>Ga0209425_10005066_pt1 | contig 13097 bp, 14 predicted proteins | sample COG_05_FD_184749 | JGI IMG/M metagenome (GOLD analysis project Ga0209425, IMG submission 184749) | Pelagic Microbial community sample from North Sea - COGITO 998_met_05 (SPAdes) (version 2) | ecosystem: Environmental > Aquatic > Marine > Neritic zone/Coastal water | place: Helgoland, sampling... | reverse complement strand
TAATATATTTTAAGTTTTCTGAAACTTTAATGAATAAAAATGTTTTTGTTGGTCTTAAAGCCATTTACTAATATAATAAATTTATTAAATAATGCATACTTCATATACTGTAATTATAACAACATTCAACAGAAACCTACTTCTACAAAGGTCTTTAAAATCAGTTTTAGATCAAAGTTTACAACCAAAGGAAATTATTATTATCAACAATCATAATAAAGATATAAAAAAAAAATTCAAATCAAAAAAAATTAAATATTATAATCTAATAAAAAATTTTGGTTCTGCTAATGGTAGAAATATTGGTGCTAGTTTAGCTAAAGGTAAATTTTTAGCTTACTTAGATGATGATGATTTTTGGCACAAAGATTACTTAAAGATATCTGATATTTATTTGAAAAAAAATTTACCGGACATTCTTATTAGTAAAAAAATACTTTTTGATAAGAGAGGATTTAAGATTTTTAAACAACTTAAAAGGTTATCTATTAATGATTGCTTCATTAAGAATCCAGGTATTATTGGATCAAATATAATAATTAAAAAAAAATCTTTATTAAGAATCAATGGTTTTGATCAGAACCTAATTCCCTCTGAGGATAAAAGCTTAATAATAGATGCTTATTACAATAAACAAAAGATTATATTGCAGGATAATTTTATTTTTTATAATAATGATAATACAAAAAAACTTACTTATGATTATAAAAAAAGAAAAATAGGCAAAATAAATTTTTATTTGAAGTATAGAAAATATATGGACTTGAAGTCTAAATTATTAAATTATAAAGATATAATTGTATCGGTAATAAAATCATATATGTAATTTTAAACTAATGTAAGTTTAGGATTTTTTTTTGTCATTTTTTTTGACATATCAAAAAGCTTATTATAACTACAATAAAAAATTTTACCTCTGCCTAAATTTATCGACTTATATATTTTTTTTTTTTCTGCAATAAAACCTAACTTATATCCATCTGAAATTTTTTTTATTCTTTTGTAACGACAATAGTATTTCCAAATAACATCTTTGTGATGTTTGTTGTTTATTATCTTAATCTTAAATTTTTTATTAAATCGAAATTTAACATTATTTAAATAATCTAAATAATGGATAAAAGGTATCCAATTACTACCAAGACCTAAATTTACACAATATGAATTAAATTCTAATAATTTTTCAAATAAACAGCCATGACCATATGATTGGTTAGATAAATTACTTATAATCTTTTTTATTTGTGGTCCAAAACCAGCTACAGAAACAAAAGGGTCCTCAGATCTCAGAACCCCTTTTTTCTTAAGTATAAAGTTAGAAAAATAACCTAATTTTGATGGTGTTTTTTTGACATCAAATATATTTTTATATTTATATTCATTGTATGAATATGTGGGAAAAATAATAGTTGAAGAATTTTTTTGAGAATATCTTTTTAAAATTTGAAAATAATTTTCAGATAATTTATCAATGTTTCTAGTGTTTTTGCAATGACCAAGCATGCCAATACTAGAGGTTAAAAATATTACTGAGTTTTTATTTAATTTAATTCTATTTAGTGATTTAGAGATATCTTTATAATCATAATCAAATCTAAGTGTCATTTATTTGATTTTATCATGCACTATCGATATCAACCCTTGAATTGAACGAAACTTTCGTGAAATAATATCTTTATTAAAAAGTTTTATTCCAAATCCTTTTTCTAATTCTACAACAAAATTCATTATTTCTATAGAATCTATATGCCCGTTATCTAAATAATAATATGTTTTAAAATTCGTATTTTTTTTTATTTTTTTTCTTTTATTAAGTAAGTTAATAATTTTTTTTTCTATCTTATTTTTATCCATTTTTTTTCTTTTGCTGATTTTGATATTGCATTTAAAAAGTTGAGTCCACTTGTAACTGAGTCAGTATCATAATATTTATAATTTATTTTTTTGTTAGTTTTTGAACTTGCTATTATTTGGTTAAAATCTTTATAAATATTTGAGAAAGCTTCTAAAAAACCTTCAGGATGACCCGGTTTAAACCTACTATACCTTTTTAATAGACTTGTACTAAATGAAGATCTTTCAATTTTATTGATAATATTATTTTTTTGATATAAAAAATATGTTTCCGGATTTTCATGATTCCAAATAATACTTCCCTTTGTACCAATTAATTTTAAAGATAAACCTTTTTTGAAACCTGTGGCAGATTTACTCATCCATATAATGCCATCAACATTTTTTCCAAACTCAACCAAACAACTACAATCATCATAAACATTTTTAAACTTTCCATATCTTTTGATGTTTGCCATAACTTTTGTTGGTAGTAGATTTGAAATATAGTAAATTATTTGGTGAATATGCGGTCCCAAATCAAGCATAAATGTTGGTATTAATTTATCTGATAGTCTCCATTTTTTTGGGCTTGAATTTTGTGAGATAAAGGAATCTATAGGATAGTTAATAATTATTTTGTTTATTTTTCCTATCTTGTTGCTAGCAATTTTTTTTTTTATATCTTTAATCGCCAAATAACCAGAGTAATTAAATGTAGTGAGGATTATTTGATTCTTTTTATTTTTCTTTTTTAAACTTTCTATTTCTTTCATAGATGACACAAGAGACTTTTCACTAATTATAGGAAGATTAGTTTTCAAAATATCAGTCAATGTTTTATAATGATCAAAGATTGGGGTTAATAATACAACCAAATCTAAATTATTTTTTTCATTTCTTAATAAGCTTTTATGATTTTCATATAATTTACATTTATCTAGATTGTAATATTTTGCTGTATTTTTATTTTCTTTTCGATCTAAACTAAAAACTGCAGCATTAATTTCCCATAAATTATCAATTAACATTGATGAAATATGTATTTTTCCTACTTCAGAACTTAAACCACCACCTATAACTCCTACTTTTAATTTTCTTACCATTGTTAAAACAATTTTTTTTCTAAGTTTATCTTATTAATTTTCCCTAAGTTATTTAGAGGTATTTTTTTTACAAATTTAACAATTTTGGGCATTTGATAGTTTTCAATTTTATTGTGACAGTAATGTAATATATCTCTTTGATTTATATGACTATTTAAATTTTTTTCTATAATAGCAACAATTTTTTCTTCAAATTTTTTATCTTGAACAGAAAAAACTGCACAATTAGCAACATTTTTATTATTAAGTAAAACTTGTTCGATGTCTTTTGGATAAACAGTTATTGCACCAACTTTCATAATTTCATGCTTTCTACTTTGGAAAATTAAATAATTATTATTTTTAATTTTAACAATATCTCCTGTATTAAAATAACTCTTTTTTTTATGTTTTGTAATTATTCCATTTTTTAAATATCCAGAAAAAATTAGAGGCGTTTTGCATAAAAGCTCTCCTTCCAACTTGTTTTCTTTTTTAGTCTTTAAATGAACTCCCTTAATTTTTTTTCCTATTGTGTTTAAATTTTTAATATCTTTAGATAAATTAATATTAGTTAGTATAGAGGTTTCTGAAGTTCCATAGCATTCATGAAAATTTCCATTAATATTATTTATAACTTTTTTTTTTAATCTCAATGAAAGAGTTGATGACGATGATACTATGTTTTGAATAGATATTTTACTTTTGTTTTTTTTACTTTTAAATATTTTTTCTAATTGTGATGGAACCATCATTGTAAAACTAATTTTTTTTTCTTTAATATATTTAATTATATCATTTGGATCAAAAGTTGATTTTATGTGACATTCAGAATTTAAAATGAGACATATTATTAATTTTCTAAATGCTAAAGTGTGGTGTAATGGAGTCGTAATCAAAATTTTATCATTTTGACTAAGATCATATAAGTCTATTACATAATTTGATCTTAAGATTTTTGTTTTTTGACTTAACAAAATTGATTTTGGTTGCCCTGTTGAACCTGATGTATAACAAAGTAAAAAAAAGTTATTTTTTTTTACTTTACTTATTTTTTTTTTTAAGATGGATATCTTCTTATCATTAATTAATATAATATTTTGGATATTCTTTTTTAATAAATTTTGAGTTTTGATATCAATATTCTGATAAAAAACTTTATCAAGTATTAAACAATCAAATTTATTTGTTTCAATAATTTTTTTAAAAAAAATTGATTTTGTTAAATTGCTAAATGGAGAAAAAGATAAATTTAATTCTGATATTGAAATTAGAATATTAAAAAAAGTGAATTCATTTTTTGTTATGCAAAGAACATTTTTACACTTTATGGTTTTGAAAATCTTTAATAATAAATTGATATCTTTTAGTGAGTCCTCATAATTATAAGGTTTTTCATCTATGAATAAAAAAAATTTTTTAGGGTTTAGTTTTAGATTTTGATAAAAATAGTCACTAATTTTTTTCTTATACATTTAAATTTTATTAGTTTTTATGTTTGAAAAATAATTTTAACTTATGGATGTTTGTCATATTTTTTAATAAGTACTTTTATATTTTATAAACCGATGATATTTATTATTATAAAAATTAATAGAAATAATGTGTTAATTATAAAAAAATAGTTTATATTGAATATTTATATTTTAAAAATTAAATAATGAAACCATATCTAGAAGTAGAACAAGATAGAGTAAAATCTCATAAATTTACAAATAAAAACACTGTTCATAGATCATCCTTAATGGTTCCTCGAATTGAGGGTGCAAACACATCTATAAGTTTTTTAAATCATTTCTTATTAAAGAGAAATTATAAAGATGTGGTAATAAAAGTTATTGCTGTTGATAATTCAGGAAATTACCTAGATGATTTTAGTTTAAATATCAATGAGCCTAAAGTTTATTATTTACCATTAGATAAAATATTTAATAATAAAAAAATAAATAATTTTTTAATAGAATTTTTTACCTCAAATAACTTGTTTATCCCATATCCAGCTGTAATGATAAATCACGAAGGTGAAAAATTTTGTAGCGTGGTTCATGCGTTCAATAGAGTTTTAAATGATGTGTTTGAAGATGACAAGGTTAACTCAGTTGTTGTGCCAGAAGCAGCTATAGATGTTTTTTCTAATAATGTTTATGAAACTTTTGTAAATTTTGCTACTGGACAACAAAAAATTAATGACAACCTACAATTTACATACAGCAATTCTGATGGAACAATTACAAAAGATGTTAATATTAATTTACCTCGTCTTTCACATAAGTCATTTATTTTATCTGAGATTTTCAATAAAAATTTAAACGGTGGTGTTTTGAAGATACAACAACCTAAACAAAAAATGTTTTATGGTCGGATGTTTGGTGGTGTTAAAAATATTAATACTAAATCTTTTTCTGCTAATCATTCTTACTACTGCTCTACTGGATCTAATGAATATTTCGAAACTGATTTATGCTACAGAACCTATCCATATTTTAAAAATTTTACTAATGAATTGGTTATTTATCCCATTATGTCTCCTAGTGAAATAAATTTTAAAATTAAAATTACAAACGATGATAAAGACTTTTTTACAGAAGAACAAAAATTAATCTCGCCCTCAAAAAAAGAAGTTAAGTTTGCAATAGATGACATCGTTGAAAAAAATGTGCTCACTGGTGTAACAGCTTTTACTTTAATTGGTGTAACTGAAAATAAAAAAATGCCTTCAAGAGTGAACCACCAGGTTATTTATGGGAATCCAGATAAAAAAAATAAGGTTAAAGGGTCAGTAAATACTTCTATGATTAATAAAAAAATGTTTGTTTCTAAAAACCCCACAAAAATAATTTGGGGACAAATTATCAGTAGTGATGACTTTACAAGTAAATTAGGTTTTGTTTTTATGGATCCTGATGGTAATGAAGCTGATCTAGATATAAATATTTATAACGAGAAAGGCTTTGTTAAAAATATAAAAAAGATACTTAAACCAAATAATTCAATACAGCTATCAAATAAAGAAATAAAAAAACAAAATGATGAAAAAGGCTTGAATTTTTATTGGTATACTGCTGAATCATCTCGACAGGATTTGACAGGTTTTTCCTTCCACTACAACAACATATCAGGAGATGGCTCTGGAGAGCACAGTTTTTAACATAATGCAAATTTCAAATAAAATTTTTTTAATCGCAGAAATTGGCATCAATCATAATGGAAGTATTGATTTAACAAAAAGATTAATACAAGAAGCAAAAAATGCTGGGTTTGATGCGGTTAAATTTCAAAAAAGATCTATTGAGAAAGTTTATAAAAAAGAATTCCTTCTATCGAAAAGAGAAAGTCCTTGGGGGGATACACAAGGTGACCAAAAAAGAGGTTTGGAATTTTCAAAAGATCAATTTGATGAAATAAATTTATTCTGTAAAGAAAAAGAGATAATTTGGTTTGCTTCAGCATGGGATATTGAAAGCTTAATATTTTTAGATCAGTACAATCTAGATTATGCTAAAATTGCTTCTGCGATGATAGTGGATAAGAACTTTCTAAATGAGGTTGCTAAAAGAAAAAAACATACTTTTATTTCAACTGGGATGTCAACAATTAGCAATATTGATGATGCAGTGGAAATATTTAAAGAACATAAATGCTCATTTGAACTCATGCACTGCTTTTCTACCTATCCTATGAAAGTTAAAGATGCAAATCTTCAAACGATCGAATCTCTTAAAAAAAAGTACAAATGTAATATAGGTTATAGTGGTCACGAAAGTGGTCTCGCTGTTTCATATGCGGCAGTAATGATGGGCATAACATCGCTAGAAAGGCATATAACTCTTGATAGATCTGCCTATGGTTCTGACCAAGCAGCTTCCATAGAACCAAGGGGGATGCAACAACTTATTAAAACAATCAAAACTATGCAAGAATCTATAGGTAAGGACATGTTAGGTGAACTTCTTGAAGATGAGCTACCTATTGCTAAAAAATTAAGAGAACATTTAAAGTATTAAGGTATTTTTGAATAAAGAAAAATTTTCAGATAATCTAAGTAAAATCGTTCAGGATAAATATGTTCTATTAAAAAAAATAAATCAAAAGAGTGATATTATTTATAAGATTGTAGAAAAAATAACCGAAAAAGTTTTGAAAGATGGAAAAATTTTTTTTTGTGGGAATGGTGGATCGGCATCAGACTCTCAACACCTAGCTACAGAATTTTTAATAAGATTAAAACCTAATTTAAATAGAACGGCAATTCCAGCAATGTCTTTAACTTTAGACAGTACTGCGCTGACAGCATGTGGTAATGATTTTGGGTTTGAAAATATTTTTGCTAGAGCTTTAGAGGGTCTAGGAAATAAAAAAGATATTCTAATAGTAATTTCAACTTCAGGAAATTCAAAAAATATTATCAAAGTTTTAAAAAAAGCTAAAAAAATGAAAATATTTACAATTGGTTTACTTGGAAATAAAGGAGGTAAAACAAAAAATCAGTGTGACTTACCACTTGTTGTAAACCACAATAGAGTTGATAGGATTCAGGAAATGCATATTTTTTTAGGTCATTTAATTGCAGAAACTGTTGAGCTCAATCTATTAAAAAAAAAAAGAGTAAAACTCATCAAAGTTTGATTATTTATAATCCATAAAGTAAATAAATGAAAAAAAAAATATTTTCAATAATACTTGCTCGTGGTGGTTCTAAAGGTATTAAAAATAAAAATTTAATTAAATTCAATAGGAAACCATTAATATATTGGACAATAAAACAATCTTTAATTTCTAAAAATATTGATGAAGTTTGGGTTAGCTCAGATAGTAAAAAGATACTAAGCTATGCAAAAAAAGTTGGAGCAAAAACTTTATTGCGTCCCACAAAGTTTTCAAAAGATGACTCTACATCAGAGAGTGCTTGGACTCATGCTATAAACAATATTGAGAATATTGATATAAAAAAAGATTTGGTTATTGCACCTCAATTGACATCACCTTTGAGAAGTAATGCGGATTTTGATAAAGCTATTAATTTATTTATTAAAAAAAAGAGTGACAGTTTATTTTCAGGGTTCTTTTTTGAAACTTTTTTTAATTGGAAATATCTAACAAAAAAAATAACTCCTAATTATGATTTAAAAAAAAGACGTAGACGACAAAACCTTTCAAAAAGTATAATTGAAAATGGTTCTTTTTATATATTTAAAATAAACGGGTTTTTAAAAAATCAAAATAGGTTATTTGGAGAAATAAGTTGCTATATAATGCCAAAAGCAAAAAGTTTTCAAATCGATGAAAAAGAAGATTTAAAATTTCTAAATATTTTATCCTCTAATGATAAAAATCTTAAATAATAGTTTTTCCACCATCCACTAAGATGTTTTGTCCTGTAATATATGAGGATTCATCATTTGCCAAAAAAAATAATAAGCCCAAAATATCATTTGGATTACCTAATCTTTCCATTGGAGTCATATTTTCTATTTCTTCTAAAAGTTTCTGATTTTGATTGTTTTTAACTGGTCCTGGTGAAACCATGTTTACTCTAATATTTTTTGGTCCATATAATGATGAAAAATATTTAGTAAGTCCTAACATTCCATGCTTTATTACCGCATAAGTTACTGGCTTTATATAGCTCGCATATGATGATTTATAAATTTTTTGATTAGGTGCTATTACTGATAGATCAGATCCAATATTTATAATAGAACCCTTTTTTTTTGCCACCATTGCTTCTCCAAAGAATTTAATCATAAAGAAAGATCCTTTTAAGCTTACATTAAACTCACTATCCCACATTTCACTAGTAGGAAATTTTTGAGCAAGATCTTTTTTTTTAAAAGGGATTGCATCAATTGCTGCATTATTAATTAATACATCTACAAAGAATGATTTGCTGATATTTTCAAAGAGTTTTTCAACTTTATTGTGATTTGTTATATCACAATTATATATAATTAAGTTTTTCAAATTGAGAGACTTAATTTTTTTTAAATTCTTTTTACTATTATCAATGCATAAAACCTTAAAATTTTTTTTCGAAAAGAATTCGCAGTATCTTCTACCTAAAAAACCTGCACCTCCAGTGATCAAGCAAACTTTTTGAACCATAAACACTCACTCCCATTTATTATAAACCTAAAATTATTTACTTTCATTATTTTGTTTATAAAGTTTATTCATTAATTTCAAAATAAAATTTTTATTATTACACATAGTTCTTATTGGATTATCTCCTCTATTAGTCTCAAAAGTATATTTTCCTTTATATTTGATATGCTTAATGGCATTAAAGATATATTTAAATTTTACATTACCATCACCCAAAACTACATTTTCCCCCTTCCAATTTTTATCTTTTATATGAAAATGACAGATATGTTTTTTCAATTTTATAATTTCTTCATATTGAAAAGTTTTTTTTTTAAGCCGATTGCCTGTATCATAAACAATAAAAACATTTTTTCTATTTATAAGCTTTATAAGTTTATTAATATCCTGAGGATCTAGATTAGTTTCAAGTGCTAACTTAATTTTTTTTTCTTTTAATCTATCTGAAATATTCTGAAGTCTTTTGATAAAATTTCTAAAGTTTTTTTTTGTTATATGGCTTTTTTCAAATAATGCCAAAACATAAATTTTGATACCTATTACTGATAAATTATTTATGATTTTTGTAAAATATTTATTAAAATCGTTATAAATTGTTAAATCATTACTAATAAAATAATCATCACAAAAACTATAATTGGATAAATTATTTTTTTTTGCTAAAATATTGATTTCTTTTAAACCCTTACTATTCCAAATTGGATTTTCTTTATTAAATTTTCTTTCACCAAAATATTCTATAAAATCAAAATTGTTTTTTTTTGCATATTCAAATTCTTTTCTCCAATTCTTTTTTGGGAAATATTGTAATGTTTTTTTAGATGGTGGGGATATCATTCTGCCTTGAATAAAACCAAATTCAATTTTTTTCATATTATTTTTTATCTATTTTTAAATAAATGTTCTGCAAACTGAAACTCTAAGGGGGTATTAATGTCATAACCCTCTACTTCATCTAATTTATAAAAAAATGGCTTTTTTCCTATTAATGTTTTTGTTTTAAACATTTGTTCTGTTAATAAAATATTAATAGCAAAATTAAGTTTAAAAACATCTGGAAGATCTTGAGAATTGGGTGCTTTTGTTAAATCAAAATTCATTGGCTTATTTTTCATAAATAAAAATTCTTTTACATCGGTTACTGTGTTGAAGCTATCGTGCTTTTCTTTATACTTTTTAAAAGTCTCAATAAATTTTATGTAAGTTTCAGCTTTTAATAAAGGGTTAGTACAATGGGTAAACATTATATATTTACTTTTTGTATTTTGTGCAATGTTTGACCAAAATTCACTATTTGTACATTCTGAGCTAGCAAAATAAGCTTCTCTTCTAAAATGAGCTACATTATATTTCTGAGCTATTGCAATCGCTTCATCTGAGTCAGTGTTAATGATTATTTCATCTAGTTCTTTAATTTGTTTAAGTACTTCAATTTTATGAATTAATAGATTTTTTTCACAAAATAATTTTAAATTTTTATTAGGAACTCTGACAGATCCTTTTCTGACTGTAATTACTGCTGTAAGTTCTTTTTGCATATTTTAATTTCAATTATAAAGCATAAATTGAGGTTGCTGTAAAATTGTACGAAGAAGGTGTAACAGATATGATTTTTTTAGATTTTTTATGTGAGGAATATGAAAAAAATAATTCGTCTACTATTTTTGTTCTTCTATCTTCAGACTCATATCCATCAAACCCAGCTAGTAATATTCTGGATGCTTTACCACTTGTAGCGATAGATAAAGCGTAAGCTACATTATATAATTTTGGAAGTAGGGTGCAGTTTTTATAAAATTCAAATTCATTATTTTTTAATCCCACTCCAAAATCAAGCAATTTTATATTCTTAAATTTTTTTATCAATTTTTCAGACAAGAGAGATTTTGGAACTATCAAAGGAGATTTTATAGATTTATACAACTCTGCATCAGCCATCAATCTTAGCGGGTTGCAGGCTAGATACATATCAATAAGATTTTTATTTATTTTAACAAATGTGTTTAAAGCTATAACAACTGGTTTTTTGTCTTTTATATATTTTTCAATTTCACTTTTATACTCATTTAGCTTAGGTCCTGATGAAATTAACATTACTTCTTTATTTTTTAATTTTTTTTCTGGAATCCATGTTCCTCTTGTAAGTTCAATGGGTTTTTGAAACTCTGATCTAACTAAATTAACATCATACTTACTTCCACCATGGTTTTTGATTTGATTGATTGCTTCTAGTATTTCAATTTCATCTAATTTTATTGAAAGCATTTCCTGAATATATGTGGGATGGATTCCGTGTTTTCCTGTTAAATAATAAAACGAATTTGTTCCCCACTTATAAATTTTTTTCATTGGGTCAAAGTGTTTATTGATTAATTTCACTAAATGAATAATATTTACTTTTATCCTCATATAGTTTTGAATTTCCAATATAAGATATTCGGTTTTTGCATTTCCAGGTCCACGACCCATTCCTGTGACAGTAGAATCTACCCAATTTACACCATTATTTATTGCCGTTAAGCTGTTTGAGAGCGCTTCTTCTAGATTATCATGTGTATGAATTCCTAACGATCCTTTCCAGTATTTTTTAAAAAGTTTTATAATGTTTGTTATATCTGATGCTTTCATACTACCTAAACTGTCAGCAAAATATAATATATCTGGTTTGGTTTCTTGTGCTTTTTTAGCTGCAAAAATAATGTTTTCTTTGCTTTGTTCTGAAATTTGCATCAAATTGATACCTACTAAATAACCTTTTGCTTGTAAAATTTTACAAATTTTAGATGCTGCAACAAACTCTTCAAAATGTGCAGCCAATCTTACAAATTTAATTTTTGAATTTTTTTTATTTTTAAATAATAAGTTTGTAGCTTTTGTTATACCTAAAGGATTGGAAATAATTTCAAAAACATTTACCATCACACCTAATTTTAAATTTTTAGGCACCACAAGACTGTTAATATAGCTATCTGTAGTGTACCAGTTAGGGCCTTTAAAATCTTTTTTTTTTAGGGATCTAAAACCAAGCTCAACATATCTAATTCCAGATAAAGATATTGCTTCTAAATAGTCGTTTACTAGTTCTTTAGAAAAGTCCCAATTATTATAATACCCTCCATCTCTTAAAGTACAGTCTAGGACATTAATTTTTTTCATCAATTTTATTTATAGATTTTAGTTGTATTTTTTTTCTTCTCTTTTAGGGTAAAATGCATCAAAACCTATTGCTCCATTGGAGATGCCTCCATGTTCATCGTTTTCACCAATATCAACACCATTAAATTGATTTAATTTTTTTTCAATTTTATTAGCATAAAAGTCCATTTCTCCCTCTATTACCCAAGTAATTTGTTCATTGGAATGCCCCCTATCCTTAAATTTAAATCCTGGCTTTAAATCAAACATTACTAAATTTAAACTTTCACCTACATATATTCTTGAAATACATTGCCCACCCCAAAGATCTTTAGGCTCAATGTCATTTTTAAAATTAAAAAAAACACTATCATTTTTATAAATAGAAGAATCTACTGCACTCACAAGATACGCTATAGTATTTTCCTTACATTTAATTTTATATTCATTAGAAAAAAAATTTAATGCATCAAATTCTTTTAAAAAAAAATGTTTTTTTTTTATAGAAATTTTTAAAATTCCCTTTACTACAACTAAAATTTTTTCTTTATTATATATTTCTGAAAGTTTTATTTTTATAAAATCACTTGTTAAATCCTGATCTTTATCTAGATTAAGTTTTATAACTATAAGACTATTCCAGCCCGCATACATTGATAAATTAAATGGGTCTAAGCTGGTCGATTTTTTAAAATCAAAGTAAGTTGATTTATTTTGATTTAATTTTTTAATCATTATTATAAAGTTCTTTAAATTTATTAGATATTCTACATCAAAACTTTAATAAAAAAAAACCCCAATTTTGAAAGTTGGGGTTATAAAATAAAATATCGAATATCTTTAAATTACTTAAAAATTTTTTTCAGTGCATAAATCAAGCCAATTGAGCTATTAGTACTGGTCAGCTACACGCATTACTGCGCTTCCACATCCAGCCTATCA
>Ga0209425_10005065_pt1 | contig 13097 bp, 19 predicted proteins | sample COG_05_FD_184749 | JGI IMG/M metagenome (GOLD analysis project Ga0209425, IMG submission 184749) | Pelagic Microbial community sample from North Sea - COGITO 998_met_05 (SPAdes) (version 2) | ecosystem: Environmental > Aquatic > Marine > Neritic zone/Coastal water | place: Helgoland, sampling... | reverse complement strand
AGTTTTCTTCTATACTTTCTTTTCTCATTCTTTTAGCCAAAGCGTCTAAATCTTCTTCGCCGGGTACTTTTTTATAGTTATTTCCATCATTATCTATTTGGCCCATAAATTTATCATTAAGATAAAACTTAAAACTTGGCACATCAGCATTACTTTTTGCATATATCTTAGCTATTGCTTCTTTGAAGCTTTTAACTTTTTCTTGTAAAGTTCCTGGAAACTTAGATATATCATATACCTTGCCGTTGTCTGCTTTTACAATTAATTTATTATCTGCCATTGCAAATTTTGGTAATGAACTAGCAATAGCCGCCGCACCTGCGAGCTTTCCAACCTTTCCTGCTTTGTTAAGAAAACTTCTACGATCCATTTCTTCAAGTACTTGAATAATTTTATCTATAGATTCGTTAAGGTCTTTTCCTGTTTCAATACTCCATAGCAACGACTCTTTTGCCATTTTAGTTGCTGTTGCGTACATAACTGCTTCTGCATCTTTGCCATAACGTTTTTCAAAGTCGCCTTTATTCTTCTTCATACCCTTGACGTTTTTTTCTTTTTTCTTTTCTTCGCCTTTGGTAAGTTTACGTTCTTTAATCTTAACAGCATTTCCTGCGGCCAACCATTTTTGAACTTCTTCAGGATCTACGCCATGTCTTTCTGATGCCTTATCTAATGCATCTTCTGGCTCCATTCCCTGATCCATATAACTGTCTCTATCTGCTTTGATAGCAAACCATCTACCTTTAATTTTACCATCAAAACCGTCACCTTTAGGATTTTGTTGATATTCTTTATCAGCTCTATCTGCCCAGCTACCATCTTCGGCTTCTTGTGGTACAAGATCTTGATGATTAGGATCTACAGGATCTGTCATATACTGAAACACTAAGATAGGATTTGGTATTTCTGGAAACTGATCCTCTATGACTAAAACATAAGCGGTGTAAAGTGATATAGTACCATTTGCTTGTTTAAACTTTTTAAGTGCAGCGTCTCTTATAGCTTCAAATTCATCTTCGATCATAGCAAAGATTTCGCTACTATACCCAGGCTTCATTATACTTTGAGCTTTTTGTACTATCTTCTTATTGATTTTGTCTTCAGGTGCTTCTTTAATATTTTCGTTATAATATTGTAAAAACTCTTTATGCTTTGCATGCATTGCCGCAACGTCTGGATTTTTAAGATAAATTTTCAACCAGCCTTTAAATTCAGGACTATCTTTTAATTCATTTTTACTTTTAAAAATGTCGAATATACCTTCATTAGTATTTGTTGTTATTTGTCTTAAAAACATTTACTTCTTCCTACGTGACGATTTATTCATCATTTGTACTCTTTTACTTGCAGGATTAGTTCTCTTAGTTCTTTTAGTTTTCCTAATAAGCCTTTTACCTAAACGTGCTTTCATACGTTTAAGATTAGCTCGCTTCTTAGGATCTATTCTAGCATAGCATTGTCCTGGAGTAGCAACGATACGACCGTGCCTCATGCCGCCCATACATCTATATTTACGAACAACGTTCGCACCGGATCTAGCCCAAGTAAGACCTTCTTCAATTTGGTCGTTAGATGTGATCTGTCGTAATAGCATACAGTTATTTATTAAATTTTAAGGGTATGTAGTATTTTTAGGAAGTTGGAAAGTTAGTTATTACAATAATTATTGTTGATGCTAATCCAGTAATAATAGTAGCTGTTGCGCCAAACATTACTTTAATCATTGTTTTATTACCGTGTGTAATATCGTGATGTATATGTTCTACTTTTTCTTCAATCTTAGTGAGTCGCCCTTCAAGGTTTTCGTAACGTTGCTGACAGAGGTCAACGTGTGCTTCTAAATTCTTTTTTTCAAGGGCAGTAGCCATTTTATAAATCTTTCCTTATATTAAGTAAACTCGCAGTTAGCCTTAAGTGTGTGTTATAAAATAGCCTAGTTAAAGTTAGTTCCTCTTTAACATTAGTATTTATTACATAAGTGTTAAAATATAAAGTATTCATATTATTCTTCTATCTCAAATATTACGTTTTTTTCTTTATTGTCAGTAGTTCTAAACACATTGTTTTTAAAGTTTACTGTTTCGTTTAATTCAGAAAGTATTGGTACTAAATCAAAATCATGTTCTAATAACTGTTTATTTAACCCAGCTTCAGTTTCAAAATCAAATTTAAATATCCAACACCGATGTTTACCTTTATATGTTGTACCAAATCCCATTCCATCTAATTCTTTTGTTTGATTATTTAATGATATTGGATTAGGATTAATACGAAGGCCTGCAGTTTGTAACATTGTCATGTAATTTGCTTGTTGATTTAACTTAAACTTATCATCTCCTTTACGAGCTTTAGTTTCAGTTACATCTACTAGAGTTGTTAAAATTACTTTCATGCTGTATTTACAGTCATAAAAAAAGAGCCCACATAAATGTGAGCTCTTTAATTTTTAACAACCTAACTGTTAAGTTAAATTATGCTACTACAAATGTAGTTGCAGCTGTTACAGTTGCGCCTGAAGCGTCATAATCATTTGGTCCTGCTGTAGCACCTAATTCTCTGATTCTGCCCTGTAAAGAAGCAGCTGTTACGCTGTGACCGTCACAAACAACAGAAAGTTGTCCGCTGTTGTCGTTTACAAAACAGTAAGCCAAAGGCTGTACTACTGATAGGATTAATTCACATGCTTCGTTAGCTGCGTCGTCTTCTGTACGTAGATCGCCGCCTGCGTCAATTACGAATAATGCAATTTGTGATGTTGATACGGTATTACCTGCAATTACTGGTGGTATACCATTTACTCTTGTTACTGATGCCATTTTTTATCTCCTTATGTTCTCTTAAATGGACAATCTCACGCTCAGTGAGTATTGTTACTATTATTTATACAATTGGAAAGAAATAGGTGGTTTAGAGGCTTATTTTCTTTGTTTTTTAGCTCGTTGATGTAGTACTCTAAGGGCTTGTACATATGTAGGGCCTGATGAAACTATATCGTCTACCATTTTAATAATAGGCATATATCCATTAACAAACGTATTAGGAATAGACTGGCCTGCTTGTGCAACGTCTAAGAACCTTTTTGCTTGCATTAGGTTGCCCGATCCTACTAGTAAACGATAGAATTGTAGTGCGCCTACACCTGAACCTAGATCCGGAGTACTTACTGTAGGTTCGTTATCTTTGACATCTCTTGTTTCTAATCCTTTGTCTTTTACAAACTTTTCAAAGTCAGATATTATATCACTTGATCTTAATTTTGCCCTTACTGCAAATAGTAATTTAGTTGTAGAATTTTCTCTTTCAATCTTTGATAAACTTTTCATATTAGTAATAAGACGTCTAATGTTTTTATAGTCTGTATTTTTTATGTTTAATGCTGTTTCTAATTTAATAAAAAGTTCGCTTGGATTACTTGGTTGCGAGTTATTAGATAGTTGTATTAGATATCTATTAATAGCCATTATTGGTAAACGTGTTTTAGCTCTTAAGTCTTTAGCTGCTTCTGGATCTTTTAGTTTATCCATTGCTGTATCATCACCGTTTACAAAATATATAAAATTGTGTAAGTCTGTACTAAACATACGGAATATATTATAATTATTTCTATCAGTTGTATTACCAGCATATCTTTTTACTATGTCATTGTACTTTGGAAAATGTCTCATTAATTCAAGACAAAGGAGTACCAAGTAGAGTCTTTGGCAACAGTCAGTATAAGTTAATAACCTAGCATTGCCGTCATCTCGTAGCATACGTGCTTCGTAAATCTCTTCTTTTAGAAATTCCATCATTTTATTTACTACCTATATATCCTGCTATAATACCTATTAGTCCTGTAAGTGCCATCTTCATAAGAGTAATTACACTCTCGTCTACAGGTCTGTTTTCTTGTAGTGCGACATAGTAGTCACCTATAATAATAACACCTAGTAAAGATAATACTCCTACTACTAGCATCATTATAATCAAGTCTTTTAAATTCTTAATCACTATAGATATTTCTTAATGAACATATTGCCCATTTCATTTGAATCGTTGATATCTGCAAAGTCAATTAATCCTCGACTGTGTTGAATATCTCTTTGAAATTGTGCTCTTATATTTGATTTAACACCTTCAGCTGTAGCAAACATACGTAACGTTTTTGCTTGACTAGGTGATATTTGGATCTCTTTATTATCATCAGTTGTTACTGTTGTAATAGGAGCATCGCCTGTTTGAGTATCAATTATTTTTCCTAATTGATCAAACATCGGATCTTGTTCATAACCTTTACCATCACCTGTATCGTCTTGATCTAGTTCGCGACCATGATCACCTAAACCAAAGTTATCATCGTCAAAGCTACCTTCGTGTATTTTCATTAATCTATCGCCCAGTTCTCTTATTTGTTGGGCTTCTGTTTTCTTTTCCATTTTATTTCCTTATCGTTGCACGGCTCTATTTGCCGCTGTAAATCCGCCGGGTCCTCTATTAACGAGTTTCATGTCACCGCCTTTGGTTGTTAACACATAGCCTTCACCGCCTCTGTTTTTGCCTATTGTTGCTATAACATCTTGATCATGATTATCAAATTGTTGTATAATATCATCTTTAACAGCAATTAAACCTTTCATTATAGCCCACATACTTTCCCATCCTTTTGTATGAGTCTTAACGTGTTCTAAAATTTTCTGCTGTTTCTTACCACTTACTCCACTACCTGGTAACCATTTAAAAAAGTCTGCGCCTAAGTTACTAAATCCTGAATCAACTTTTCCATTAGTATACTTATATATTATTTTTGGAAAATCTTTCATCTGCATTTGTGTAAGATATGCTTCGTCTAACAGTTTATCTAACTCAGGACCATCTCTTGAAATCATTTCTTTCATTTTATTAATTTTACTATCATCTATTTTAGCAGGCTTTTGAACTGATTGCGGAGGAAATACAAATACATCATCACCTAAGAAAACTTGGTTAAGGTCAACAGTAATAGGAACTTCTGTTCCTTTATCATCTAAAATTCTATGCACAACAACACCAGTTGTAGATGCTTTAATTTTCTTTCCTAATTCAGAATCTTGTTTAACTTGATAGGTTACAATGTTTGGTGTAAACTCAAAATAACCATCATTGTTAATAGGTGGTGTAGTATAATATAATAAGTCACCTTTATAGTATCCTTCAAAGTTTTCTGGCAATGCTGTTTTATAAGTGTTAAAGATATTTTTCATATTGTTAGCAAAGCTAACATAACCCGGATCACTTCGTTTACTACCGCCACTACGGGATAAAAACATATCTTTTAATTTGTTTGGACTTTTAGGTTTACCATCATATTTTACTGCTGTAAAGCCTGACTTGTCTGTTAGAATAAATTCCCCTTGTTCATTGTTACCAAATATAATTGCAGGTGATCCGTCCCATTTTATTGTAGCATCTACGTGTCCACCTTTTTCTAAACTACGTAAAGACTCTAACGCTCTTGCAGCACCTCTAGATCCTTCAAAATAAACTAGATCTTCTAAATGTTGTATACGTGCTTCCATACCTTCAGCTACGTATCTATTCTTTGGTTTTTTACCTTTGCCAAATAATTCTTTACGCCTTTTAAAATCGCCTACTACTTTTTTCTTAATGTCGTCGATTACGTTTTCGTTAAATTCGCTAAATCTCATTTTAGCATCTCCTTCATTATATCAAAGTATAACTTAGTTTCTTTAGTAGGTTGAAATTGTTGACCGTCCCATGAACCGTCTTTGTTAGCACCTTTACCGTAGTAAGTTGTTTTACCATTTACATCAACTTCTCCACCTGGATGTACTAATGTCATTGCCGCCCTTGCTTGTTTTTTAAGATCACTAGCTTGTTTTTTTAATTTAGCATATCCTGGATCTTTTGTAAAGTCAAATCTCTTTGCATTAGGATTTTGTTTATCATAGTTATCTGCAAATGCTCGCATTTGATTGCGTTCAATATCTTTTGCTTGAGCTTTTAGTTTATTACTTTCATCATTGTCTGTATACTTTGAAGCAAATCTTGTAGTGCTACCTCCGCCTGACTGTTTTACTGATGTAGTAGTGCCTCCTGTTCTCGTTACGTTAGAAGTTGATGTGCTATTGCTAGTTGTATTATTGTTACTAGTGGTAGTGTTAGTATTGCTGTTAGGTGAGTTGTAAAAGTCGTTATCGTCTCCATCTAAGGCTTTGTCAAAATCATCGTCTCCATCTAAGGCTTTGTCAAAATCATCATCATCGTCTCCATCAAGTGCTTTATCAAAGTCTGATTTTACATTGTTAGCTACTCTTGGGTCTGAAGATAAGTCTTTAATCTTTTGTTGGTCTGCAGCATTTTGTTTTGCATATTTTTGATCAATGTACTTTAGAGCTAATGGATAGCTAGGGTCATCTGGATCTGCAGGAATACCTTTGTAATATGGGCTGTTAGGATCGTTAAGTTGAGCTTGCTCCCATTTACGTTTTTCATCTTCGGCGGCTCTACTGCTACCTTGTATTTTTGCTTTTAAGTTTGCAACGTCGTTTTGTCTACCACTTACATCTGTGCCAAATTGTTTTTCATACTCTGCTCTAGTCACAGGCTTACCACCAAGTGTATATGTACTTGCATCGCTGCCGTCTTGTGCTTTAGTTGGTGTCTGGTCTGTTGCAGTAGGTGTACTAGTTGTAGTAGAATCTGGTGCTTGGCCTGTTGATACCTTAGGAGCAGGTGCTGTTTTATCTTTAGGTGTTGTTTGCGGTGTTGTTTGCGGTGCAGTTGGTTGTGTTCCGCCTGTTGGAGCTGCATTCGCTGGAGGCGCTGGAGGTGTTGTTGAGTCTGGTGCTTGTCCTGTTGACACTTTAGGTTTAGGTGCTGTTTTATCTTTAGGCGTTGCTGTAGAGGCTGTATTAATCTTAGCGAGAGTTGAATCACCAGCTTGCCCATCTGCTTGTAATCCGTTAGCTTTTTGATATGCTTGAACGGCTTTAAAAGTTCCTGGTCCGTACTTACCATCAATGCCGTTTGGATCAAATCCAGCCGCCTGTAATTTTGTTTGTAAATCTTTAATAGCTGGTAGAGCTTTCTTACCACCTTGATTATATTGTGTCATCAAGTCTGGTGCTTCTACAATTTTAAATTCGTTAAATTTCATACCCCTGCCAACTGCTTTATTCTGTCTAAGTCTTTATCGTCTTTAGATATTTTGTTTTTAATTTCGTCTGGTACACCGATATCTTTTACTACGCCGTTCTTAGCAAAACTATCTATTAGCTTTTGATAAAGATCAGGCTTGTAGTTTTTCTTAATTGCTTTGTTTATAGTTTCAAATGAATGTAAATCTGCACCGCTATTTAGTCCCAATGCTTTTGCAATTTTATCAGGATCTGTAATTGGCTTTTCTAAATCTGTATCTATGTGTGCTTTAGTGTATCCGTTACCGTCTGCTCTTGGCTTTGGAGTACGTTTAATTCTTACTAATCCTTTTGAAGGTGACCATATCCAACGTGTTACTTCCATAGCTCTATCATCAGCAGTACGTTCTTCTGAAGATTCTCTTTCCCATAATGCACATATTGTAGCAATCATAATGTTACGATATACACCTTTGTACTTTGACTCTGTTTCGCTAGGTGAATGATAATAAGTCTTCATCCAACCCGGATCGCCTGGCATATAGTCAAGCTGAACATAACCTGTACGTCCTTGAGGAACGCCTTTGCTCTCGCCAGTTATAGGATCTATTTCTTCTCTGTTTGGATCGTAGTCTTGTATTTTTATCTTAGTAATGAATACGCTTGTTTTAGCAAAATATAACGTAAGCGGACTATCTTGAATCTTTTTTCCAAGTACAGCAATGTCGTCAGGGTCAACTTGTATTGCACAATCTATATCTCCACTGAATTGCTTTTTACCAGCACTACCTAACATGTTATCGTACAACTTTATTCCTAATGCACGTTCTAAAGGTGCAAGTGTTGCTTCAATTTCATCTCTATGTATAGGGCCTACGCCTGGTGCTGATCCGCCTTCACTTAGTAATATCATTTTTCTTGCCTTCAATGATTTTTGTAATACCTCGCTTAAATTTACGAGGGTCTCCACTTTTTATACTGTTTAAAAATCTACGTTCTAGTTCTCCAGCAGTATTTTCGTCATATGTATTAGATATACGATTAAGCAAGTTAATAGCACTTTCAATGATATTATTAGCTGAAGATTCTATTAATAGGTCTTTATTACTTGATCTATCAATACTACTAAGTTCTTCTAGAATACTACGGGTGTACTTTTTCATTTTACGATTCCTTATAAGTGTATTTAGTTGGCTTTGAAATAAATATTGCAGTATAAGGACTAATATAAGGAGAGCTTATGGGACAATACAATGCGAAGATTATGGCGGAATTTAATCCTCCACGTAAATGGGTGTTAGGTAGAGACTTATCATACACTACAGATGACCTTACAACAGAAGATATTAAAGCATTAAAAGGTGTAGGAGTTAAGATTACTAAGAAAACTATTACAGTACCAACAGGTTTTGTAACTGATTTAGCATCAGTACCTAGAGCAATGTGGTGGGCAATAGCACCATTTGATGTAGCAAGAGCAGCAATAATCCACGATTTATTATATAAAACTATTAGACAGTATCGTTGGAAAATGAAAGATAAAGAAGATAAAGAGTTGATCAAACTCGCCAAAATTGCATCTGATAAGGTATTTTTGTTAGCAATGGATGATGCAGAACCAAAAATTGCAAAATGGAAAACATATTCATCATGGAAAGCAGTTGATCTATTTGGCAATGGATCTATAGTACCGGCAGAAGATAATATTTAATTATTTAAAAAGACTGAAATAAGAACCGTTCCTATTCCAATCTATATATTTCATTGGAAATATTCTTAGATACCAAGGAACCCTTCTGCTTACTCCGTCGTTCCAACATTCAGTTACAACGTTTGGATAATTACCAATACGGCTTAGTCCAACACATGCTGGGTATATGGTATCTAAATAATCCAATTACGACTTTTTAAATCTTACGGTATATGTTTTACCATCTACTGTAAAAGTTATATTGGAATGAGAATATACCTCTTGGTATTCTTCGTTATAACGAGTCTCAACAGTACAACGTCTTTGTGTTCCACCGGTTGCGGTTGAGCTATTATGACCAAGAATACCACCAATAATTGCGCCAGCGGTTCCGCCGTCTGGTAAGTTCTTAGTTACATTATTCCCAATAATTCCACCAATAATTGCACCACGTAACATATCTCCAGATTTATCTCCGCTTACATTAACATCTGTACATACTTCTACAGAGTAAGGTGTCTTATTAATGATTTGTTTATAGGTATCAGTAACATTGCCATTAACATTGCGTTCTGCTAATGCTGGCGTTGTAAGGAATGCCATTGCTGCAATGGCTGTAAGTGTTTTATACATCTAGTTCTCCTTGACGTTTTTCTACTTTCTCAACACGATCGTATCGAAAGCTTCTCCATCCCTTTGCGTTAATATCCCAAACAGAACAAACCTTATCAGAAATTGTTCTAATCTTCTTTTGACTCAAAGGGTCCTTTTTTGTTGCTGGCGGAACAACATCTTCATGAAGGGTACAAGTCATTACTCGCTTATCGCCATCTAGTTTAAGGAAGGTTACTACTAGTTCGTCTTCCTTTAACATAGTCATAAGTTCATCCTTAGTAGGAATTCCCTTCATATCTGCTATAGTTTCTTTTAAGTTAGTTTCCAACTTTATTTCTCCAATTTAAAACAAACATATTCTTTGCCGGTAGATTCATTCTTAGCCGCAATATATAAAGTACCTTCTTGAGGTGCCCTACATTTCATTGCTTGCCACTGATGCCCTGCTTTTATTTGTTCATCTGCAACTTTAAAAAAGTCTGCATTATCTGAAACAAACATACCGCCCATAAGTATTATTGCTAACCACATAGTTTTTCTCCTTTCTTATCCAAATAAACTGCTTACACTTTCCTCATTCGTTACCCTACGTATTGCTTCACCAAACAAACTTCCAATACTAACTTGTCTTGTTTTCTTACAATTCTTAGGACATCGATTAGGAATACTATCTGTTACTACTAATTCTTCTAATGCACTCTTCTCAACTTTTTGGCACGCCTCTCCAGTTAAGACTCCATGTGTAATGTATGCACGTACACTTACTGCACCTGCATCCATAATTGCTTTTGCGGCATTACACAATGTACCACCGCTATCAATAATATCATCAACCAAGATAGCATGTTTTCCTCTAACATCACCAATTAGATTCATTACTTCCGATTTACCTGCTTCTGGTCTACGTTTGTCTACTATAGCAATGTCTCCGTTAAACATATCAGCAAACTTTCTAGCACGAACAACGCCGCCGGCGTCTGGTGACACAAATACTGTTCCTACTTGTTGTACTTCCGGGTCATCAATAATACCAATAGTACGTTTGATATCTTTTGCAAAAACTAATCTACTTGTTAAGTCGTCTACAGGAATATCAAAGAAGCCTTGTATCTGTCCTGCATGTAAATCCATTGTTAAAATTCTGTCAGCGCCTGCTGTTGTAATTAAATTAGCTACTAGTTTTGCTGTGATAGGAGTACGACTTGCACTCTTACGATCTTGTCTAGCATAACCAAAGTAGGGAATCACTGCTGTGATTCTACTTGCACTTGATCTACGTGCCGCATCAATCATTACCATTAATTCCATAAGACTATCATTTACTGGAGTACATGTTGGTTGTATAATAAAAACATCTTCTCCTCTAATATTTTCTAAAAATTCTATACTTGTTTCACCATCTGCAAAAGTTGAAATATTTGCAGGGACTAAAGTTGCAAAACAATGTTCTGCAATTTCTTTTGCTAGTTCTGAGTTAGCATTGCCGGCGATAATCTTCATACGCTTCAAATCTCCTTCCTTACTGTAGTATTATATTGTTGTGACTGTTCAATTAAGCTCAAGTCTACATTATTTGCCCTTGCTGTTTCAAGAATAGCACGAACGTCTTTAGGAAAACAATGTCCACCGTAACCTCTCGTTGTATTTACGTCAGTATGGCTAATACCTATCCGTTTGTCCATTCCTATTCCTTCTTTAACGTTATTGTAATCAATTCCTGTTGCTCTACATAAGTCGTATACTTGATTAAAGAAACTAACCTTAGTAGATAAGAAAGCGTTTCTAAAATACTTTATTAGTATAAGTTCTTCTATGGACATTGTCAATATCTTAATGTCATGTTTGTAACATTTTTTAAATATTTTTGTCCAAAAAGTAATATTATCTCCACCAATGTATATTTCTGTTGAATCTAATAAGTCCTGCCAAGCCGTCTTTGCTCTTAAGAACTCAGGTGAAAAAGAAATGTCTAGGACGTTTTCAACTCCAACAACAAAACAATTTTGAATTCCTTGCCATCCAGCTAAAGAAATTGTACTTTTAATAAGTATAGGAACTTTAGGTGAGCGTTCTATAACATCAAACACATTTGACATATCACAAGACCCATCTTCGTCCTGCGGAGTTGATACACAAACTATAATACCGTCTGTGTCTTGTGGTATTGCTTTGTTATGTTCAGGATATGCTGGGTCAACTATAGTTACTTCACAAACATTATGTAATAAAGAAGCATATGCTTGTCCTACAAACCCGTATCCAGCGATTGTTATTTTCATATTAAATCTACTTTAATCATTGTTCTGTCGCTTTTCCGAGCGTACTCAGTAAAGAAATTCTGCTCCATCCATGTCTCATCTATATGTCCTAAAGTAATTGGTGCTATATATCTATCTTCACTTGGTAAATTATATTCGTGAACCCAAGGGCGTATAACTCTCTTAGTACAATAACTTTGCCATGGACGAATTTCAAATCCGCCTTTGGTTGTATTGTAAGTATTTGTTACATCCCAGTTAGCAGGATTATCATAGTCTATATAGGCCTTCTCATAATCTTTTCCTAAAATGTTTTTTAGGTCATATACGTTATATTTAGGATCACTAGAACACATATCATGTTTATCATTGTTTTGTAATAACGAGCCAAAATCCCAGTCGCATTGTATTTGATCAGTAACTCCGTCTTTACCTTTACTGTTCCAATCTAAATTATTAATGCCTATAAATTGATAATTCTTATTATTAAGTCTACACCATTCATTTATTACTTGTTCACTCCTAGCAGATAATAAACACTTATCTTCTAGTTTGTGTACATAAGCATTAATATTGTGTAATGGTTCTAAACAATCTTTCTCCCAGCTAAACCAACTCTTTGGATGATCAGCTTCAACATTTCCTAAGATTATATCTGTACTTGGATCTAACCATGGGATTAAAAACGTTGACTCTTTACTACGAAAATTTATATGATTTGCTTTTAAATAAACTAATTTTTCAAACGGAATATCTAAATGGTCTGTAACGGAAGACCATTTGAAGGTTGTAAATCCTCTGTGTATTCTATTACAATCTTCAAATGAACTTTTGCTGTTTAATTTTCCATGTCGCCATGTCCAACCTGCATTTTTTATATCATCAATTGACTTGTTTACTTCGTCAACACAGATTTTATGATAATCAAAATTATATAATTCTAAATTAGAATTATTTGAATTGTCAGAACTATTAAATTTCTTACCTATAATTTTATCTCGCCTTGGACCGAGTAGTTTGTTATTTCTAACAAACACCATTTTCCAAAAGTCCATAAACTCATTATTACGAAGTTGTATTTCTCCGTCTACGCCATCTGATAATTCGAATACTACTCTACTCATACTGTAATTATACACTCTTTTATTGTGATGTCAAGAAAAAAGGTTGTGCCGTTGTACACAACCTTTTCGTTATTCTTAGTAACCGTTTGGTACAATGACATAGTGTATCATTAACACCACGCCTACTGATGCACCTAAGCCTATCATCATCTTGAAGAAGTCTTTGGTCACCAACGGAAACACTGTCTTAAACTTTTCCTTGCCTGTCATCGTTGCCATAGCAAGTTCTCGTCCACACAATAAACCTACGAACACCCATGTTGTTGACATAGGTATATCGTTTAGTTCTTTAAAG
>Ga0209425_10005063_pt1 | contig 13103 bp, 14 predicted proteins | sample COG_05_FD_184749 | JGI IMG/M metagenome (GOLD analysis project Ga0209425, IMG submission 184749) | Pelagic Microbial community sample from North Sea - COGITO 998_met_05 (SPAdes) (version 2) | ecosystem: Environmental > Aquatic > Marine > Neritic zone/Coastal water | place: Helgoland, sampling... | reverse complement strand
TAAGGCCATTCCTTTTGGAATTATATTATATTCTGAAAACCAGTTAAGAAATTTAATAGTTGTTTTTTTTAATGGAACTACATCTAACTTTTTTAAAATATTTTTTATTTTAAAATTTCTATTATTCTTTTTTTCAAATTCATCCCAAACAACACCCGTAATTTTAGATTTACCAAAAGGTACCATTACGTAATCGCCTGTTTTTAAACTTAGATCACTTTCATATGTAAATGGATGATTAAATATATTTGGCAAAAGAACTGGAAACTTCATTCATCTATCTGTATCAAATTATGCTTTTGCAATTTGTTAGTTACTTCATACAAATCCCATATTGGAACTTTTAATCTTTCAGCTATTTCTAACAATGAAGATCGTCCATCACATAAACTTAAAAAGTTCATCATAAGACTAATATCTTTGTCTACTTTTCCAACAGAAATAGTTGGATAAAGTCCACGCTTTCCCAAATGAGGTTCGCAAAAAACTTTTACTTTAAATTTTTTATTTTTTTCTATTGCTTCTATAGCTCTTCTAATTGCCCAATAGCCCCCCTCTAACCCCTCTGAAGTAACAACATTTTCAAGATTATCAAGAGAAGTATGATATTCAGGATATTCACCATACTTTGTTCTCATTATTGACGCTACAGGTAAATCAATTCCTGGAGCACAAAATTGCCGTTCATCACTTCCACGATCAAGCCAATTATAAATTACAAAATTTTTATCTGTCCATTTAAGTATATGATTAGCAACAATGTCACTTATAGTTTTACCATTACGAGATGGAAGATAAGAGTAAGCTCTATTATCTCCTACACATGTAACATTGAAGCCTGCAAAAATTTTTTTTTTCATTTCTAAGTGATTCTTACTTAAATATGTAATTGAACCAATAGTTTCTGGAATAAAAATAATACGGTACGAATATTCTAACGTTTCAATACTGTTAAGCCATTTAGCTAGAAATGTAGTAACTGCAAGACCAGATAATTCATTATTAGCCATTGAAGGATGACAAATATATGTGCTCAAGAAAATTTCTTTTTCACTTTTGCCATGTATAAGTAATTCACCGTAATTTAGTTCCCCATCAAATAATTTTGTATCAATCATCACTTTATATATTCCGTCCTCTAGTGAATTAAACTGATTTTGAGTTAGACTAAAACCCCATCGCTTTTTATAATAACTTGTAACAAATGGGATCGCTTCAGGTTGCTCAGGTGAAGTATAAAGATGATTTTTAAGCTCATCTAAAGTAATTTCACCAGAAAAAGGAATGCTGTAACCTAAGAGATGAAGGTTGTTTTCTGAAAAATCACAAATTTTTTCACCATTTGGAGTAATAATATATGCGTCTCGCACGGCCCACTCTTGAGGCACTGTCCAATCAAACACTTGGGTTTGGGAAGGTACAGATTTTAACACTAAATTAGGTAAATGTTTTGAGATTTTATTTAAGGTTTCTCTAACCCCTTCCCCCGTCAAACTTCTATTTAGTGGCCAAAGTTCACTGGCAAATTTGTGTAATTCTTTTCCAATCATACTTAAATATTAATTCTATATAATTAGTTTAACATAACATTAGTTACAAGAAATATCTCAATAAAGTAGAAAATTAGTGTTGTAAATTTTATAAATCTTTTAAAACTTAAATTTTAACAACATATCTTAGAATTTTTTTATTATATTTTTTTAAAGTCATAATTTTAGAAACTTCTTTTAAATTTATAATCTTTGTTTTTTTAACTAATTTCTTTTTTAATTTTAATGATTTAAAGGAATTCAAAATTTTTTTTCTTTCACTTGGATGAGTTAATTCAGCATTTACACTAAGTATACTAACCTCTCTTAATATTAAGGGTAAAATATTTATATTAGACGTATTTCCTAAAATATTTCCTATAGATACAAGAATACCTTTTTTGATTAAATATTTTAAACAAATAGAAATCACCTCACCACCTAAATTTTCGAAAATAACTGAGTATTTTTCGTTCAATAATGCAAAATTAGGGTTTTTAAGAAAACTTTTAAGAGTGTATATCTTTTTAACACCCATTTTTTTTAAAGTTGTATCATTCTCAGCTTTAGAAGTTATAGCTTCAATATTTATACCAATTTTATTAAGTAAAAATATTATAAACATACCAACATTACCAGTTGCTCCTGTTACCAATACAGGTTTTTTTTTATATTTTAAAATAGTTTTCAAAGTTTTATTTAATGCCTTTGTGGCTGTAAAACCTGAGGTTCCTATCATCATGATTTCTTTTGAAGTTAGATCTTTAGATAACTTTTCAACCCATAGATCTGGTACCGTAATATATTCTGAAAAAGAACCATTTGAATCAACTCCAAGTGGATGTGCAACAACAAATACTTTTTCATCCTTTTTAAATTTTTTTGAGTTTGAATAATAAACAGTACCACAAGCATCTATACCAGGTGTGTGGGGGTATCTTTTAATCAATCCAGTATGTCCTTTGGACATTAAAAAGTCTTTATAATTTAAATTTGCATAATCAACTTTTATTACTACAAAACTTTTTTTTACATCTTCTTTTCTTAATAAATTATTACCTATTTTAATAGTAATCTTATTCTTTTTATTTTTTTTAATTTTTAAAGATCTATACTTAATTGGAAAATCATTTTTCATTTTGATGATATAAAATAGTTATATTTTCCACTGGCAACCTTAATATTTTCATGATTCTTTACAATTGCATTAGTTTCAACCTTTAATTTTGTAATTCTCAATATTTTAATTTCTATTTTCAAAGTTGTGGGTTTGTCAACTTTACAATAAAAATTTGTCTTACTACTAGTGATTAGGCAAATTTTATCTTTAAATTTTTTACTTAAATATAGTGTTGCTACTATTGTTTGAAGCATTGTTTCTTCTATTAGTGTTCCTGGCATCATTGGATGATTGGTAAAGTGACACTTAAAAAACCATGAGCTTTTATTAATTTTTTTTATTCCTGTTGAAGACTCTAAGTTTTTAATATTCTTTATATTATCAACCATCAAAAATGGATGAATAATTTTGGTTAATGATATAATTTTTTTTTTATTTAGTTGTTTCATTAAACCCCTAAAGTTCTTGATAAAGTGGAGATTATATCAATACCATCCCATTCTGGGGTTAAGTCAAAAGCATTTCCTATTGGGACTATTCTATCAATACCCTTTATTTTGTTTTTAATTATAAATTTCTTTATACTTTTAAAATTAGTTCCATAATAAGTAATTGTCTGCAGTTTTTCTGAAGTATATTTTTGTAAGTGATTTATATTTTTAAGATCAATCTCTACGAATGTTCCAAAACTTACATTTTCAAAATTGCCAAAATTAAATTTTTTACTTTTTAATTTAATTAAACTAAAATTACTTATATTAACTTTAAGTCCTTTATTTTTTCCAAGTGTATAATTCATTAAATTAGAGATTTTTTTATTAGCTCCAGACAAGTCAAGATCATATTTATCGTTTACTATCTTATTTAACTCATACCAAAATTTTTTTTTAGCAATTTTATTTTTTCCTAACCAAAAAACACTATTTGGTGAAGAGCAACCAAATTGATCCATAGTATAAGTGTCATTGTAAAATTTTTTAGCCAGAGCTGATAAATTTTTAGATTTTAATTTTATTAATTTGTTCGAGTCTATTAATGATATTGAATATCTATTTGCAAATGCAAGATCTATACATCTTGGCTTTGTTTTAAAAGTTTTAAATTTATTAACAGTATTGTCTCCACCCCAAATAATTCTTGCCTCTACAATTTCAGAAAGCTCAGAGGATATCAAATCTGAGTTATCATATTTTATTAGCAATAATCTTTTAAAAATTATTTTATAAATTCTTTTTTTTGATAATTTTTTTAAAATGTTACACAACACTTCTACTTGAATAAAATTTTTGCTAGGTAAACGAATTATATTATTATTACCTGATAATAAACCAAAAACCATTGAATACGCAAAATTTGTGGGTACGTTTGATGGTGTTATGTGCAATACAGTTCCACGACCCATTCTATTTTTAAAAAAGCTATAATTATTAAATATCTTTCTTATATTGCTCCTCCTACACCAAAAACCAAATGAAACTAAATCTGGAAACTTTTTACATATACTGCTATTTAAAACTTCTTTTGATAAGTCATTCAAAAATAAAATTGTATCTTTATCAAAAACATCATTTGGCCCATCTTTCAAATTAAAATTTCCAATTATAATTTTAATTTCCTTATTCATTTTAATTGACATCACTACATCCTCTAAGCTCTGCATTTGGAACTCTACCCAAAACAGTAAAATACTTACCTTTTTTTCCACACTTACAGTCGTCAATACCATGAATTATGCCTATATCTTCAGTTAATATATTGTGCCCAGGGTAACTTAACGGCAACAAAGAAAGTGTTTGAATTAATCCTGTTTCTTTAATTTTACTAAGTTTTAATTGAGAATTTCTAATAAAAACGTCAGAAAAAATTGAACAATGAAAATATCCTTTTTCACACTCTAAGAAAACAGAGCCAGTTTGCTCCATCATGCCATAATAATTATAAACTTGCTTTAAGCCAAGTAAACTTTTCAATTCATTTTTAAATTTATCATTATCTACTCTCAATTTATGCATTTTCTTCCATCCACCACCATGGATCAAAATCCCTTGATTTTTTTTTAATTTAATTTTTTGTTTCTTTGCTTCTTTAACTAAGTCAAACCATATTGAGCTTGTGAATCCAAAAATAACAAACTCTTTATTTTTATTTTTGTTTAAATAATTTCTTAAAATAGATATCTTTAATTTGTTATTATTATCTAAAAGAAAATATTTATTTTTACAAAGCTGGCTAAAGCCTTTAATAGCAGCACCTTTTGCCGTCATTGACTCTCTAGAATGAAGAAAATTTTTATTTTCGATGAAAAAAATATCTATATTTTTATTGATTATTTTTGAAAAAATTTTACTTAGTGCTTTTGATTGTAGTAATGAAGTTTTTGGATCTAAATTAATTTTTGATTGTTTTGAACCTGAAGTTCCAGATGATTTAAATGTCGAGATTTTTTCATTATTATTTGTTGAAATTAAATTAAAATTTTTAAATACAGATGAATGAACAAATGGTAAGTCATATATTTTTTTTACTTTTGATATTGGATTAAAAATATTATCTGAAATTAGCTTATAATTTTTTGAAAATTTATAGTGATGAAGACAAAGTTTTTTTTGATTTGAAAGAAACCAAATATTTTTTTTTTTTATCTTTAAACCAAACGGATCTGAATTATATAATGTTTTATAATCTAACATCTTTTTATTTTCAATTCACTATAGCTTACTTTATTATTTGAAGTTCTAGGAAAATATTTTAATTTAATCAATTTAAATGAACTAATGTTAAGATTAGTTATTTGCGAGATAGTATTAATTAAGTTTGTTTTATTATATTTTTTTTCAATAAAAATAAAAATTTTTTTATTATCACTCAGACAAACTACTTTATAACCTTTTTGTTTCATTAAGCTTTCTAAATCACCAAGATCAATTCGATTTCCAAATATTTTTGTGATCCTGCTGATTCTACTTGTAATAAAGAAAAAACCATCTTTATCAAAAAATCCTAAATCTCCAGTTTTTAATTTATAATTTTTTTCATTAGGTCTATTTAAATCATTATAATTTTTTGAATATCCCATAAAGACATTTTTACCCTCACAAATAATTTCTCCCTCAACATAAGGTTTAAGGATTTTTTTACCAGTATCATTGATTATGTATATTTTATTCCCTGACAGCCCTTTTCCTATACTTCCTATTTTTTTTTCAGAAAATTCTGGTTTTAAGTAAGATATCCTTGGAGATGCTTCTGTTTGTCCATACATTGAAAAAAACTTTATATTATGTTTCTTGCAAAAATTTATTATTTCTTTTAATTTATTTTTTTCAAGCTTTCCTCCTGCTTGTGTTAAATATTTTAAAGAGTTGATTTTTATATTTTTAATACCAATTCTTATAAGCATTTCATATGTATAAGGCACACCATTAAAGGAAGTGACCTTGCTATTCTTTAAAATTTTCCAAAATTTTTTTTCAATTAATGAGTATTTAGAAATTATTATGGATCCACCCGCTTCTAAATGTGTATTAATAACTGAGATCATATAGCTGTAACTAATAGGTAAATTTGTTATGGCAGAATCTTTATTGTTAATTTTTAAATAATTAATTATAGAATCTGTATTAATTTTAAGGTTATTTCTAGATAATTTAACAAACTTAATTGATCCCATTGATCCTGATGTAGATAACAAAACAGATAAATTTTTATTTAATTTTTTTTTTTTATTAATTTTGTTTTTGAGCAAGATTTGATCAAAAAAACTGTATTTTTCTAAACATTTTTTATTAAAAATTGTTTTTATTTCTTTAGATAAAAAAATGTAGTTTGGTTCATAATTTTTAAAAACTTTAAGAATATTTTTTTTATCAGTTTTTGAGTCTATGATAATCGCTACATGATTATTAATAATACAAAATATATAAGCAAGTAAAGAGCCAAGAGTATTTTCTGAAATAATTAATATCAGAGACTTAATTTTTATTTTTTTTTTAATCTTATTTGATTCTTTTAAAACTTGTTTGTACGATAAATCAGAATGTTCTTTATCAATAATTGCAATATTGTTTTTATATTTATTGAAAGCTCTAAATAATCCCATATTAGAAAATTTTATTTTTTTTTAATTATCTTAATTATTTTTTTTGTTATGCTCTCAGAGTCTAAACCATGATATTTTAACAAATAATTATATGTCCCTGTTGGGCCAAATTTGTCTGGTAATGAAATTGAAAATAGTTTTGAATTAATTTCGTTTTTTAATAATTTCTCAGATATTATAGTACTTAAACCACCAACTGAAGTATGTTCTTCAATTGTTATAATTTTTTTATATTTTTTAAATAAAGTAATGATGCTATCATCTATTGGCTTCAATGAGACGACATTAACAAGCTCTACATTAATATTCTTTTTTTTTAAAGCTTCAACTGATGCTCTAATTTGACCTAAGATCGAACCATGAGAAAGTACTAAAATATCATTTCCTTTTGTTATCGTAATATTTTTACCAAATTTATATGAATAATTTTTGTCATATAGGTTTTTTGAACCTGGTATTCCAGTAAGCCTGATATAACTTGGACCTCTATTATTAAATGCATAATCATCTAAAACTTTTCCTAATTCAGAGCAATCTGCAGGACATGTAACATTTAAATTTGGAATCGTTCTCATGATTGCAATATCTTCTAGCCCAAAATGACTATTACCTAAAAACCCCATTGATAGACCACTCCCTAAAGCGACAAGGTTTACATTATGCTTCATATATCCCAGGTTCATTCTTATTTGTTCACTTGCTCTCATAGAAAGAAAGGGAGCAAATGAGGTAACAAAAACTTTAAAACCTTCATTAGCAAGCCCCGCAGCAACTCCTACTAGATTTTGTTCGCTAATACCTACGGAAATATATTGCTTGGGAAATTCAATTTTGAATCTGGCAAGACCTGAAGATCTTCCTAAATCTGCACTTAAAACCATTAATTTTTTATTTTTTTTAGCTATATTAATCATGAACTGTCCAAACATTGCCCTAGGTCCCATTCTTAACCATTGTTTTGCATTAGCAGAGTTAAAATTCATAAATTAACTTTTATTTATTGATTTTACCGACTGTAGGTATAAGTTTTTTGTTAGTCTTCCATGGTGCCAATCATTATTGTTTTCCATAAAATTTACACCTTTGCCCTTAATTGTTTTTGCTATTATTGCTGTAGGCTTAGTCTTTGAACTTTTTTTAAACGCTTTTATTAAGTCAGAAATATTGTGGCCATCACAACTGTTAACATTCCAACCAAAACCTAACCATTTTTTTTTCATTTCTTTAAAATTCATCATCTTACTTATGGCGCCATCATTTTGATGACCATTACAATCAACAACTATAAATAAATTATTTAAATTATTTTCAGTAGCCGTTATTGCAGCCTCCCACACAGAGCCCTCATAACATTCTCCATCTCCCATAACTACAATAATTGAATTATTATTTTCTTTTTTTTTATATGATATAGCTAAACCCACTCCAAAAGATAATCCTTGTCCCAAACTACCGTTAGATGTTTCTATTCCTATAGTTTTATTCATGATTGGATGAGCAATAAAATCACTGCCATTCTTTTGAAATTGAAAGATCTCTTTCTTATTTTTAATAAATTTTTTGCAATAAAGGACCGATAATAGTCCTAAAAATCCATGACCTTTGCTTAATATAAATCTATCTAAAGGCTTAGATACTTTGATATTAAAATTAGAATATATAACTGCTAGAATTTCAACCATAGATAAAGCTCCCCCTATATGTGATGGCTCTCCACTATTATAGCTGATATCTAAAATATTTTTTCTAATTTTATAACTTAATCTTTTAATTGTATCTATTTTGTTTAACACTCCATTCCACCATCCATAAAAATTATTTGTCCATTTATATATTCTGAATTTTTTGAAGATAAATAGAGTATTAAATTTGCTACATCTATTGGTTCACAAACTTTTTTCATAAAAGATCTGGAAATAAGAACATTTTTAGATTTGGGATCCATTTTTTTTAACATTTTTGTGTTTGTAGCATTAGGACAAATTCCATTTACTCTAATCTTATAATTTGAAAATTCATTAGCCATAATTTTTGTAGCATGCATTAATGCTATCTTGCTACATCCATAAGCAAGAGTTCCTCTATCAGCCATTTTTGCTGAAATAGAGCCAATATTAATAATAGAAGATTTTTTTGAATTTTTTAAATATTTTAAAACTAACTGGGTCAATCTGATTTGTGAAAAAAAATTAACATTAAAGATTTCTTTTAAATTTTTTTGAGATGTCATTTCTATAATTGAACCAGAAGCAATTCCAGCATTATTAACTAAGATATCTAGTTTTCTATTTTTAGAGAATACTTTTTCAACTTGAGTCTTTAAATTGCTCTCATCAGTTAAATCAGACTCTATAATAGTTATATTTTTAGATAATTTTTTTGTAAAATTATTAAACTTTTGATCTGATTTTCTTATTAAACAAATAACATTTGCATTATTTTTTAAAAATAAATTTACAATTGATTTCCCAATGCCCCCATTAGCTCCTGTTATTAAAGCTGTTTTTCCTTTAAGCATAAATAAACTACTTTCGAAATATTTTTTTTTTATATTTAACTTTTTTTAATAATTTAATCATATTTTCTTTTTTTATATTTCCTAATAAAATTTTTTTTCTCGATTGCAAAGCTCTTATAACTGAATTTGATGTAAAATATGTCTCTAAAATATCATTACCTAAAATTTTAACGCAATTTTCCCAATTTCTTTTTTCGTTTAAATTTATTTCCTTTGTTTTTAAATAAAATAAGAACTTGCCTTTTTTTATCTTTTTTATAATCGTCTCTACTTTAACCGCCTTTGTAAAACATGGCATTTCACTATCGCCAGGAATCATTGTATTTAAGATTAATTCTAAATTATTTTTCATTAATAAATGTTTATTTAATTTTATGCTCATTTATTTATTAATTTTGTTAAATTTTTTTTTATGTAGTCTGATATCATTAGTGATACAGCTTGCACTGTTGATGCAATGTTTACTCCAGATGATGAAGGAAAAATGCTACTATCAACGATAAATAAATTACTAACATCATGACACTGGCCAAATTTATTTACTACTGAATTTTTTTTAGACGTTCCCATTTTAGCTGTTCCAACAAGATGCCAACCCGTATTTCTCACTGGTCCAAATGCTACTGTATTTTTTGCTCCAGCTTTTTTAAATAATTTTTTACATTGTTTAATACCATGCGAAAGCATTTTTTTTGTATTTTTAGAAAGTTTGTAATTTACCTTAATACCAGGCATTCCATTACTATCTTTATTTTTGTGATCTAACTCTACATAATTATTTTTATCTGGCAGATCTTCACAAATTATAGCTAAAGGAATTGTACGGCCAAAATAATTAAAAAAATCTTTTAAAAAAAATTTCCCAAACTTAATTTTATTAAATTTTTTTAAATAGTGAAAAGACTCAATGGGTCCAGGTGACTTTAAAAGTTGAATAGTGTATCCTCTTTTAAAACCTCTCTTTTTGTTAGTTTCATAAAATTCATGACTATACAGCGCACAACCCTCAGCTCCTTCATTGGTTGCAAGAAACTTATTAAAATGACCTTCTACATATCCTAATGGATGAAGCATTAAATTTTTACCTAATTGACCTGAAGTATTTGCAAGTCCATTGGGAAATTTTTTATTTGAAGAATTAAATAAAATCCTTGGTGTTCCAATACCACTAGCGGCTAACAATATTATTGATGCTTCCAAAAATATCTTTTTATTATTTTGATTTAAGTAGATGACCCCATTTGCAATATTTTTGGATGAAATCTTAATCTTTAAGACTCTAGAATTTGGTTTGATTACAACACCATTTTTGACTGCTTTATTTAGATATATCTCAACAGCAGTAGGTCTTATACCTTTTTTAAATTTTTTTGATTTTTTTACAGCTGAATATGAAGGCCACCAATGCCATCCTAGTGCATTAAATGCTTTTGCTAATAAATTTCCTGAATAACCAATATCAAGAGGTGGTAATAAATTGTTAATTTTAGGATAAGCTGGATCACCCGTTAACCCAGAAACACCAACCATTTTGTCATTTAAGTTATAGTATTTTTCTAAATCATAATAATTAAACAGCCAATTAGATCCAACATTATCAATTTTTTTTGTATTAAAATCTGACGGATGAAATCTAGGGTAATGTCCAGAGTAAATTAAAGTGGAGCCTCCTACAGCGTTGTAATTTGCTATAGAAATTGCTGAATTAGCAGTATTTATAGGATAATCTGAATTAAATCTTCTTTGATTTGGATCTATGTTAAAATCTTTAAATTTATTTGTTTCTCTATTCACGTTATTAAAAGAGTATTTCTTTTTATCAATAAAAGGTCCTTGTTCTAAACAAGTTATTTTTAAATTTAACTTACTTAAGTTCCATGCAGAAGCAGCTCCTGATGCACCGGTTCCTATAATTAGGATATCGGTTTTTTCTCTTTTCATAATAAAAATTATTTTTTAGGAATATATTTATCTAGAATTTCTGGGATTGTGATAGTCATTTCGGCTTCACATGCAACCTGTCCTGCAACAGTTCCTTTACCTAATCCTTTACAGAGTCCCCTTTTCCAAGACAGTACTTTAGTTTCTATTTCTAACTTTTCACCTGGTAATATTTCTCTCTTAAATCTTACTGTGTGAGAAATTGCATGTGTTACTCTACCTTTGTTGCCGGGTAATGTTGTAATGGCCACAGTTAACATTTGAGCTAAGGCTTCTAACTGAAGTGCTCCAGGTACGTTTGGATGTCCTGGAAAGTGAATTGGGAAAAACCATTCATTATTGGTAAAATTCTTAAATCCATTTGCCATTTTACCCGGGATGACTTTGGTAACATAATCAATCATTAAGAATGGATACCTGTTAGGTTGATAGTCTAATAATTCTAAGCTGTTTAAACTTTTTTTTTTCAATTTATTAAATTTTAATCTTATATTTCTTTAAAATTTTTTTACCAAATTCGTATGAACTAAAATCAATTATATCATCCATTTCAAGCGTGATATCAAATGCTTCCTCCAAAGATCCTATCATTGACATATGTCCGACTGAATCCCACTGAGATATTGAATTATATTTTAATTTTTTTAATTTATCTTTCTTTATTTTAAAAGATTTCATAAAAACTTTATCATATTTATCGCTTGTTTTTTCTTTCATATAAAATTTATATCAACTTTTTTTTGATTTTAATATTAAATTATTTGAAATTTGTATATGACTTTTCTAACTGTGTAATAGATCCATCATAGCCACATAAAATATTTTTATTAATCTTATTTGTTCTTATATAAGAAATTAGTTTTTCTGAATTACTTTTAAGATCCATATAAAATAAATTTGAAGCTTCTTTAATATCTAATTTGAAAGATATAAAATTTTTATACCTATAAAACTTTGCTATATTCTCTTTTATAAACAATTTATCACAAGTTTTAGTCATACCAGAAAAATCACATACCTCCTTTTTTCTTGCAAAAAAAGAATAGGTTTTTTTTGAACTTTTGTTGTTTTGATCTTTATAAATTATTGTAAATTTTTTGTTAAAACGATAGTCCACATTAAGCAAGTCTTCAATGTAATGAGTATGGGTTAGTGAACGGCTATAATGATGACCCAAGGTTATTAGCTCAAAATTGTCTTCAATAAAATACTTCCATAGTGAATTTTTTGCAGTTCCGTTTAAACAATTTACTTTTTTGTATTTTTTAAAATTATTACCAAAACATAAAAAGGAATACATGGGATGAGAAGTGCGTAAATTAGAATGACTTTTTAAGAGAATATTTCCTAAAACGCCACTTTGACCTGGGCTATTAATGACATCAAATTTCTTTTCTTTAACACAGTTAAAATTGAAAACAGGAATTATCAAATTTCCTGATTTTCCAATTTTTTTTATTAAATAATTCAATATTAAGTCTGCAGCATCAGTATAATTATTATTTTGTGGTTTTAGCTCTTTTAATAAAAGAATAAAATCAACACCTAAATAAATATTTTTATTATTAAATTCTAATTTATCTAAAATTATATTAAGGGGATCAAAGTTAATTTTTTTACTCATTAAGAGTGTATTGCTCTTTTATCCACTGATAATGCTGCTTCTTTAATAGCTTCTGAAAATGTTGGATGAGCATGACAAGTTCTTGCAATATCTTCTGAACTTGCTCCAAATTCCATGGCCACACCTATTTCTGCAATCAACTCACCTGCATGAGGACCTATGATGTGCGCACCTAAAACTTTATCTGTAGTTTCATCTGCTAAAATTTTAACAAACCCTTCTGCATCATCTATAGCTTTTGCTCTAGAGTTTGCCATGAATGAAAACTTACC
>Ga0209425_10005059_pt1 | contig 13108 bp, 9 predicted proteins | sample COG_05_FD_184749 | JGI IMG/M metagenome (GOLD analysis project Ga0209425, IMG submission 184749) | Pelagic Microbial community sample from North Sea - COGITO 998_met_05 (SPAdes) (version 2) | ecosystem: Environmental > Aquatic > Marine > Neritic zone/Coastal water | place: Helgoland, sampling... | reverse complement strand
AGCGATGCGTACGTGCGGGGTGTGGTGGCGTGACCGGCGGTCTCGGCGTCGTCCTTGATGCGCAACGCCTCCGCGACACGCCGCGCACGTACGCTGCACTCGAGCGCCAAATCGAACGTTCGCCGCGAGACTGTTAAAAAAACACGACGTCAGAACACTAATTGCCCATACTGAAATAAAAAGAACCAAAGAGATGAAAAGAAACACGCACCGTTCACAGAGTTGGCGACCATAGCCTCGTACACGTCCATGGCGCGCGCCACGCCCACGTTGGGGTTGTTCCTGCACACGAGCATGACGGCGAAGTAGGTGGACTCCGTGGGTTCGATTCCCGCGTGTGTCATCTCTCGAACGAGCGCGAGAACCGAATCCATCGAGTCTGTACACAAAACACACGTGCCGTCAATCTAATTGCCCGTATGAAAATAAAAAGAAACTCACCAGATCGCTTGATCGATTCGTTGCATCTCGCGACGACTTCCACGGCGTTGACGCCCTCGTCGTCGCTCCCCGCGATGGACGCGACGGCGGCGGCGTCGTAGAGGAAGGCGAGGTCGGGGTGCCCGCCGTTTGGCGGCGGGACGGGGCCGTCGCCGGCGGCGAGGCGCGACGCCGCGGCGGATACTTTGGCGTCAATGTCTGATGCGTCGAACGTGGCGAAGAGGTCGAGGTCGTCGTCGTCGATGGTGCCGCGGAACACCGCGTTTGGGTCTGGCCTGGACGCGAGCGAGCGCATGAGGACGTCATCGAGGTCGTTGTCGTCGAGGTCGATGGTTCCCATGAACACGGCACCGCCGGATGACTTGGACGGGGACGGGGGTGAAGCCGCCCGTCCATTGGGCTTTGACGGGGCACTCTTTGTGTCGTCGGCGGTGCCCGACGCCGCCGCCTTGGGCTTCGCGGCCGAGACGGCGCCGCCGTCCGCGGTCTTCTTCTTGGGCGCGCGCCTGCGCCGGCGCCTCTTCTTCTCCGTGCTCGCGGCGCCGCCGCCGGGGGGGGGCGTCGCTCCGTCGCCCTCTGAAGCGGCTGCGAGATTCAGAGCCAATGTGGGCGTTCGACGGGTCATCTGCGGTCCGGGGGTTCGCGCGCGGAGGGGCGCGACGGGCGCGACGACACGCGCGGACATCCCCGTCGCGCCTCTCGTGTTACCCGGCCTCGCGCCATGCGTGACGCGCGCCTGCGAGGCGGCGGCGTGTGCCATCATGACCGACGGTGTGTTGCGATGGTGCCGTGACGCTGTGTGCCGTCCAGCAGAGCAGGGAGGTGGCCTTTTTACCGCCAAGAAGTTATCCGGCTCTTCATTCACGGGTGGCTCACGGCAGCGCAGAGGTTTTACTAACCTTGCACACGTCAAAGGGACGGGAATATTTGCTGTTAAAAGTCCTTAATTCCAAGATTATCATGATAAAACGTGTGTATACCAGTCATCAGGAGCTCTGAAACGATTATATCTTTGTGGGCGGGAATATCAAACTGTAATGTCAACGAAGCGACTGTCTATTGTCGGGCGCGCGTACCCAGCGTTCCCACTCCGAACGACCGAGCACGGGGGTTCACTCGAGTCCGAACCTCCCAAAGAGACCCCGCGGCGACGCAAACCCGCGTGTTGACGATGGATACCGTCGGCTGAACACGCGGGGCTCGATAGCGAACGACGCCCGAAAACGCGAGCGGGTGGGGGGTGCATCAATCGATGCGAGGCGGTGAAGGATGACCCTCTCGATCACGCCCGGTCGGTCCGTCGATGTCGATGAGGTCATCGACGGCCTCGCGCCGCGCGATCCCGCCGTCGAGGCTGAGTTCCTCGCCGCGTTCTACAGGTTCCATCGAGAGAAGACGGGCGAGCGCGAGGCGACGACGCGCGAGTCCCTCAACAAGATCCTCTCGAGATCCGGCAAAGACTTTGACGTGTACGGACTGTACCGCGGATGCTGCCAGCGAGGCGGGTTCCACTCACGGGAGCACGCCAAGCGGCACATGTCATTCGCGGAAGTGTACCGCGAGATGAACAACTACGACGTCGTGAACACGTACACCGACATCGGTAAAAGGCTACTCGACGCGTATGAAAAATACCTCCTCGCCTACGAAGGCGAACACCCGGATGACATCAACGCGGACAAGTGCGACGTGTGCGAACGCGAGGACGGCGCCATGATCCAATGCGACCACTGCGAGACGTGGACGCACGAGCAGTGCCACAGGCCACGCGCCTTACAGCGCCAACCGATTCAATACCCCGAGGCAAACGCGGAAAACACAGCTGGCGCCGGTAACACAAACACAGCTGGCGGCGCCGACGATCGTGCGGATTCGGACTCGGATCAGATGAACGACCTCGCCGCGATCGCCAAGGCGAAGACACGGGTCAAGTTCAGGCTCGTGTTCATATGCGACAGCTGCGCGTCGATGCACGTGGACGATCCGGACGACCCGGACGCCAGCTACCTCTCGGCGTCGTTGTTGCCGATCCCGCCCGCGCAGCTCGCGCACCTATCGCTCGCGCCGGAGTTTGCAAAGCTGCCAAAGGACAAGATGATGAGCGCGGATACGTACTGCCAGCTTTTAATCGCGCGGCGGCGGTTCGTCCCGCTGAAGAGCGGGAGGCGGTGCCGGGAGGATCCGACGGTGCCGGTGCACAACAAGGCGCTCGAAAATGGAGCCGCGAACGCGAGGGCTAATAACGCTAATAACGTAGGCACGGTGGCGCAACGAAGCGGCCCGCGGACGATGAAACCGCCGGTGAAGAAGAAGAGCAATACGGTCCCCGGGGGCGCCGACGAGGATTATGTACCCGACGGGGATGAGTTGGCAATCGCTTTCGTGGACGCGGCCGATTGGCCCTCGGAGGATGAGGACGGACCGAACCGTGACCTGGCGAGGACGATCAAGTTCAACGAGGACGAGATCACGCGTCTCGCCGACCGCATGGGACGTCTGCCGAACGTGTTCCAGGAGAAGGCCATCTCGATCATCATACGAGAGAACCCGTCGATGGACCAGCACGAGATCGACCTCGTGCGGCTGAACCAAGAGACGCTGTTCGAACTGGACGATTTCTTGAGGGTGACGTTCGAGATTGACTCGAGAGCCGCGGAGCTCAAAGAGAACGCCGTGAAGAAGCGCGAGGAGGCTGAGCGAATGGATCTCGACGAGCCGGGGGTGACCACCACAGCGAGGAAATCCGCGCCAGTTCAACCGGAGATGGCCGCGGAAGAAATCGGGGAATTGGAGGAGGAGGAGGAGACCCTCGCTCAGATTTCGGAAGAAATCGAAGAGGGGAAGACCCTCGCTCAGATTTCGGTAGAAATCGAGGAGGAGGAGTCGGAGTCGGACGACGAGGATGGGGAGGAGACCCTCGCTCATATTTCGGAAGGATCTCGCGTGAAGAAAAGGGAGTCGGGGAAGAAGAATCCGTTTCTGTTCTTCAACAAGGAGACGCGGCCCATCTTACGGCGAGAAAATCCGACACTGACCTTCGCCGAAGCGGGTAAAAAGGTGGGAGAGATGTGGCGCGCCCTCGACGCCGACGAGAAGGCACTCTGGGGCGTACGAGCGGCGCAAGCGGCCGAGCGCACCGAAAGTTTGGAAGGAGGAGCCGACGAACTTTCGCGAAAGCGACGGCTCGAGTCCAACGGACTCGCCTCGAACTCCCCATCCTCGAAAAAACCCGCCATCGCGGCGGATTCACCCATTGTCATCACGGACGACGTAGACGCCGACGCCACCGCGTCGGAGTCACACGACGACACCGTCTCCGAGGACGACGACAGGCCGCTCGCGGAAATCGTCGGCGACGTAACCGCCGCGCGTGAAGCTCAACGCAAGGCGCGTGTCCCCGAAGGCTGGGTCCCGCCGGTGAACTCCACGGAGGTGACGCTCGGGGCGAACGGACGAAGGGGCGCGGTGATGATCCAGCCGCCGGCGATTGTTTCAGAGAACGAGTCGAAAGCCGAGACGTGGCGCAGGCTTCGCGGGCTACCTCCCAAAGAGACCCCCGAAGCCGAGCCCGCGACGACGCCGAAGGGTGTCGGGGCGAGCGCGAGCGAGAGACCGTTCAAGATCCCGAAGCGGTCGCCCGCCGGGGGTGAAGGCGTCGACTCGCGACTCACCGTGATGACGGACCTTGACCGATACACTCGCGGCGACCCGCAACGAACGAACGACGCTCACGACGCTTACAAACGAGCCCAACGATCTGAAGATCCACTCGGGAGTTCATACGACTGGGAGAAGTTGCGCGTCAAGCAGAAGAGGGCGGAGGAGGCTAAACGCGCGCAGGAACGCGCGGCGAAGCGGGGGCTGGACGAGGCGGAGTTCGCCGAGGCGGGTGACGAGAGCGGCCCGATTGACTTGACATCCGAGGGGGATCGATTCGATTTCACGGGCGATCGGTTCGATTCGCCGCCGTCATCGCCGCTTCATCGCGCACGTGATGACCGACCGGGTAACCCGTCGCCCGGTAAGGGTATCCGCGCGTCCGCGGCGCCGTTGGACCCGCGCATGCGTCGTAAGCTCGGCGATGACGCCCAGGAGGACGCCACGCGGGATCCGCACGGCACTGGAAGAATGTCCAGGTTTGATCAGACCCCGGCGGACCGCGAGGTTGCGTCCACCGCACCCGGCGCGTCTCTCGTGGCCGCCACCGCATCGCTCGAATCCCCGCGAAGGTCTGAACGAAAAACCGGTAAAGACAAGGATGACTATTACCTCAGACGCTCGGCGCCGACCAACGCGCCCGGTAAGTGCGGCCGAGCTCGAAAAGGCCACTGCGCCATCTGCGACTACACCAACCACAAAACCGCGGATTGCAAGCGGCAATGCAAGAACTGCGGCGCGCATAACCACACCACCGCCAAGTGCATGCGGCCGATCGCGTGCCCGATATGCATCGCGCCCGGTCACACCGCGGACTTGTGCGCCGCTGTGAGGGATCCGGGCGGCAAGGGTAAGGAAACATCTGGAAAGGGTAATAAGTGGTGCGAGTGCTGCCGGAGCACGAGTCATAACCTGGATTCCTGCCGGTCCAAGTTTGTCCCGTGCAGGCACTGCGGTAAGAAAGGGCACCTCCGGCGGTACTGCCCGCAGCTGGAGACGCCGAGGGGCTTCGAGCCCGGTCAGCCGGAACCCGCCCGGAACCACAACGCCGGTCTAACCGCCCATACGAGCGATCGCGCCCGGAACCCTTTCCCGCCGCCGGGGTTCAACTCCGACGATCTGCGCCGGCTCTCCGACGACTACCACAGCGGCCTCCGGTCGCCCGACCGTAAAGACTTTCGAAATTCCTACCCTGACGGACCCAACTCAAGGGCCCAAGGTTCGCACTTCACCGAACCCAGGAACCACAACGCCAGTCACATTGCCCATACGAACCCGACTCCGGGTCGATTCTTCGAGTACGACGCCGCGCAGCCGGGGTGTAAGCTGTGCAGGGTAAACTTCGACGGCGCCAAGTGCGTGCGGGAGCGGCATAACAAGGGCTCGGGGCACCAGAGCGCGTTGAAGCGGCTGGCGGATCAGTGCAAGGAGGGCGGCGGCGGCGTCGGCGGGAGCAGGGGCGCGGTGGAGTCGTTCCCGGGGACCAGGCGCGAGCCCGTCGCCGATAGGGACGACAGGGTAAACAGTCTGCCGTCTTTGCGAGTTCGAACCGGTGTCGAATCCCCGAGCACGTCCCCGGATCCCGTGCAGGTATTTTCGCCCAAGGAGCCCGGGGAGGTTGGGAACATCGATCGCGACCGAACGGTATCGCCGTCGCCCGGAAAAGTCGTGCAGGTCCGATCGTTCGAAGGTGAGAAGGTGAGGGTCACGTCGCCGCCGAAGGTACGGTCGCCGGGTCCGAGTCCCGAGAAGGTGAGACACGCGTCGCCTCCGAACGTTAGGTCGCCGATGGATGCGCCGAATTCTCCGACGGCGATGCGGGTCCGCGGGTCGCTTCCCACGTGTCCGCACTGCGGCTCGGTTCATCCCGACTGGGTCAATTGCAGAATAAAACGCCGTGAGGAACGATACGCGATCGAGGAGCTCCACGGAAGACGAGGGGGGCCCCCGTGCCCGCACTGCGGCAAAGTTCACAGCTTAGACTGGGGGATATGCAAGCAGAGGCTGGCGAACAACGGCGGGAAGGATAAGCCGGAGCCCGCCGTCTTGCAGAGGCTCAAGTGGTCGGCCGGAGGCTCACCCCGAACCAACGGCTCACCCCGAACCAACGGCTCACCCCGAGCTCATACCCCGGCGTCCCCAGCGGAGACGCGACAGCGATGCGACATATGCAACTGCAACGTGCCGAACGGGGCGCACGGGATGAAGTTGCACCAGGAGGGCAAGCGACACAAGGGCATGGTGCAGCTCATGCGTCTCTGAGTGACGATTGAGTTCGCGGGGAGAGACACACGGAGAGAGTTGACCTAACGGCGAGATAGCTATATTGCCGCTAGTGAGGTTCGAGTGCAGTCTGCTAAAGTACAGAGTCGATAGACCGTCTTGCAGATTACAAGTACTCGCCGATTGTTGGAATTCCCTTCTTGGAAAATATATAAATCCTCCTCTTCTACGTCAGCCCCGGTTCCTTTCGTCGTTCCTTTCCCCGAAGCCTTTTCCCAGATGCCCCGAGCGCGCGTCGTACATCCCCTTATCCCTGGCGATGATCTCATCCTTCATCGTCCGGATCTTGTCCATGTCAACCTTGCCTTTCCGCTTCGCGAACTCCGTACCTTCGTACGCGTGCGTCAATAAACTCTTCCAAGTCCGCGTGTCGCCGTCCTGCGCCTTCCACCCGTCGCCGTTCGCGGGCAACGCGAGCAACGCCGGGACCTGAGCTTTGATGTCGAGCTTGGCGTCAGCCTCGATCAACGAATCCTTATCCCAGCCGTTGTACCCGCTGTTAAAGTCCAACGAAAGACTGGGTGTCGTAGGATAGGCCCTCTGCGCGAAGGTTATCAATCGTTTGATGCTCTGGAGGTACTTGCGCGTCTCCTCGTCGTGCATGGCGTGCGCCTGCGTCTGCGCGCTGATCTTCTCGCGCGCGCTACGGTCGTGGATGCCGACGGACGTGACGCCGATGGGCCACGCGGCGTTCCCGACCGCGATGCCGATGTACATGTCAGCCGCTTTCCGGTAGTTTCTATCCTTCATGTTTTTCACGATGAGGAACAACGCTCGTTCGATGTCCACGGGCAGCTCCCGTCGCTTCATGCGCTTGAATAAGGGCCTCATGTGCTGCTTACATAAGCGGCAGTTCGCGACGCTCTGTTTCCCGGCGTTGGAGTACACCCAGTCCTCGGGTTTGGACTCTAGTTCTCGTTCCCATTCTTCGATCAGTGATTTGAAGTACACCGAAGTTTGATCGATGGGTTCCATGGACTCGGCGGCTCGAGCCTTTGCGACCGCCTGCGCCGCCGCCGCGAACGTCTGCGCGAGATCATCGTGCGCCTCGGCATCGTCCGCTCCAGTGGGTCCGTCGGGCCCGTGGCTCGCGGCGGCTTTCTTGGCCGCGGCGGCTTTCTTCTCGGTGGCTTGCGTTATTCCCTTTTCTCGTTGACGCTTTGCGAATTCTTCGAGCGCGCGCAGCTCCGCTTGCTTCTCGTTCGCCTGCGCGCCGGTGGCTCCGTGTTCTTCCTGCGCCATCGCGGAGGCCAGCTGCGTCTGCGTGTGCTGCAGGCGCTTGAGCCGGTCGAGAGGGAGCTCGCCGAAGAGCGTGGCGGGCTGGCCGAGGCGACGCAGCCGTCGGATCGCCTCGGTTGGTTCGAGTTTTGCGATCTCGGCATCGAGGGCGTCCGGGTCGACAGCTGTGTTTTTGTCGTTGTCCTTCCGGGCCCCTTTGGTGCCCTCCGCGGTCTTGGATCGCGCCCGCCTCTCGTCGTCGCCGTCGGCATGCGCGGCGGTGTCGTCGTCGGCGGCGGGGGATCCGTCGTCAGATCCTGTCCCTCCGGTCTTCGCCCGCTTCGCTCGAGCCTCCGCCTCCTCCTCGTCACGGATCTTGCCCTCGCGCACCGCGACGATCTGCGAGCGCTTGACGTACTTGCTCCCGCCGAACTCATCCGCCTTGGCCTTGCGCTTGCGCGCGATCTCCGCCGCGAGCAGGTCCATGGAGCCCTCCTCTCACTAGTGTGTCGGGCCGCCAGTGATAAATTGTCTCCTCACAAAAATCGTGCTTGAAAAATCAGGCCTTGACAAGGGGGATTTCTCGGGCCAAGATCAAGGCTGAGGCGCCCCGCGAGAGCCACACCAAAGGGCGCAAAGCCGGATCGCACGTTCGGTCTCGCCTTTCCACTCGCATCGCATCCCATCGCGGCGCGCGAACCCGCTTCGTTAAGCCCGTCACACGCGCGCTCTCAAAGCTCTCAGCGCTTTGAACCAATCCTTTCGCGACCAAACAGGCGCGAAAAAAGAAGTTCGCCGTCGTCACTGCATGCGCAAGATGGCCGCTCTGTGCCAGGCCGCCGCTTCCTTCCTCCGCCCCGCGGCGGCATCCACCACATCCCGCCCCGGCCGCGTCACCCGCCACCTCGCGGGCCTCGCCTCCCCTCACAGACCCTCCATGCGGTCATTCGACCAGGTCTCAGTCGGATTCCCGCCGGTGCCACCGCCCGGCGCCGTCCTCGGCGGCCGCGGCGCCTCCGCGGTCCCGTCCGCGTACGCCAACGACGGGTACGGCGGCGCACCCATGAACCAAGGGTCCTCCCCAGCACCGCCCGTCGTCGAATGGGACGCGCGAAACACCAACTCAGTAACCGTGATCGGTGAGTAGTTTATTTCTATTTGAGTTTACTTTTATTCCCATATGCGCAAACAGTCTGACGATATGTTTTATTCACAGGCAACACCGGCATGGATCCGGAGATGACGGTCTTCGACACCGGCGCCTGCGTCGCGCGCGTCTCCCTCGCGGTGCGCGGTAAGAAACCCGCGAACGGCGGCGACGAGATGTCCGCCGAGGACGGTGCAACCACGTGGCTCGACGTCGAAGCGTGGAACGACGAGGCGCGACAGCTGTGCGACCACGTCACCAAAGGTCGCCAGATCCAAGTCACGGGACGGTGCGTTTATTACTTTTAATTTCGGACCCCACACACGCAATCAGACTGACTGACGCCGTGTTTATTCAACAAAAATAACCAAAAATAACCAAAAATAACCAAAAATAACCAAAAAAAATTCACAGGCTCAAGGAGAACACGTGGACGGACAAAGCCACCGGCCAGAAACGCAGTCGCATCAAGGTCAGCGCCTACTCCTTCGCGTTCATCCAGCCCTACACCGGAGGCATGAACGGCGGCATGAACACCGGCGGGATGAACGGCGCCATGGGCGGGTACCAACCCGATCCTTACGCCAATCAAGCCGTCGCCGCGCCCCAATCGCAGGGGCAACCCCGCGCTAATACCCAATTTCAACAACAACCTATGGGCGGCGGTGGGAGCGACATGCAGGGCGAGAAGGACGACCTCTGGCGCGAGGTCCTCGACAACCCCGACGCCTGGTGGGACAACCGCGAGCGCAAGAACGCGCCGGGCGGTAACCCACGATACCCAGACTTCAAACACAAGGTGAGAGTTTATTTACATCTTTGTGTAGACTATTTTTATCTTCTTCTCACCTGTATGGGCAAGTAGACTGACGGCGTGTTTTTAAAAACTCTCACAGGATTCGCAAACTCCGCTCTGGATTGAGTCCAGGGATACGCCGCAGTGGGCGATCGACGCACTTCTCGGCGGGCCCGCGATGGCCACCGCCGGCGGCATGGCTCCCCAAGGCGGCGAAGACGGGTTCGAGCCGTACTACGCGGGCGGCGGGAACCAGCCGGGCGGCGGCGGCGGCTACGGCGACTTAGGCACCGTTGATTACTCTCAGCCGTACGCCCCCGCGGGCGCCGAGTCTAACATCGCGTACGAGCCCGCGAAGCCCTTCGAGGAGGATGAGCCCCCGTTCTGATTGATGAGACGTGCGTGCGTGTGTCTAGCTAGACGGTGTTCATATGATGAGTGTGTTATGTATGGATTAAATTCGCATCCGGAGACGCGCGGGTTATTATTAGTGTGGTGAGCACCTTCAGTGAGTCTATTGGTGTGATGAAGGCGAGTGAGTTCGTGAGTTCAAGAAAGAACTTTCGCTCACTTCTCGGCGCGGACGCCGCGGTGAACCTTGAGCGCCTGCTCGATGTCCGCCTCGGCGCACCCCGCCCCCTTGAACTTCGCGACGGCGGTGTCGAGCAGATCGCGCCACTCCTTTCCGAGCCGCGCTCGCATCTGCGATTGCTCGAACAGGGTGTTTCCCCACATCACCTGCACCTGCGCCTTCATGCTCGGCTGCGCCTCCTCCTCCTCGGCGGGCGTCTCACCCTCCTTCTTCTCCTTGGGCTCCGGCTTGGGGGGTTCCTCCGGCAGCGCGTTGAGCACCGCGTCAAAGTCGGCGCAAGCCCCGGAGAATTCCGCCTCGGCGGCGTCGGAGTCCTTGTTCCCCTTGGAAGGTCCGCCCGCGCCGCTGAGCCCGGCGGCGGCGCAGAGGAACCGGGCGCGCTCGTACCTGCGCTGCGCGAGCGCGATGGTGGCGTCGTGGAAGTCGGGTTTGACGGCGAGGGCAGCTTCGTAGCGTGTCTTGGCCTCGTCGAGTTTTTTGGTGACCGTCTCCGCCTCCGTCGCGGTGGCGATGGCGGCGCCGGGGGGTCCGCCTTCTTCGAGCGGGGGATCGCGTCCGCCGTCCATGGCTTTGCGCGCGGAGCACATGTGCACGTTGCCCCAGTTGAAGAGGGCGAGCGCGGCGGCTTCCTGGAACTTCTTGGAGGCGTCGTCGAGGGTGGTCTCGGCTTCGGCCATGGACACCTGCGGCTCGAGAGCCAAGTTGCACTTGTCGAGGCCCTGTTGGTGGAGTTGTGAGTGATGCGAGGTTAGTACGTGTTCAGTACGCGTGTTCGGTGTGTCGAGATAAAGATATTTGGAGATCGAGATTTGGAAAGCGTAGAGCTTAAACGAGGGAGACGCCCGGAGCTCACGATAGGAGCGAAAGACATTTATCAAGTGTGTTCGTCACCGATGAATCCGTCGAAGTAGTAGTATGAGTTTCTCGTCATCGCCCCGGGCGTATCGAGCGCAAACGACGAACGGAGATGCACTCGCGATGGGAAAGAAAAGAAAAAAAGGGAAGGGTTCGATGGATATAGACCGGTCCGGGATTCGATCCGCGTACCTCGGCGTGAAGGTCCAGGTGCGCCTCGGCGTCGATACCCAGGTGCTCGCGGAAAAGCGCGGCAAAGTCGAGGATCCATTCGTCAATCTCGACAACCTCGTTGGGCGCCAGCTGGCCGCTCGTCTCCGCGCCGCCCTGCGCCGGGGTCTCACCGTCATCCGCGATGGGCGGCGCGTCCAGCCGCGTGAGCTCGGAGATGATGAGCTTGACCGGGTGCAGACCACCGTAGATGCCCGCGGCGGGTTTGCCTGTAAACAAAACACGACGTCAGTCGAATTGCCTATACAGGAGATTACCAAAAATAACCAAAAATAACCAAAAAATAAAACACGACGTCACACTAATTGCCCGTGCGATGATTAAAATAAACTTACCCTTGTTCTCGCCGCTCTGCGCCGCGGCGACGGCGGTGGCGAAATCGTGCCTGCTGTTGACGTTCTTGAGCGTGCCGTCGGGCGCGGAGTACCGGACGGTGAACGCGCTGGTATCCGGGAACTTCTTCTGCAGCGCCGTCATGAGATCCTTGTGCGCGATCATGGTTGGAACCACGAAGGTGCGGACGTCGGCGCCGGCGACGGCTTTGACGGTGACGGGGGGACCCCAGGAGCGCTGCTGCGCCTGGCGCCTGGCTTCAGCTTCCTGCCTGGCGGCGAGGATCTGCGCGGCTTGCTTCTTGCGCGCCTCTTCTTCCGCGTCGGCGTCCGCTGAGCCTTTTTTGGAAGCCGCCTTGGAAGGTTTGTCGAGTGACATGCCTCCGAGGCCGGCAATTGGCTTTTTGGGCTCGAACGATTCGAGCAGAGCTTTTGCGGCTTCGTTGGACGAGTCGGACGCCGCGGCAGCCTGCGCGTCAACCTTGGCCTTCTTCTCCTGGCCGGTGGCTTGGTACGCGCGGCCGCGTGAGACGAGCGCGTCGACGTTCTTCGGGGAGATCTTGAGCGCGCGCGTCGCGTCGGCGACGACGTCGGCCCAGTGCCGCAGCATGAGGTGGCACTGGGACTTGGCCGCGTAGAGATCCGCGGCGTCGGGGGCGGACGCGCCGACGAGCTCGATGCACTGCTGGTAGGCGGAGGCGGCTTTGGCGAAGTTCCTGGTCTCCTTGAGCTTCTGCGCCTCGTCTGTTGTTGATAGGGGTTGGTGGGATTGGAGGTTTAGTGCGGGTGTGGGAGGGTGGTGACGCGACGGAACGGAACGGCGGCGGTCCGGGGGGCTTTTAGTGGGTTCCGAGAATCGTCGCGTCATCGATGGTGATGCGTATGGGCGCGCACCCTTGAGCTCGACGGCGCGCTGAGCGAAGATGGCTTCGTCGTCATCGACGACCTGCTTCTTGGCCTTTCCCATCTTAGCGTTTGTTTCTGCGGATGACACGGGAGGGAAAGGGCGGGCGGGCGTCAGCGGTTGCCGATAAAGAGCATTCTCAATCGTTGCTTTCCTATCCGAAAGGGAAAAACCCAAAACCTTGGGGCGTGACTCTCTCTGTCCTGTGGTTCCGGGGATGTCACGGGCGCGGTGGAAACGAGTTGGACGCTCGGGATCGTGACGTGGCAGGGACGTACCTCCTTGACTCGGCGTGTGCGCCGGGCGTTGGTGTGAGTGAACGCCGAGGCGCGGCGACGTCGAGCTCAAGAGGAGAAAGGTGTCGACGATGTGACGCAGCGGCCGCCGGATTTATTTCCGGGAATCGACGGTCTATTTACTCAAGAACGCAGAAACTTATACGTGCCGAGCGCTAACCATTTTTTTCCTCGGGCAGGAACGTTGGCAAATAATTTTTGCCGTCGCCTCAGTGCCCACACTGTCGGCAGGCTGCCCCGTCCGCTCGGGCGATGGTAGGCCGGTCGACGCCGCTGCTGCCCGGCGGCGGAGCCAAGCCCGGCGCGATGCGGCAGCGCGGGCGCCGGCTCCGGTCGAACCTCGTGGGCGAACGCGG
>Ga0209425_10005054_pt1 | contig 13119 bp, 8 predicted proteins | sample COG_05_FD_184749 | JGI IMG/M metagenome (GOLD analysis project Ga0209425, IMG submission 184749) | Pelagic Microbial community sample from North Sea - COGITO 998_met_05 (SPAdes) (version 2) | ecosystem: Environmental > Aquatic > Marine > Neritic zone/Coastal water | place: Helgoland, sampling... | reverse complement strand
GTTTCCCCGCGTGTCTCTCTTTCGTACTCCCTAGGAGCTCAATGGAAAGTAAATGGAACGGTTGGTCGCTACTACAAACTGCCTCCCTATACCATTCTAGGCTATCAAACGGCAGGCAGGTTGGTGAATAAAGACAATAAGTATGTACGAGCAGATCATGTAGTGCTTGGGCTCGAGCGCATATTGGGGCCAGCGGCCAATCTTTCTGTAGAGGGCTTCATAAAACGATATGCGAACTACCCGGTATCCCTGTTAGATGGCATTTCTCTGGCTAACAAAGGAGCAGATTTCGAGGTTCTAGGTAATGAGGCTGTCTCCTCGATCGGGACGGGTAGAACGTACGGAGCTGAGGTACTCTACCAACAAAAACTCCAGAAACGATTCTACGGCATTCTCTCCTATACCTTCTTCTTCAGCGAGTTTTCCGGAGCTGATGGAAGCGGGCAGTACAGACCGTCTGTTTGGGACAGTCGACACCTTGCTTCCTTCACAGGGGGATATAAGTTGGGTCGTAACTGGGAAGTCAGCACCCGCTTCCGGTTTGCAGGCAGTACGCCGTCCGTCCCAACCGATCAGGCCAAAACCCTTCAGTTGTACCCTCAAGTAGTGTTGGACTACGATCGTATAGGGGAAGAATCGCTGGGCAGTTTAAACCAACTAGACATCCGGATTGACAAGAAGTGGAACCTTAAAAAGGTCTCACTGGATCTCTTCTTGGAATTCCAGAATGTGCTTATGACCTCGGCTCCCGAGCCCATTCAATATGTACTCTCAAGGGATGCTCAAGGAAACCCTATCGAGCCGCGTCAATTGACGCGGCTCCCAGCCTCTGACGCTGCGCTAATCCCTACTATCGGATTTGTGCTTGACTTGTAAACTGCGCACTAAGATCGGTCACACCTACCACTATACATGCCCTAACGAGCGCTGCTCGGATTTCCATGTCATCGCGATGAGAATAATGGCTACAACGCATGATCCTGCGATCAAAAGGAATCCAGCATCCCAACCATAGGAATCTACCAGCGCACCAATTACAACATTAGCAGATACTGCGCCACCAACATATCCAAATAAGCCAGTAAAGCCAGCAGCAGTCCCTGCCGCTTTCTTAGGGACCAGATCTAGCGCATGGACCCCAATCAGCATAACAGGCCCGTAGATAAGGAATCCAATCGCAATTAGCATAGCAATGTCTAGTGCCGGATTTCCTGGTGGATTAAGCCAATAGATGACAACGCAGATACCGGTCAAGAACATGTAAACGATACTGACTGGAGCACGTCGTCCTCGGAAAAACTTATCCGACATCCATCCACACAGAAGCGTGCCTGGGATGCCTGCCCATTCATAGAGGGCATAGGCCCAACTGGAGTCGTCGAATGAAAATTGCTTCACTTCCCCCAAATAGGTCGGTGCCCAATCAAGCACACCGTAGCGAACCAAATAAACAAAGGCATTAGCTAAGGCAATGCTCCATAAAAGCTTGTTGTTAAAGACATGCCCAAAAAAGATCTCCTTGGTAGAGAACTCTTTTTCATGAGTGGCCTCATATTCGAACGTTTTCGGATAGTCGTTTCGGTGTTCTTCGATGGGAGGAAGACCCTGACTTTGCGGCGTATCCCGAACTGTGAGCAGAATAAATACCACGACCAGCAGTGATAGCAATCCGTGGGTGTAGAGAATGGCGTGCCAATCTGAAAAAACGGCGACTCCGAGGATGGCAATGGGGCCAACAAGACCTCCGCCCACATTATGCGCCACATTCCAAAACGCCATTTTGGTGCCTCGCTCACTGGCTGAAAACCAATGCACCATAGTTCGGCCGGAAGGTGGCCACCCCATTCCTTGAAACCAGCCGTTCAGCAGCAAAAGAGTGAACATCATCGTAACGGAAGCCGTCGCAAATGGCACGGTCCCCAAGACAATCATGATAACCGAACTGACAGCCAGGCCCAATGCCATAAATGTTCGGGCATTGCTTCGATCAGAAACACTTCCCATCAAGAATTTGGACAATCCGTAGGCAATGGCAATGCCAGATAAAGCAAATCCAAGTTCTGTCCTTGTGTATCCCTCCTCAATGAGGTAGGGCATCGCCAGAGAAAAGTTCTTTCGGACAAAGTAGTAGCCAGCGTAGCCGACAAAAACTCCCATGAAAACCTGCAACCTGAGGCGCCGATATTCCTTATCGGTCTCGGCCTTCGGAACTCGTTCCGCATGAGAAGGCGGACGTAATAATCCGATCATGCTGTTGCTCCAATCAATACAAAGAGTCCGGCTGCGATCAAGGCTCCGATAACCGGACCGACCACTGGGATCCAAGAATAGCTCCAATCACTATCCCTCTTGCCTGGAATAGGAAGTAAAGCGTGTATCAGTCGTGGTGCGAGGTCTCGAGCCGGATTGATTGCGTAGCCTGTCGTGCCTCCCAAGGCAATGCCAATAACAAGAACTAGCAAGGCAACGGGAAGGGCATCAAGAGCGCCAAGACCTATCTCCGGTGCCGCCAAAAGTAAAACACCAAAAACGAGTACGAATGTCCCGATAATCTCTGATATCAAGTTAGACCCTGTTTCACGAATGGCCGGAGCGGTGCAGAATACGGCCAGCATAGCATCAGCGTTTTCTGTAGCGGCGAAATGAGGGCGATAATGCAGCCATACCAAGAAAGCCCCGATAGCTGCTCCTATAAACTGAGCAGCCATGTAAGACGGTACCAATGACCATGAAAACTTTCCAGCCACAGCAAGGCCTAGCGTCACGGCTGGATTTATATGCGCACCACTAATCGCTGCAACCGCAAAGACGCCGACAAACACGGCCAATCCCCAACCGACGGAAATAACAATCCAGCCGCTATCATGTCCTTTGGTTTTACCTAACACGACGTTTGCAACAGTGCCGTTTCCAAGAAGAATAAGCAGTGCTGTTCCGAGTATTTCTGCCAAAAAGGGTGTCATTTATCTATCCGAGTCTAAGTGAAAGCCGTTATGGTTTGAGGGCTGCTCCGCGATCGGGATAGTCAGTAATAAGCCCATCCACCCCAAGAATAAGAAGCTCTTCCATTCGGTCTGTTTCGTTTACCGTCCACGGCACAATAGTCATCCCCAATCCATGAACGGAGTCTACTAGCGATTGATCGACAAGCTTGTGGTTAGGACTGTAGATCTGAGGACGAAAACTGAGACGCCCCATATTAGGTTCGAAACCCATTTCGTTGCTCACTAAAAAGGCTAGCGTAGCCTCCGGTTCAAGAAGTTTAAACGCTTCGAGGGCTCGCGGGTCGAAAGACTGGACGATGGCTCGATCCATCAGTCCCAACTCGTCCAGGACTTCGTAAACAAGTTCTGCAAAGGTGCCTACGTCTGGATGGAGTACACCATCTCCTTCTTCCTTGGACTTGATCTCGATATTATATCGTAATGGGACCTCTGAGTGTGCCTCAATGGCACGAAGCGCATCAATAAGAAGCGGCTTCTGCACAGACAGCGACTCTTGATCCGGAAATCGTTCGTTTCCTCTTATACCACAGTCAAAAGCGGCTATTTGTTCGTAGGACATCGTAAATAACGTGAGCACCTGCTCATCCTCCTCCGTGACAGGCGTTCCATCCGGATGAGAACAGATCCCAGCCGACATCTGAGGATCATGTGATACGACGACCTGAGAATCTGCAGCCACAACCACATCCATCTCGATGGTATTAACCCCGAGATCTGATGCCATCAGAAAACTAGGAATCGAGTTTTCAGGAAGAAGACCTCGTGCTCCCCGATGTCCCTGAAGATCGAAATCAACCTTCGGAGTACATCCGAGCAAACCCGCTAGTACAAGCAACGGAATAATTCTGGAGTAGCTATTCATGTGAGTCATAAAAGTTAACGAAGGAAATTATATCCCTGAACTCTAATCAGGGTTGCAGCTCATAGTGAGAAGCCAGCGACGTAAAGGAAGCAACTTGGTTCTCTATCCAGGTCGAGTCTCTATTCAAGTATTCAGCCATTGTGCGTGCAACTACAGGTGCCATACTCTTGCTTGCAGCCGCATTAAGGAAGAGGGCACGTGTTCGGCGAGCGAGCACATCCTCCACGGTACGAGCCATCTCACATCGCATCGCCCAGGTTACCTGCCCAACAACGTACGAAAGATCGGGATGTAAGAGTTCCTGACCATGATCTTCTTCACGAATGGTTTCGAGAACGGCTTCCCGGTCGGAGCCATACTCACTATACAACCTCTGATGATCATGATCATTACTGGCACCATAAAGAGACAGATTTCGAGTCATGCACTTGCGATCAGAGGCTCCAATCTGCTGGCAAACTCGATCAATAACCTGCTCAGCCATATGCCGATAGGTGGTCCATTTACCTCCCGCAATAGTAATCATACCGGATTCTGACACCTTGATCACATGCTCGCGAGAAAGTGATTTCGTCGGCCCTTCTAAGTCACCGATGAGGGGACGTAGTCCCACGAAAACACTCAAAACATCAGAACGAGAAGGAGCCTTCTTCAAATACTTGCCAGCATGCTCTATCAAAAAAGTAATCTCTTCCTCGAGTGCTTGTGGCTCGGAATCAATCGATTCCACGGGTGTATCTGTCGTACCCAACAATACATGCCCTTTCCACGGGATACAAAACAAAACCCGTCCGTCATCTGTCCTGGGGACCATGATGGCTGCCGATCCAGGTAGAAATGTTCGAGGCAGCACCAAGTGAACACCTTGACTGGCTCGAATCAAACGATCCTTCTCGTAACCCTCCATATTGCGTACAGCATCCGCAAAAACTCCTGTAGCATTAACGACGCTCCGAGCCATCAGGCTGAACTCTTCGCCCGTTTCTACGTCCATGGCCTGCACATTTACCATCTGTGCACTCTTTGAGAGAGCGGTTACCTTGCAGTAATTCAGAACCGTCCCTCCTTCTCGAACACAGGTCTGAGCCAATACAAGAGCCAAACGCGCATCGTCAAACTGGCCATCCGAATATTGAATACCTCCAGCAAGAGAAGTTTGGTTTACCCCTTCCTGTTTTTGGATGATTGCACCACGACCCAGTATGCGGGAAGATGGAAGACCCCGTCCCGCAGCTAGTAGGTCATACATTTTGAGTCCGGCAGCATAGAATCCTATTTCTGCATAGTTGCGACAAGGCACTACAAATTGTTCGAGAGTGACAAGATGAGGAGCATTCGCAAGTAACCTATCCCGCTCACGGAGCGCTTTCATCACCATAAGTAGGCGCCCTTGTTTCAGATAGCGAACGCCACCATGAACAAGTTTTGTACTTCGACTCGAAGTTCCTTTTGCAAAGTCATCACGCTCAAGCAGGAGGGTGCGTAATCCGCGTGAGGCCGCGTCTACTGCTGCCCCTAGTCCTGTTGCACCTCCTCCGATGATCACAACGTCCCACACACCACCCTCTCGCACATCGACAAGAGCAGTTTCGCGATCGAGAGAACCCGCGGGCCTTACTGACTTCATCGCGGTGGGTTGCTGGGAATTAGAGTCATTCATGCGTCTTTGATTCTATCCAGCCTTTTGACCGGTCGAGAGCACGTTTCCAGGTTTGAGTTAGCGATTCTCGCTTGCCTTCAGACATATGCGAATCAAATGTTCGGTCTTTTTCCCAAAGCGCCTTTAGTTCAGGGATCCCGCTCCAAAAGCCAACTGCCAATCCAGCTAAATAAGCCGCTCCTTGAGCTGTGGTCTCCACAATGCGAGGTCGGACCACAGAAACGCCCAATAGATCAGCTTGGAACTGCATCAGAATATTGTTGGCAGCTGCTCCTCCATCGACTCTCATACTGGCAAGCTGAATGCCTGAATCGGTTTCCATGGCGCGAACCAGATCGGCGCTCTGAAATGCAATACTGTCCAACGCAGCCCGCGCAATGTGCGCTGCTGAAGATCCCCGGGTCAATCCTACGAGTACACCTCGTGCATACGGATCCCAGTGAGGGGCGCCCAGTCCTGCGAACGCAGGAACGAGGTATACACCTTCGCTAGACTCTACAGTCGCAGCAAGCTGCTCCACGTCCGAGGAGGTCTCAATTATACCCAAGCCATCCCGCAGCCACTGCACAACAGCACCTCCGATAAAAACACTACCCTCCAACGCATAGGTAGTCTCATTTCCGATCTGCCACGCAACGGTTGTAAGAAGATTGTTTTGGGATTCAATCGCACTCCCACCTGTATTCATGAGCATGAAACACCCGGTACCGTAAGTATTCTTCACCATTCCGGAATCCACACACACCTGACCAAATAGCGCTGCCTGTTGATCACCAGCTATCCCAGAAATTGGAATTTCAGTACCAAAAAGGGACTTTTCGCAGGTCCCAACAACCCCACTTGAGGGATAAACATCGGGAAGCATTGAGCTCGGTACATCCAGAAGACTGAGAAGTACATCATCCCATTCCAGCTCATTAATGTTATATAGCATGGTACGCGACGCATTCGAGGGGTCCGTAGCGTGGACCCTTCCTCCGGTCAAATTCCAGATGAGCCAACTGTCTATGGTCCCAAATGCTAAATGTCCTTCCTCTGCAGCTTCTCGCGAACCGGGGACGTTATCCAGAATCCATCGGACCTTGGTCCCGGAAAAGTATGCATCCACGACCAAGCCACTCCTCGATCGCACATCATCCTCTAAGCCTCCCTCCTTCAGCTCATCACAAAAGCCTGCAGTTCGACGATCTTGCCACACAATAGCTTTAGAAATGGGCTGACCTGTTCTTCGGTCCCATACAACCGTCGTCTCACGCTGGTTCGTAATCCCAATTCCTGCAACATCTGATCCATCCGAACCCACGCTCCTTAGCACCTCCTGAGTCACCGCTAATTGTGTCTCCCATATCTCAGTGGCATCGTGCTCTACCCAACCGGGTTGAGGAAAGAACTGAGTGAACTCTTTCTGAGCTACTTCTACAATGTTACCTTTCCGGTCAAAAAGGATGGCCCGAGAACTGGTCGTGCCTTGGTCAAGAGAAAGAATGTATCTCATATCGGCTAAGGTCTGGTTTTAGAGTCCATAGTCAGTAACTGGCCACGCTGGGCGACCGGTACTGGCTTTAAACAACTGAACGGAAGGAGAATGCAAGTCGAGTGCAGTACTGTTCACTTGCTCTAGAACACTGTAGTCTATCTCGACGGGGATCTGCATGCGAAGATCAATCAGTTCACGGTCTAAAGCGGCGATCATCTTCGCCCGGCGTACTTGATCCTCTACTTCAACGCGTACAGACTCTAGAGATACGTCATCAGGCCAATCAGACCGATATCTCTCGAAATAAAGAAGAAGGTCCTCCTCTGCGACAGTAATCCTATCTGCGACCTGGTTTTTGTATGCTTCGTAGACCCACTTATCTGTCCAGCGTTCGACCTCGACAACAAGCTCAGGGGTCTCATCAAACCCTTCATCCAGGGCTTTTCGAATGAATAACCGATCCCTCACTAAAAGTCCAAACGCGTTGTAATAGTCACTCCTGAATTCGTCTTGTGAGCGAAGAGAAAGTGGATATCGATTATGAGGATAATCAGCTAAAAACTCAGCGACGGTCCATGACCGTTCACTCGTTTCCATAATGGTCTGCGCCTCCAGATTCCGTACAGCCTCAGTCGCTGACGTTGAATCCATGGCGAGACGATGCCAAAGACTAAGAGTCCCTGTTTTTTCATTTTCCTGGCCTTTTGAGAGCCAATTCCACAGGGCCTGCTCAAGCCGTCTGAAAGCAGCTCCTTTCAGACGGAGATCTCTATCAGCGACGGTGCGCTGAATCAGTGAACGAGCTGCTGTACGGGATTTTTCAGCGAAAGCTACCTGCTCGTAACGCGCCCATTCTTCGACCCCAGGCTCGGCAGTAATGGGTGTTCTGAGAATATCCATCACCTCCACTAGAAGAAATCCTCCTCGATAGGAAATAGGAGACGAAACCTGTTCGAGTGGTAGAGTACGAATTGCTTCCCAAACAACGGGATCCAAAGAAGACGGAGAGACCAAATCAGTTTCCAAGTCTTGCGGTCGTAGATGATGCATCCCTTCTTCGCTGGCAGACAGTTGTGCAACGGCCGAATAGAATCCATTTTCAACATAGGCTGTCCGAAGCTGCTCAGCAGACTCTAAATCTGATGCAGGCAAGAATCGTAATGCGATTTGAATCGCGTCCAACCTGCGAAGGGAATCAATATCAGCAGGTGTTACTACGACTGAACGCGCAGCATCTTCTTCAAACACGCGCCCTACCAGAAGCTCTTCCGTCAAGCTTTTAATTTGGCCTTGCACGAGAGCTAAAGAATCCAAACTGATACGATATCCAGCCTGAGCCAAGAGCTGTTCCGCAATCATGCGCTCTAAATAGGCCATTTGGGGATCTGATCCCTGCTTGAGTTCAGGGAAACCCTGTTCAAAATCCTGATTAAACTCCTTAACCGTGATGGAAGCACTTCCTACCCTGACAAGAATCTCTGAATCGTGATTCTCCGAGTTACACCCTCCAAGTACCAGTAGTACGATCCACAGATATGAGAACCGGGAGACCATTAGTTGGTGTGAATAACCGACTTAACAGTGTATCGAAACCCATCATTAACCACGGTGAAATACATACCGGCAGGCACCTCCCCGGCATTCCAGGTCACTGTGCCAATGTCCCCGGCCCGTTTGCCTTCGGCCAACGTTGCTACGCGACGTCCTAGTAAATCCACGACAAAAATAGACACGAGTCGATCCGCATCACCATTAAGTGATATGTTGAGCCTGTCTACAAATGGGTTAGGAAATACCCCAACATCAAGATTTCCACTTCTGGGGAGCTCATCCAGCTTGGTGGACACCGTTGTGCCTAGAATAGAGGATGCAGGAATGCTGTACACAAACGGATAGTAGCTGGACCACCCCCCGCTCGGTTTACGCTGATAATAGTCCGTACCCGATTCTGAATTGGTCCATAGAGAGCCATCTGGGAGGAATGATAGATCTTCGATGCCGTGCGGCATTATAACGGTGGAATCAGGAGAGACGATACTTGTTGGAGAAAGAGCATCAAGACGGTATCGAAGCAACTCAGCCGTCGAAGAAGATCGATTCCTGGAAAGAACGACAACCGTTCCCTGAGGCGCCTCGAAAAGATCCACACCTTGAATTCGTCTGGTAATTGGAAACCGGTAGGCTGGCTGAGGATTCGGACGGCCATTCTCATCAAGGGCGTGCGCAAAGAGAAAAGGCGCTGTATCTGAGGAAGTACGGTAATCCCCCACCCAAAGTGTGTCGCGAAATGCTGAGATAAACGACGCTTTTGACGGTGTCTGGATAGTCCCATTAACATCGGCTTCCAGATCCACGTATTTCAACGGATTTGATGCATCCCATTGGGGCAGAGGATACCGCTCAATTACACTGGATGAGGAAACGTATATCGCGTCATGTGAATAGGCAATGCCTCCTGCATGAGAGTATCCCAGTTGGCCCATAAGCCGAAACGTACGACGCACCAATCCTGTGCGGGCATTCATTTCAACAACAATGGAGTGCTGCAATTCAATCGTCCCTTGGCGGGTACGATGGTAATACGAGACGTAGACAAATGGAATTTCTTCTCCATCGATCTCTTCGACATTCGTAGCCGTTCCTTGCGGGATGTATAAATCGTTCGTATACGGAAGGAAAAACCGCTTCTGAATCTCAACAGGGGATTGCTGAATCCTCAGATCCGCAGGGAGACGCTGATTATCAAGTGGGTAATCGTGGTAGGCCGGCATTCCGAAGTATGCACTCCCATCGTGAGGAATACCGGAAGTAAGATATTCGTCCGGCGCGGAATAGCCTCTGATAACCGCGGCGAATAGTTGACCAGTAAACGTCCCGGTCAATGTTGGACTTTCGACATCTCCCGTTGCCGATGATCCAACCATCACGGGATGTGAAATCGAGTAGGGACTGGGTATAGAGAGCTGTTCCTCGGCAGCTGCATGCTGAACACCATCTACAAAAAGACGGAGTGTCAGCGTTCCTTGCCAATACATAATGTTGGCTGCTACCCACGCATTTTTGTCAAGCTCCAAAGGTCCATCCGCATCCAATCGAAAGGTTGAGTTTTGAATCGCAAACTCCACGAAAGGAACGTCATTTTCCAGACCAATCGTAAATCCTTCACTCTCGGAAATACGATTAGAAAGCAGGGTGGAGGTCTGAATTGCTTCCTGGCCTCGAAACCATACTTCCGCCGTCATCTGGGGGCCGAAAGGTTGAGAGAAATCCTGAGTTTCCAGACTTCGAATCGTTGATGCAGGTGCCTCGAACTCGGCTGAACTAGGCGCTTTCATTCCCCAACCTCCGGGATTTCGCGCAGCAAATTCTACCGGATCAATGAATGGTCCTTCCTCAACATCCTTCAAGATTACGGAAGACGTTAACTCGCCTCCCTCTGGCAAATATCGGAATAGAATGGCCGTCGCCTGTCCGCTGGCCTCGTGGCCAGCGGACAACGCGAACAGAACCATTACAAGTGCACACCTAAAGACTTTATACATACGCTATTTGATCAGCAACATCTTCTGAGTTAGCAGTGTTGTGCCCGAACGAAGCGTATAGAAATACATTCCGCTCGCATACCTGGATGCATCAAATGTTACCTGATGCACACCGGCAGCATGTTCACCTGAAACCAAGGTTGTAATACGCTGACCTAGGACGTTGTATACATGGATATCTACTTTCGAAACTGCCGGAACCAGGTATTCGATGGCAGTTGACGGGTTGAACGGATTAGGATAATTCTGAGATAGCTCAAATTGTAGCGGAAGCTCCGTTGTTTCGGTTGCTACAATTGTCGACACCTCCACCCAACTTGGAAGCGAAGCGGAATCGGGATTTCCATCTACGTCCAAGCCGCCTAAAGAGCCAACAAAGCCATTGCCCGTTGCATCCGCGGTAGTCTCACCACTTCCTTCGTCAAAGTGCCACAATGCCAACGTCAATGCGTCATTAGCGTAAGGTGCCGTCGGAAGGTCAAAGTTCTCTGTATACCGTTCCACAACGGAAACGCGAACTTCGTCAATCATTCCACGGAATCCTTCAAAGCGTGAGTTCCACAGGTCTGCGGCCCCATTTCCGATCGCCATAGGCATTACGCCACCCAGCAAGGGCACTGCAGACTCTATGGCTGCCTTCTGCTCACCGTCCAAGAAAATGCGCATCGAATCCGCAGTATTCCACGTTACGGCTACGTGATACCAGCGAGGGAAAAACACTTCATCTACTTTTTGGCTTTGTTCGAGGTTTATTGTGGTTGTGCCGTCCTGCATGAAGAAAATCATGCGACCCTCGCTACGTCGCCAACCGAGTCCAAGATCACCCGGATTATTCCCACCAATGTTTTTGCCGAATAGATAAGTCCAGTCAGGGGCATGGGTATCGTCTGTGAGAACTGAATCTGGACGAAACCACATTTCTACCGTTCCCTGGTCCATTCGTAGCGGAAAGAGAGAAGCCGCATCACGAATTTCAACGCGATCACGCTCCCACCAATTGAAATGCATTGCATAGCCCGTACCCCATGGATGCTCAACATCTACGAAATCATCCAAGGAATTTAGCGCATCAGTCGTCTGAGCCGGAGAATAAGCCACCTGGCTTATTGAAGAGTGCAAGACGAACGGATCTTGGGCCAAAATATTGCCATCTGGATTTCGGGTAATCGACGTCTGTTGATCAGCAGCTGCCGACGTAGATGTGGCAAACTCCCATTCTGCATCCGGCATAGTACTGATAGCGGGATCTCCGGTAGCCGCTTTCGAGCCAAATGCAACATAAGCATCGTACGAGCCATCGCCTGACGCGAGGACAGCAAAGTCACCAGCAGCGTCCAATCCATCTCCGAGAGCACCGCTTGCTGCAAAGACACGCGTCAACATTGGATCGGCAGAGTAGCCCGGTGCACCGGATACATCTCCGCCACCAAAGACAGCGACCATAGCTTGTTTTGCAAGCATGTAACCCGCGGGGAAGGTAAACGTCATCCCACTCTCATCGCCCACATGCCAGCCTCCAAGGTCTACTGCAGTATCCTCGCTCGTATTAACGATCTCGATAAACTGATCTTCGCTTGCATTGATTACACTGTCACCGTTTGCATCACCAGCTCCCATGGCATCGGCCAATACTTCGTTTATAACGACAGTAACCTGAGGCTGAGGTGGCGGAACTGCGGAGCGACCATCAATAGTTGTATTAGGAGAAAAAGCAGCATTCGCGACCGTCAGATGCTGTACGAAGGGATCTAAAATATTGACGTTTCCATCTGGAAAACGCGTAATACTATTATCTGCATTTGCAGCGGCACCGACATCAATTTGGATCTGATAATTATCCGCATTGGGTGGTCCGCCCGTGGCAGCCTTACTTCCGTAAGCCAACCATGTATCGTAGGAACCATCAGCTGAGTGGAGAAGGATGATTTCTCCACCATTTGCCAGACCGTTACCAACTGTACTGTCTGCACTGAAAACCCGTGTCACTAGAGGATCTGCATCATACCCATCAACACCGGTCACATCACCACCGCCAAATACGACTAGAAAACTACGAGGAGCCATCATGTAACCATCTGGGAACGTGAAATTGACGGCTTCATCATCTCCCAATTTCCATCCTGTCAAGTCTACGGGGTCAGACGAGACGTTGGCCAACTCCACAAATTCGTCCTGAGAGGAGCTACGAATTCCATCTCCATTAGCGTCACCCGCAGTGTCCGATGCCGGATCAGCCAAAATCTCATTAATGATCACCGTCAGTGTCGGTGGAGGTATGGGAATTACGTTCGTACCGCTGACGGTGACCCCTGGAGAGAAGAGAGCAGAACTAACAGTGGAATGTAATGCCCACGGTTCTGCATCTGTCGTATTTCCATCGGGAGATCGAGTTACAGACTGGTTATCATTGGCTGGAGCATTGACATCCGTACCATATTCGAACGTAATACCGTCTGTCGCTGCCGTTGCAGGAGCACCCAGACCGACTTTTGATCCATAACCGGCATAGGTATCTGCTGTACCATCTGGCGATTTGAGTACCAAATATTCCCCGCCGTTAGCAAGCCCATTAC
>Ga0209425_10005044_pt1 | contig 13139 bp, 10 predicted proteins | sample COG_05_FD_184749 | JGI IMG/M metagenome (GOLD analysis project Ga0209425, IMG submission 184749) | Pelagic Microbial community sample from North Sea - COGITO 998_met_05 (SPAdes) (version 2) | ecosystem: Environmental > Aquatic > Marine > Neritic zone/Coastal water | place: Helgoland, sampling... | reverse complement strand
TTAAACAATTAAGGGCGAATGGCGGAACTGGTAGACGCGCACGACTCAAAATCGTGTTTCGCAAGAAGTGAGAGTTCGATTCTCTCTTCGCCCACCAAAGGTTATGCAATTAAACAAATATAATAATTTATTAGAACTATTTAATTTTCAGTTTAATAAAAAAAATTCAGATGATATTTTTCTGAAATCACTAAAGAACGTTGAAAATAATTTTACTTGGCAAAATACTTTTGATTGTATTCAAAAATTGTCTGATGAATTAAGCACGCACCTAGAAGAAAATAATCGATGTTTATTAATTTCTGAAAATAGACCGGAATGGTTAATTGCCGATCTTGCTATCATGCTTTCAAAAGGGATCACTGTTCCTGCATACACAACTTATACAGAAAGGGATTACGAATATTTAATTAATGATTGTAAACCCTCTGTTGTCATAGTCTCTGATCAATCTCAATATGATAAGATTGATTTAATCATAAAAAAAAAAGACTTTATAAAATTTGTAATTAGTTTTGAACAAATTGAGAGTAATTACCAAAACATAATTAATATAAAAAAGATATTTTCAAAAGAGAACTATGTTAAAAAAAATTTAGATAATTTAGATTTAAAAAGAAAAGATCTAGCTTGTATTATCTATACTTCTGGAACTCAAGGAAATCCAAAAGGAGTAATGTTGAGTCATGGTGGTATTTTAAATAATTGTGAAGGATCTTATAACTTATTAAAAGAAATGATATCGTCTAAACCAAAATTTTTAACTTGGCTGCCACTGTCCCATTCTTATGAACATACAGTGCAATTTGTTCAAATTACAGTTGGAGCTGAAATCTTTTATGCTGAGAGTATAGATAAACTAATTAAGAATATGGCAGAATGCAGTCCAGATATAATGACAGCAGTACCAAGATTTTATCAAAATTTATATCAAAAGATAAACTCAAATTTTAATAAATCAAATGGTATTAAAAAGTTTTTAATAAATAAAACATTACAATTAGGAAAAAAAAAGTTACAAAAAAAAAAAATTACTTTTCTAGAAAATATATTTCAAAAAATTTGCGATAGAACAGTAAGAAAAAAAATTAAAGAACAATTTGGAGGATCTTTAAAAGCCTTCATTTCTGGAGGTGGTGCACTTGATCAAGAAGTTGGTGAATTTTTAAATGCCATTGGCTTACCAACCCTTCAAGGTTATGGACTTACTGAAACCTCTCCCGTAGTAAGTTGCAATCCTATATCAGATATAAGAATAGATACTGTTGGCCCACCTTTTTTTGGCAATAAAGTCAAAATTGCAGTTGATGGGGAAATTTTAATCAAAGGCGAAAATGTAATGTTGGGTTATTGGAACAATAAAAAAGAAACAAATGATGTTTTAAAAGATGGATGGTTGAATACAGGAGATATAGGACACTTTGAAAATGGCTATTTAAAAATAACTGATAGAAAAAAAGATATATTAATAACCCCAGGTGGGGACAATATTTCTCCAATCAAAATTGAAAACGATTTAATAAAGATTGCCTTTATAGAGCAAGCATTAATTTATGGGGACAACAAACCATACTTAACTGCTCTAATAATTTTATCAAATGATAATAAAAATATAAAAAATAAAACAATTTTTGATGAAATAGAAAAAATTAATCAAAGTTTATCAAAAATAGAAAAAATTAAAAAATTTTTTGTGATTAAAGAACAATTTACAATTGAAAATGGAATGATGACACCAACTTTAAAATTAAAAAGATATAAAATAATTAAAAAGTATAAAAAAGAATTTGAAAAACTTTATTAAAATCTTTTCTAAAATTACTTTATTATACGCATAAACACTAACTTTTTTAAACATCTAAATTGTAAAATAAAAAAACTTTTTTAATTTTTTTTTTAATTTTTTTAATCTAATTAAAGAATTGACATAACGTGTATAAAAAAATAAAAATAAGTTATCAACGAATCACTTTGATTCGTTTAACTAAAAAAGGGAGCTAAAGATGCCTAAAAGAAGAAAAAAAGCAAAGAAGGCTAAGAAAAAAGCAAAGAAAAAAGCTAAGAAAAGAAGAAGAAGATAGTAACTTAGTATTCTTTATTAAAAACGCTTCTCATAACGATTTACGTGTGAGAGGCGTTTTTTTTTATTCTTCTAAAGGTTCAGATGTTGGAACTGTCTCTGTTTCATCAACTGGAATATCACCAGATGATGGTTTATCATTACTAGGATTAGAAGAAGTTTTAGATTGTCCGTCTAAGTTTCTTTTCAAAGCTTTATCTAATTTTTTTTGTGTTTCCTCTAAGGAAACATCTAATATAATTTGAAATTCTGACAATATTCTTTCATATGCTTTTTCAAAAAGCTGCCTTTCACTATAAGACTGATCTACCATTAGATCATCCCCTTTATTAAGATCTCTAACGACTTCAGCTAATTCATAAACTTTTCCAGAAGAAATTTTTGCCTCGTATTCTTGTGCCCTTCTACTCCACATAGACCTTTTAATTTTTGGTTTACTTTTCAATATTGCGATACATTTATTAACTTGATTGATTGTAGATAATGGTCGTAAGTTTGATTGTTTATTAACTGGCACCATTCCGTTAGCCTTATCTTTTTCAAACTTTATTACATAGGTCTCAACATCAATTCCACCAATATTAATTTTTTTAAATTCAGTTATTTGCCCAACACCATGTTTAGGATAGACGATATAATCTTTGATTTTATATGTCTTTTTTTCTGTACCCTGTTTTTTAATCTTAATTATTTCTGGTTTAATCTCATTGCTTTTTGAAATTCTTAAATTCTCTTTTTTAGAAGCTGATTTATCATCAATCTTTTTTATTTTTTTTTCAGAGGTTTTTATTGAGGTTTTTTTTATTTTTGTTTTTAATATTTTTTTTATTTTCTTTGGTAAAATTTTTTTAGCTTTGACGCTTTTTGATTTTTTACGCTTTAATATTTTGTTTTTTGATTTTTTTTTAAAGGTTTTCTTTAAAATATTTTTCAAACTTATTTTCTTCATTTTTAAATTTTTCGTGATCCTTGGGAGGATCTTTTTTTTCGTTTATGTTTGGCCAGATCTCAGAATATTCTCTATTAATTTTAACCCATTTTTCGCTTCCAGGTTCTGTGTCAGCTTTGATAGCATCAATAGGACATTCCGGTTCACAAACGCCACAATCTATACACTCATCAGGCTTAATTACAAGCATATTTTTTCCTTCATAAAAACAATCTACAGGGCACACCTCGACACAATCCATTAATTTACATTTGATACATTTATCATTCACTATGTATGTCAATATGAACTTTCTTTTTTGACTCTTTCTTTGATGTCACCCATCACTTTATTATCAATATACAAAAGACCCGCAAGTCTTCTCATTAAACTGGTTTCATAGATATCAGCTTTTTTATTTGAATAAATAATTCTCCACAGCGAGTCCACAATTTTAAATTTATCTTGTTCTTTCATATTTTTAACTTTTTTTGTAAAATCTAATATCTGATTTGAATCTTCTTCAATTTCCTTTCCAATTTCTATTATTTTTTCTAAATTCTCATTTTTAGCACCTATCTCTAATAACGCTTTCTTAATAATTTTCTCTTCATCTTTTGAATAATTTTCATCAATTTTGGCTGCGTGAATTAATAAAGCTGCAACCATACTTAGATTTTTGATATCAATTTTATCTTTACTACTTTTAAAAAACATTATTTTAACTAAAACTGAGATTTTTTAACACACCAAATGGACTTTCTTTTCTCGTTTTCTTTTCAAAAATTTTTTTATTATTTTTTTTTGGATTATATTTAAAGAAAACTTCATCATTTTTTTCTATAACTTTATAATTCATATTTTTTAGTAGTTTTTTAAAATTAACTTTACTACATCCAAGTAAGTTTAACATTTCTGGTATCATTTTTATTTCTTTTTCAGTATTAGAGTTAATTATTAGCATAAATAGTCTTTCTAAAATATCAATCCTTACATAATGTTTATCAAATTTTTCAAAACCGCAAAGCAGCATAAAATTTTTATTTTTAAGATTATTATCCTCCAAAAAATTCAAACCAAATGTGGGTGGTTTTAAACTATAATATTTTTGATTATAATTTTTCCACAACATAGTTCTTAAAGAAACAGCATCAGGCTTAATTAATTTGTATAAAAAAACATGGTATCGGCCGAATTTTACCCCAAGATCTCTTAAAATTTTTCTTTCATCTTGACCTAGAGTTTTAAGATATTCTGAAACTTGATCTCTTTTTAATACTCCATTATTTTCATAAAGTTGAAATGCAAGAGCTTTAATTGATGGATTTTTTTCATTAAGATCTTTTAGATCAATGAGACTTTTTAAAATTGTACTTATTTTATTTTTAAGCCATTTTTCAACAAAATTTACTAATTTTTGTTTTTGATTTTGCTCTAATATATCATCAACAATTAATTCAAAATTAGGATTTAAATAATCTTTACCCGGTATTAGTTTTGCAATTGGAAATTTGTTCCAATAGATTTTAAAATTATCTTTTAATTCGATTAAACCTGTATCGACAATTATTTGAATTCTTTTTTCAAGCTCAGGGCCAACTGATTGTCTTGCAGCTTTTTTGAGGGATTTTATATCTGTTTCAAGAGCTCCTTTTTTTAAATCTAACTCTAATTTGAGGCCGTTTATTTTTCCGATAAATTGATCGTCAATCATAACGTCATTGTTTTCTAAAATCTTAGTATCAAATTCCATATCTTGTTTTAAACCTCTTGCAAGAATGCTAGCTCTTTTATCAATAAAAGTTTTTGTAAGTTCTTCATGAAGTCTGTCAGAAAGTTTATCTTCTAATAATTTTGTTTTTTCAATCCAATAATCTTGGTTTTCTATCCAATTATTTTTATTTGAAACATAAGACCAAGTTCTAACATTTGCAATTCTATTTGACAAAGAATCTACATTTCCTTCCAATTTATCTAACTTTACTAACTGAAGACGCATGAAATCATCAGTAATTTTCCTTTTTTCACTATTAAGGTATTTAAAAACATTTCCAATAACTTCGTAATGATTACCATAAGTCTTTTTTACAAAGTCTGGAATTTGACAGCATTCCCATAGGAGATTTAATCTTTCATTATTAAAATTAATATTTTTAATATTTTTTTCTTTTAAAAAAAACTTAAGAGCCTTTTCATCTTCACATTCATGAATTTTTCTTAACCAATTTTTATTAGGTTTTTCATCTAATGATTTAATAAGTGTCAAAGGATTATTAAAATTTAAATTAGAACTTCTCCAAAATAATGATTGGATTTCTTCAAATTTATGATTTTCTAGTAGACCAATGTCTTCTGCATTTATTTCTTTACACTCTCCAGTAATTCCAAAATTACCATCAGTTAAGTATCTTCCAGCTCTTCCAGCAATTTGTCCTATTTCAGATAAATTCAACTTCCTTAATTTTTTACCATCAAATTTTTTTAAATTAGAAAAATAAACATTTTCAAGGTCCATATTGATTCCCATACCAATTGCATCAGTAGCTACTAAAAAATCAACATCACCTGATTGGTATAATTCTACTTGTGCATTTCTAGTTTTTGGACTTAATGAGCCCATAACAATTGCAGCTCCACCCTTTTGTCGTCTAATCAATTCTGCAATTGCATAAACTTCTTCTGTTGAAAATGCAATAATTGCAGTTTTTCTATTTATCCTTGATATTTTTTTATGGCCTGCATAAGTTAGTTTAGATAATCTATTTTTAATTTTAAACTCAATATCATCATCTAATTTAGAAATAATATTCTTGATTGTATTGGAACCCATAAACATTGTTAATTTGCTGCCCCGTGTATTTAACAGTCTATCTGTAAAAATATGACCACGTTCATGATCTGCACACATTTGAATCTCATCAACACCAACAAAATCTAATTGTTTATCAATTGGCATAGATTCAACTGTGCACAAGAAATATTTGGCATGAGGCGGTATAATTTTTTCTTCACCCGTAATTAAAGCAACTTTTTCAAGGGAGGTTTTTTTTATTACTTTGTCGTACACTTCTCTTGCTAATAACCTTAAAGGAAATCCAATCATTCCACTGTCAAAAGACAACATAGTTTCTATTGCTAAATGAGTTTTACCTGTATTTGTTGGACCAAGAACAGCAGTAATTTTATTTCTTGTCATTTCTATCTTTGGTATACTTTTATTTTTATCTACCAGATGTAGTTAGTGCTAAAGAACAAAAACAGACTAAAACATGACCGAATCAGAAGATAAAAAGTTCTCATTTTACACTATAACATAAATTAAATAAAAATTAGAATAATAAATGTTAAAAAATATCATTAAAAATTTAAAACCATCATCAACATTAAAAATTAATGAAATTTCCGCACAGTTTGAAAAAAAAGGAAAAAAAATTTTTAAATTTGGTTTTGGTCAATCTCCATTCCAAGTCCCATCAGATATTATAAATGCATTAAAAAATAATGCTCATCAGAATAAATATTTACCCATGCAAGGTCTTACAGAGTTAAGAAAATCAGTTGCTAAATATACCTCGGCAAAAAAAAATTATAGCTATATTTCTGATAATGTAATCATTGGACCTGGAACAAAGGAATTGATGTTTTTGCTACAAATTATTTTTGATGGTGAAATTATTTTACCTGCTCCAAGTTGGGTTTCTTATGCGCCCCAAGCAATTATTGGAAGAAACAAAATTAAAATTCTTCAAACAAAAATGGAAAATAACTGGTTTCCAACAGGGGCCGAAATAGAAAAGATTATTTTGAAAGACAAAAAAAAAAATTATTTATTATTTTTAAATTCCCCTAATAATCCATCAGGTCAAATTTGTGAAAATTTAGATGAAATAAGTGAAATTGCTAAGAAATATAACTTAATAATTTTATCTGATGAAATATACTCTGAACTTAGTTTTGACGATAATTTCAAATCAATTTCAAATTTTTGCCCAGAAAAGACAATTATTAGTACAGGTTTAAGCAAGTGGTGTGGAGCAGGTGGTTGGAGATTGGGATATTTTATTGTACCAGAAAATTTGAAAATCATTAAAGAAACCTTAAATGTCTTAGCTAGTGAAACATTTTCAGCGGTAAGTGCACCTATACAATATGCTGCAATTCAAGCATATGAAGGTAATCATAAAAATTATATTAAATCTTCAAGAGAAATTCTTAAATCTGTTGGAAATTATGTCTATGACAATCTTTGTTCAAATAAAGTTTTAATCAAACAACCTCAAGGTGGTTTTTATTTAATGCCAGAGTTTATAGATGCAAAATTTCAATCTTCATCAGAAATGTGTGACAATATTCTAAATGAAACTGGAGTGGCTTTATTACCTGGTTCTGACTTTGGTTTTGATAAAGAAAGAATGTTAGTTAGGCTAAGCTTTACAGATTTTAATGGAGAAAATTTAAAAGAAGAATACGAGAAAAAAAATTTTTTAGACAATAAATCTATTGAAAATTTAGCTCCAAAAGTTGCTGAAGGAGTGGATAGATTAAAAAAATGGTCTGATACACGGTAAAAACTCACTATACAAAGGCCTAAATTTACTGTTACAATTTGATTATAAATAAAGTCATAAGGAGGAGAAAAATGAGAAAAATAATAACATCTCTATCTAGTGCTTTGCTAATTTTTGTAGCATCTTTATCTTTTACAGGTATTGCAAAATCTGCAGAGTTCTTCACAATAGGGACAGGTGGACCTACTGGAGTATATTTCCAAACAGGTAACGCTATATGTAAAATGTTACATAAATCTGCAATAAGTGCTGAACATGGAAGAAAAAAAGGTACTGCTAAAGCTTATAGATGTACTGCTCCATCAACTGGTGGATCAAATTATAACATTGGTCAAATTAAAGCTGGAGAGTTCCAATTTGGAGTAGCTCAATCTGACTGGCAATACCATGCAGTTAACGGATCAAGTAAATGGGAAGGCAAAAAATTTGGTGACCTAAGAGCTGTATTTTCAGTTCACAATGAACCTTTTCAAATTTGGGCAAGAAAGAAAGCCAAAATTAAAAACTTTTCTGGTTTAGAAGGAAAAGTTGTAAATATTGGTAACCCCGGCTCTGGTCAAAGAGGAACTATGGAAGAACTTATGAAAGCAATGGGTGTTGATAATAGTTTTTTTAAGTCAACAACTGAACTTACTTCATCAGAGCAAGTAAAGGCTTTATGTGATGGTAAAATAGATGCTTTTGGTTATTCTGTAGGTTTTCCAAATGGAGCCATGGAACAAGCAGCAACGTGTGCAGCCAAAGCTTCACCAATTAATTTAACAGGTTCAGAAGTACAAGGTTTGATTAGTGGTGCTGATTATTATGCAAAAGCTGTAATTCCTAAAGGAACTTATACAAATCAGAAGAAAGACGCTACTACATTTGGTGTAAAAGCTACTGTGGTTACAAGTGCTTCAGTTTCTGATGAGTTAGTGTATTTAGTAACAAAAGCTGTGATGGAAAATTTTGATGATTTTAAAAAACAACATCCTGCCTTTGGATTTTTGGAAAAGAAAAATATGATTAAAGATGGTTTATCTGCTCCATTACATCCGGGTGCAGTTAAATACTACAAAGAAGCTGGATTAATGTAATCTAGATTTTTAATTAAATTAAAAGGCCTGGTATTTTTACCGGGCCTTTTTTTTATGATAGTATAAAAAAATGAGTCAGTCTTTTAGTGAAAAAATTAAGAGTAAAATAAACGAAGATTTATCTCCGACTAAAAATCTCACAGGCACACATTTAAAAGTAGTTGCAGCAATTGGAATAATTTGGTCTTTATTTCAACTTTGGTATGCTTCGCCATTTCCTTTTATGTTCAATTTTGGAATGTTTAAAGGATTGCCTGCAAGAGCTATTCATTTAGGGTTTGCATTATGTTTAGCTTTTTTAATCTATCCAATCTCGAAAGGAAAAAAAATCTCATTTATAGATATTATAATTAGTTTATTAGGGGCATTTTCTTGTCTTTATATTTATTTTTTTTATGATCAACTTGTTGATAGAGGTGGAGTTTTATTAAGTATAAGTATTGGTAAAAATTTAAATTTACCTATAGAATTGATAATAGGTAGTTTTGGAATTTTAATTTTATTAGAAGCAACAAGAAGAGCAATTGGATTACCTTTGGTAATTATTGCAATTTGTTTTTTATTATTTTCTTATTTTGGAAGATATGCACCTGAAATAATTTCTCATGGGGGGTTGTCTTTAAATAGATTAGTTGGTTTTCAATGGTTGGATCAAGAAGCAATTTTTGGAATACCAATTGGAGTCTCTGTAGATTTTATTTTTTTATTTGTTTTATTTGGAGCACTTTTGGAAACTGCAGGAGGTGGTAAATATTTTCTAGATTTAGCTTTTGCAATGGTTGGAAAAATGAGAGGTGGTCCGGCTAAAGCTGCTATTCTCGGATCAGGTATGACGGGATTAATTTCAGGATCCTCAATAGCAAATACGGTTACAACAGGAACTTTTACCATCCCTATTATGAAAAAGACTGGTTTTTCCCAAGAGAAAGCAGGCGCAATTGAAGTGTCTTCATCTGTCAATGGTCAAATAATGCCTCCGGTTATGGGGGCTGCAGCGTTCGTAATGGCAAGTTTTATTGGAGTTACATATTTTGAAGTGGTTAAACACGCTTTTTTACCTGCCATAATTTCCTATATAGCCTTATTTTATATATCTCATTTAGAAGCTTTGAAACTAAATTTAAAAGGTATGGAAGATTCAGATGTACCAAATCTGAAAAGAACTTTTTTGTCTGGTTTACATTTTTTAATTCCTATCTTCGTATTAGTATACATGTTGGTCTACCTAAGGTTTACAGCATCATATTCAATTTTTTATGCAACAATTTCATTAATATTTGTAAATCTTATCAATAAGATAATTAAAGATAGTGATTATAAAAATGCATTAAAAAACTGGTTCAACCAGACAATCGTAGGATTTGAAAAAGGTGCATTAAATATGGTTGGTGTTGGTATTGCAATTGCTACGGCTGGTATAATCGTGGGAGCTGTTGGATCAACAGGATTAAGTACAAATTTGATAATTGTAATTGAGTCGATTGCTAAAGATAATGTGATAATTCTTTTATTTTTAACAATCATATTATGTTTATTGTTAGGTATGGGCTTGCCAACAACAGCGAATTATGTGGTTGTTGCATCTTTAATGGCAACAGTTTTAGTTGATGTCGGCAATGCGTCAGGATTTATATTTCCACTTATTGCAGTTCATTTATTTGTTTTTTACTTCGGTTTAATGGCTGATGTAACACCTCCGGTTGGATTAGCATCTTATGCGGCAGCAGCTATTTCTGGTGGAGATCCTCTTAAAACTGGTGTTCAAGCATTTTGGTATAGTTTGAGAACAGGAATTTTACCAATTGTTTTTCTTTTTAATCATGAACTTCTTTTAATAGGAATAGAAAATACTTGGCATGCATTGACAGTAATTATTACATCATTAGCAGGAATTTTAGTATTTACTTCTGCTACTCAAGGATGGTTTATAAATAAATTAAGATGGTATGAAATAATTGTTTTTTTATTTATTTCTATTTCTTTGCTCTCACCAGAATTTGTATTAAATAAATTTTATCCTAAATATGATTATGTTGATATCAGCAATATCGATAAGATAAAATTAGACCCAAAAAAAGAAGTTCGATTTAAAGTAACAAGGATTAGTGACTATGGGGAAAGATATAAATTATTTGTCATTAACAAAGATACTTTTAAAGAAGAATATAATATTGAAGAATATGGATTAAGTATTATTAAAGAAAAAGAAAGATATATTGTTGATACAATTAAATGGAATGGAAAGGCCAAAAAAAATGGATTTGAAATGGGAGATTACATAAGTGAGCTTAAAATAGAAAATGCTGATAGACCTTCAAAGATAATTGTTTACCCATTAGCAATACTTTTGTTATTAATTTTTGGTTATTTAAACTCAAGAAAAGGAAGTTTAGCCACCAGGCCCTAAATTTGAAGGTTTAACCTTTAAAATTTTCCAAACACCCGAAGCTGAAGTAATAATTTTATCTTCACATTTTAGTTCACAAAATAAAAATACTAACGTTTTTGTTTTTTTTAGAATTTTAACGTGACCAATTATTTCATCACCTACTTTTGATGCTCCAATAAATTTTAAATCTAATGAAATAGTTACACAAGGAGCATTATCAGCCGAACGGTGTGCTGCTGTTCCTGCTCCTGCATCTACTAAAGCTGATAAATATCCACCATGAGTAATACCGGCAGCGTTTAAATGATTTTCATTAATAGTAGATTTAAATTCGTATTCGTTATTAGAAATATTTTTGAACATAACACCTCCGTTATGTTTCATAAAACCTGGCTTTAAACTAATTTGTTCAAATTTTTCTGACATGATTTTTTATAGTACAAAAGTTAAAATTAATAAAATTATAAAAACAATTATAAAAAAAAATATTACGGACATTTGAAGAGAAGCTTTAAATAACCAATTAAACATATTTATTCCTTTTATTGGTGCGCCTGCTAGGAGTCGAACCCAGAACCTCCTGGTCCGTAGCCAAGCGCTCTATCCAATTGAGCTACAGGCGCATTTTAATTTTATTTAATTATAGTATATTAATTTTTAGTGTATTTTAATGATAAGACAAATTTAAAATTTTATGAGAGATAAATCAAAAGAAGTAGTTATTGTTAGCGCGATCAGAACTCCAATAGGTACTTATAGAGGTTCATTAAAAAATATGCCTTCTCATCATCTTGGATCAATAGTTATAAAGGAAATTTTAAAAAGATCTAAATTTGACAAAGATGAAATTGATGAAGTTATTATGGGTCAGGTATTGACTGCTGGTGCTGGTCAAAACCCAGCAAGACAAGCTGCTGTAAACGCTGACATACCAATTTCAAAACCAGCACATATAGTTAACCAAGTCTGTGGATCTGGACTTAGAGCAGTGATATCAGGTTATCAATCGATCAAATTAGGGGATTCATTAAATGTAATTTCTGGTGGTCAAGAAAATATGTCTATAGCTCCACACTCAATTTTTTACAGGGATAAAAAAAATATTTCAGAGGAAAAATTATTAGACACAATGATAAATGATGGATTAATGGATGCATTCAATAATTATCATATGGGTATGACAGCAGAAAATGTTGCAAAAAAATTTAATATTTCGAGACAAGATCAGGATGAATTTGCTTTAAATTCTCAAAAAAAAACAGAAGCAGCTATTTTTAAAAATAAATTTGCTGACGAGTTAGTAAAAATAAATCAGGATGGAAATATTTTAGACAAAGATGAGCATCCAAGAGTGGGTTTAGAATTAGCTGATTTAAATAAATTAAAAACAGTCTTTAAAGAAAATGGAACAGTTACACCAGGAAACTCGTCAGGAATAAATGATGGAGCTGCAGCATTATTATTAACTACTTTAGAAGAGGCAGAAAAAAAATCTATTAAGCCATTAGCAAAAATAGTGTCTTGGGCTTCAGTTGGAATAGATCCTGCTTTAATGGGAATGGGACCTATAGAGGCGGTTCGTAAATCTATCAAAAAGGCAAAATGGAATTTAAATGAAATTGATTTATTTGAAATAAATGAAGCCTTTGCTTCCCAAAGTATTGCAGTAATTCGTGAACTAGGTATTGATCAAAAAAAGGTAAATGTAAATGGTGGAGCTATTGCCCTAGGTCATCCGATTGGAGCTTCAGGAGCCAGAATATTGGTTACATTAATTCATGAACTGAAAAAACAAAATAAAAACAAAGGGTGTGCAACACTTTGTATAGGCGGAGGAATGGGTATAGCTTTATGTATCGAGAAAATTTAAGAATTAATTTTTCCGTATTTTTCTTCTAATAAAATTTTTTGTATCCAAGTTCTAGCATCTATATAAGTGCTTACTTTCGGTTGAATTAGTGCAATTAATAACTTTTTAATCATTTTTGAAGTGTGTACTTAAAGAGTGTCAAAAAATTGGACAGAATGTGTTAGAATTAGCAATTAACTGAATTTTTATGGTGTATAAGACTTAAAAATAAATGACAGAAAAATTATT
>Ga0209425_10005042_pt1 | contig 13145 bp, 11 predicted proteins | sample COG_05_FD_184749 | JGI IMG/M metagenome (GOLD analysis project Ga0209425, IMG submission 184749) | Pelagic Microbial community sample from North Sea - COGITO 998_met_05 (SPAdes) (version 2) | ecosystem: Environmental > Aquatic > Marine > Neritic zone/Coastal water | place: Helgoland, sampling... | reverse complement strand
CTTTAAAAGCTATACCTCTTATTTGACCACTACAAAGACGATCTAATCTTTTGTTATCTTGTTCCCATGTTACCCTAAATGCGCCTCCACTCTCATCATTTCCAATACAAGACGTAATTAAACGGCATGAAAATGCCTCATCATGCACTGAAATAGTATCAGAAATTTTTATATTCAAGGATGAATTAGGTTTAAGTTTTTCCAAATACTCTCGAATCTGTTTATAGCCTGATGAACAAATTATTATTTGTCCTTTGGTTAATAAATCAATATTTTCAGCAGGATTTAGAACTGTAAAATCATGGTTTTCAATTTTTATTTTCTTACCATAATCAAATTTATCAAAGAGAAGATCACCTTTTCTTGGAAAACCATGCTTAGCTATATGGGTTTGAAATGTTGGCCCGACTCCATAATAAATATTACAAAACATAACCTAATTCTTTATCTCATCTACTTTAAGAATTCTAGGACAAAATTTTTAGAGTTAATAAGAAAGCTTTTAATTTTAATAAAATATTCTTCATATTTAAACTTTATTAATTATCAATAATATCTTAATAGAATATATGAAGTTTACTTATAAATTTAAAAAACCTATTCCTAAAAATATAAAGTTTATTGAAAATTTTTTCATAAAAAAAGGTCTAAAATTATTAGTTGATTTATCTAAAAAGAAAAAACCTTCAATAAATGAAATGATCTCAAATGAACCATATATTCCTGAGTTAGATGATTTATATAATTTATATCAATATGTATTGATAAACAAAAGAACAACTATCTTTGAATTTGGCTCGGGATGGTCAACACTTATATTCAGTTTGGCATTAAAAGAATTACAAGATTCATTTTTAAATGAGGTTAAATTATTAAGAAGAAATAATAAATTTGAACTATTTGTTGTAGAGAATGAAAAGAGATTTCTAAATATTACTAAAAATAGAGTAAAAAAATTTAATAAATATCTAAATATAAAAAATCCAGTTAAAGTTAACTATTACTTTTCAGATGTTGAGATGACAACTTTTGATAATAAAATTTGTACTCAGTATAAAAAATTGCCGCTATGTAATCCTGATTTTATTTACTTGGATGGGCCAGATCAATTCAATGCAAAAAAAGACATCAACGGTATCAGCACAAGACATAAGGATATGATGCCAATGGTTTGTGATATTTTAAAGTTTGAGTATTTTTACACCCCTGGAACTATGATAATTTGTGATGGAAGAGCAGGAAATGCTAAATTTTTAAAAGATCACTTTAAAAGAAAATGGAAATATATTAATGATAAAAAAAATGATCAGCATATTTTTTACTTAGCTGATCCTGTTTTAGGAAAATACAACAAATTACAGTTAGAATTTTATTCTAAAAAGTAAATAAAATATTGTGTACTTTATTCATTAAATAAATTAAAAGATCCAATATATAAATTAAATTATTATGTCAGTATTTATCATTGCAGAAATAGGCATCAATCATAATGGGGATATGAAGATATGTAAGCAGTTAATAGATCTAGCATCAATGGCAGGATGTAATGCTGTAAAATTTCAAAAAAGAGACATTGACAGCGTTTATAGCAAGGAATTATTAGATAGCCCTAGAGAAAGTCCATGGGGTAAAACTCAAAGAGAACAAAAGATGGGTTTGGAGTTTAATAAAGAAGAATATCAAGAAATTGACGATTATTGTAAAGAAAAAAATATAAGTTGGTTTGCTTCTGCGTGGGATATAAAAAGTCAAAAATTTTTAAGAAATTTTAATTGTAAATATAATAAAATAGCGTCAGCAATGTTAGTAAATGAAGAATTATTAAGAATGGTATCGGAGGAAAAAAAACATACTTTTATATCAACTGGATTAAGCACCATGAATGATATTGAAAAAGCAGTAAAAATTTTTAAAGATAGCGATTGTCCATTTGAATTAATGCACTGTGTTTCAACTTATCCAATGAAGGACACAGATGCAAATCTCAAAACTATTTTAACACTTAAGGAAAAATTTAATTGTAATGTTGGATATAGTGGCCATGAGGCAGGTTTAACAGTATCTTATGCCGCTGTTGCTCTTGGTGTCTCATCTTTAGAAAGACATATCACTCTTGATAGAGCAATGTATGGATCTGATCAAGCAGCATCATTAGCTCCTCCAGGAATTAAAAAGATAGTTCCAGAAATAAGAAAGATTGAAAAAGCTTTAGGAGATGGAGTAAAAAGAGTTTTGGAAGATGAACTAATAATAGCAAAAAAATTACGAGCACATTTATAATAGAAATAATCAATTAAATTTGATGAAAATTGTTTCATTAATACCTGCTAGAAAAGGAAGTAAAGGTATAAAAAATAAAAATTTAATTGATTTATGTGGTAAACCATTAATTCAATATTCAATCGAAGCCTCAATCAATTCTTTAGTTGAAGAAACATGGGTAAGTTCAGATTCTGATGAAATATTAGAAATATCAAAAAATTTAGGAGCTAAGACTATTAAAAGACCAAAAGAATTATCTGAAGATAATTCCACAAGCGAGTCTGCATTACTTCATTTTGCAAAAAATACTGATTTTGATATTTTAGTATTCATACAATGTACAGCTCCATTTGTAAAATCTAACGATATTAATCAAGGCATTGAAAAAATGAGATCATTTGACTCCGTTGTTTCAGTAACTGAAACAACCCAATTGTTTTGGGACTCAAATGGACCACTTTATGATATTAATAATAGATTAAGACGTCAAAATAGTGTCAAAAGATATTTAGAAACTGGAAGTTTCTTTATAACAACAAAAAAAAAATTAATGGAATTTAATAATAGATTATCAGGAAATATAGGTTTTGTAGAAATTCCTAAATTCAGATCATTTGATATTGATGATTATAATGATTTAAGATTGGTTAAAGCAATTATTAACTCAAAGGAATTTGATTATGAATAAAACTTTTTTTATTACAGGTGCTTCAGCAGGTCTTGGAGAAAAATTTACAACATTAATTGCAAATGATGCAAAAAATATAATCATTGTAGGTAGAAATAAAAATAAATTGCTAAGATTAAAAAAAAAAATTTATAAGATTAATACAAAAGTAAATGTAATAAATTTAATAGCAGATTTATCATCAAATTTTGGAGTAAATAAATTGATTAAAAAATTTGCAAAACAAAAAAAAATAGAATTTGTTGATGTGCTAGTAAATTCTGCAGCAAACTTTACGGTAAAAAAAATTGAAAATATTTCAATTAATGAAATTAAAAAAGACTTTCAAATAAATGTAATCTCACCATTTATGCTTTCTAAATATTTTGGACTTAAAATGAAAAAAAAAAATAGAGGTACAATATTTAATATAGGTTCATCTTCTTCATATGATTGTTCTAAAAACACATCAATATATTGTTCTACAAAACACGCTTTACTAGGCATGTCTAAATCATTTAATGCAGAATTAAAATCTTATGGGGTAAAGTCAATTTTTATAGCACCAGGATCCATGAAAACACCGATGGGAAGAAAAGTTAAAAATCAAGACTATAATACGTTTATTGACCCTGAAGAAGTTGCAATTGTAATGAAAAACCTGTTGAACAATGAAAAAAGTATTTTTATAGATGAGCTAAAAATCAAGAGAACTGTGTATAGATGAGTATTAAAATAGATTTAGTTGGAAAAAATGTATTAATTACAGGAGCTGCTGGAGATATTGGTTCTGAGATTACTTTAAAATTTCTTGAAGCAGGTGCCACATGTATTTGCCTTGATAAGAACATAAAACATCTAACAAAATTAAAAAAAAATAAAAACCTTAAAATTAATTCTTTAAAAATAGATTTTGAAAAAAAAGATTTTATTAAAGATTTTTTAAAAAAGATAAATAAAAACTTAAAAATTGATGTTTTAATTAATAACGCTGGATTTACATCCTCAGAGAAATTTTTGCAATATAGTTTAAAGAATTGGAAAAAAACTATAGATATTAATCTAACAACACCTTTCATGCTTTCTCAATTAATATCAAAAAAATTTATGAAATCTGGGGGAAGCATTATTAATATTACAAGTCTTGCTGCAGAATTAGGTTTTCCTGATAATGTGGCATATGTAGCCTCAAAAGGTGGATTAAAACAATTAACAAAAGCTATGGCTATAGACTTGGCTAAGAAAAATATTAGAGTAAATTCGGTTGGTCCAGGGTATGTAAAAACCAAAATGACTCGAAAAAGTTGGTTAAATAAAAAAAAAAGAAATAATAGGTCAGATAGAATTATATTAAAAAGATGGGCCAATCCAAAGGATATTGCAAATGCATGTCTTTTTTTAAGCTCTAATCTTGCAGAATATATTAATGGTCAAGAAATATATGTTGACGGCGGGTGGTTATCCAAAGGACTTAAAAAGGATAACGAGTAAGTTCCTTTTTTAGAAATATACCTTCTTCAGACACTATAATTTAAATGATCATAAAAATATAAAACTCTTGTATTCTTAAGAAATATTATAAAATAAAAATATTATTTAAAAAACTCTTAATTATTAATAAAATATTATTTTAAAGACATGAACAGTAAATTACTTAATGATCTTAAAAGGAAAATTTATAAAATTATCAATAGTTATGATGGATATTTAATTCAAAAATGTACTAATTTTAAAAATTTTTCTGGCCGTGATATTGATACCCTTTATATAAAAAAAGAAATAAATCCTGAATTCAGCAATACAATAACAGTAAATAAAGAATATAATAATTTAAGGTTACATATAAATCAGCCAAAGAATATAAATTTTTTAAGTATAGATATTGAAGATCTATCAACAATGCCAAAAGATATTAGACATGTTTTTAAATCAAATTTTAACAAAAAAAAATTATGCAAACATACAAAATTAAATCATTTAGATGATAAAAGTATAATTTTTTTCAAATTATATAAATATTTTTTTATTACAATTAATTCTTATGATCAGCTTAAAAATTTAAAAAATGATATCAACAAATTGAACCATCAAGATTTTTCTTTAATAAAAAATTCTGTAGAAAAAGCTTTAACAGATGAAGCAGTTATTATAAAAAAATTTCTTTTTTGGAAGTTTGAAAAATTTTTAAGAAATAGAAATATAAATAAATTTTTTTTAAACTTGAAAAAGAAGAGACATAAAAAAAGAAAAATATTTTCTGGAAATTTAAACTTTTGGAATATTGTTTTTTCAAAAAATTTTTTTTATGCATTGTTTTTAGGTTCAAATGCAAAGTGGAAATATAATCATAACCCAATGCCTGCAATTGCAATAATTGGCAACGATGGAAGTGGCAAAACTACAGTTGTTAACTATATAAAAAAAAATTTTAGCAAAATGGATCCATTAATTTTTGACATGAAAGGATCTAAACCTTTTTTTTCTTTAGTATTTAAAATTAGGAATTTACTAAAAAAAATTACTTCTTCTATTATTGTTGAAAAAATTTATTTTTTAAAAGTAGCTTTATTATTTTTGGGAGAATTATTAGATTTATTTGATAAATATGTTAAATACAAAATTGGTATGGCATGGGCAGACGCTGGTTATGGTATAACAATATTTGAAAGATACCCAACTGATAGAATTCGGGGAGAATTTCCTGATAAAGATAATAAATTTTTTCCTTTAGAGCAATTTTTTCCATTTCCAGATGGTATGGTTTATTTAGATATTTTGGCGTCAGATTCAATTAATAGAAAAAAAAAAGATAATCACACTATTGAAGAAATGAGGAGTAAAAGAAAAAATTATTTAAGTTTATTAAAAGAATTTAATGAAGTTGAATTTATAGCTTCATCCACAAATATTAATCAAAAAATTTTAAAGATAAAAAACTATATTTTTAAATTATATTTAAAAAAAAAGAACATAGTTAAAAAAAATAAAAAAAATATTAGAATGAAATGGAAAAAAAATTATAATAGAAAATTGGCAGGAAAAAATTTAGATAGATCGCAAAAAGAGTCATTTTTTTGAACAAAATATTAAAAAAAATTAAGAGTAAAACTTTATATATTTCCCCCAAAAGGGTTAAGTATTGTATTTACCCAACAAAATTCTGTGATTATAATCAATTTGAATTATCAAAAATACACCCGCATGCCGGTGTTAATAGAGGAGTTTTTGACGAAAATCCTCATGGTTACGTAAAAATTAATTCAACTGATTGGGATAAGAAGCATGGTGTTATGTTTACAAAACTCTTTGAATTTATAGCCTTAGAAGATCATTATAATGGAAAAAAAAATTGGAAAAAATCTGAATTTGCAAAAAGAAATGTTAATTATATTAAATCCAATAATAGTGTTAGAGGTTTTACAGATTACAAAGATTATTTATTAACTAGAGAAAGAGAAATAGATGCTTTATTTAATTCAATACTAAAAAAAGGCATCTATCCAAATGATGACATCAAAAAAAAAAATTTGTTCAATGACAATATTTCTGTTGTTTTAACTAAAAATAATCAATTATATTTTAATAATCGTGGTCATCATAGACTTTCAATGGCAAAAATATTAAAATTAAAGGAAATTCCAATTAAAATAGTTGTAGCAAAATCAAAGAAAATAATAGAAAAATTTTATCTTTTTAATTAAATTATAAACAAATAATAATATAAGACAGTCATTAACAAAATCATTTAATATTAAATTAAAAAAATGAAAAAATACTTTTCAATTACATACAGACAGGTATTTCATTTTTTAGTTTCTGTATCATGCTACCTTAATCTACCAGCTTTTTGTGCCTATTTAATAAAAACTTCTCTCTTCAAACCTAAACTTTTTAGAAAAAAAACAAAAAGTAAAAAAATTTTTATTGTGCTTTATCGAGAGATTGGAATAAGGGATATAGAGATAATTTATAAATCAGCAAATTCTAATTTTGAATTTTTATTTTTAAGCAGAAGTATTACAAAAGTAATTTTGTTTTGTTTTTGTAATAGAAAAAAGTTTTTTTTTAATTATTTAAATCATCCCACAACTGTAGAAGATTATTTTAATCAAAATCTGAATAATAAAAAAAATCATGAAAAATTTTGGATAGAGGTTATGTCTAATTTAAAAAAATATTTTAATAATAAAACTCTAAATTTTATTACTTTTAATTTTGATTATTATGCAGAGGCTGCGCTATATGTAGGCTGTAACAAAAATAATATAGCTGTTAAACTGTGGCACAAAGAAGGTATTCAAACAGATCTAGATGGAGAATATCGAATGAAAACATCTATGCCAAAAATGCGCCATATGTTTAAATATTTTACCGATATTTCTGTATACAATGAACGAACAAAAAAGAAATTTATTAGATTAGATGAGGAAAATTCAAAAAAAATAAGTGTGAATGGATGTCCAAGGATAAAAGATTTTATTAGAAATAAGAAATATTATAAAAAGCCTAGAAACATCTTATTCTTGTCTTTTGATATTAGGAGAGGAATTACTAAAATTAAACAAAATAAAGATTTAAGTTTTAAATTATCTTTTAATAAAATTGTTAAAATTTTAAATGAGCTATCTGATAATAAAAATCTTAATATCATAGCTAAATATAAACATAACTCTGGAGATAAGATTAATGATCAAATTAGTAAAAATATTAAAATATTCAAAACTGGATCAGCTGAAAAATTTATTAATCAAGCTGATATAATTATAGGTCATAATTCAGCAGCAACAATTGAAGCTTTGGTTAGTGGAAAGTATGTTATGGTTCCTTTTTTTGAAAAAAATTTGAAACTTCGAAAATATTTACTTAATTTTGATAATGATATTGTTTACACTTCAGAGACAAAAATGAGGAAAAAAATTTTAAATCTTATAAATAAAAAAGTTGTTTTTCCCTTAAATAACAAAAAATATGACAAGACTATTCAATATTATTTGGGAAATCCTAAAAATATTACAGAAAGATATATAAAATTTTTAAATAATTAATGAAAAAAATTAAAAAAATCTTATCTCTTTTAACATTACGTGAACGTAAACATGCATTTTTGTTGATGGTAATGGTCTTAATAATGGCCTTGCTAGATACTATTGGTGTGGCATCAATCTTACCTTTTATGTCAGTCATTAGTAATCCAAGTCTTATTGAGACTAACTTCATTTTAAATACTATGTTTCAAGCCTCAAGCATTTTTGGAATTAAAAATAATCAAGAGTTTCTTTTTGCCCTAGGTTTTGGAGTGTTTATAATACTAGTTGTCTCAATTGCTTTCAAAGCCCTTACAACTTATGCTCAAGTTCGATTTATTGAAATGAGAAATTACAATATTTCTAAACGTTTAATTACGGGCTATCTGCATCAACCTTATAACTGGTTTTTAAATCGTCATAGTGCTGATCTTGGAAAAACTATTTTATCAGAAGTAAATCAAGTAGTTAGAACTTCTATAAAAGCATTGATAGATTTAATTGCCAAAAGTATGGTTACGATTTTACTTATAGTTTTATTAATTATAGCTAACCCAAAACTTGCGCTGATAGTTGGTTTTACAATTATTGGAGCTTATGGGCTTTTTTTCTATTTTATACGAAACTATCTTAATCAAATTGGAGTAATTCGTTTAAAAAATAATGAGTTTCGGTTTTTAGCTATCAGTGAAGCGTTTGGTGCCGCAAAAGAAGTTAAAGTTGGAGGATTAGAACAAGCTTATATTAAGCGTTATACTGATCCTGCTAAAATTTTTGCTCTCAAAAATGCAGCAGCATCAGTTATAACTACACTACCTCGATTTTTTTTTGAAATAATAGCCTTTGGTGGAATTATATTAATGATACTTTATATAATGAAGCAAACAGGTAACTTTAGCGATGCTTTGCCCATTATCAGTTTATATGTTTTTGCTGGCTATCGCTTGATGCCAGCGATACAACAGATCTATACTTCTTTTACTAGCCTTGCTCTTGGTGGTCCCTCGCTTGATAAGTTGCATGAGGATATTAAAAACCTTAAACCACTAAACGTAAATCTAAATCAAGATATTTTACCTTTTAATAAAAACATTACTTTGAAAAATATTTATTATAGTTACCCAAATGCATCACGAACTGCATTGAAAGATATTAGTTTAAGTATTCCTGCAAAATCCTCTGTCGGGTTAGTAGGTACCACTGGCAGTGGCAAAACTACAACAGTGGATATTATTTTAGGGTTACTTGAATCTCAAAAGGGTGCTTTGGAAGTAGATGGAAAAATTATAACAACGCAAAATTCAAGATCTTGGCAACGATCTATTGGTTATGTTCCACAGCATATTTACCTTTCAGATGATACTGTTGAAAACAATATTGCATTTGGAGTAGATCATAAAGATGTTGATCAGAAAGCTGTTGAAAAAGCCTCTAAAATTGCAAATTTACATGAATTTATCTCAGATGAATTACCAAACCAATATCAAACTACAATTGGTGAACGTGGGGTTAGATTATCAGGGGGACAACGTCAACGTATTGGAATTGCTCGAGCTTTATATCATAACCCACAAGTACTAATTCTAGATGAAGCAACAAGTGCTTTAGATAATCAAACTGAAAAGGCAATAATGGATGCAGTAAATAATCTTAGTAAAGGTAAAGATATAACCATTATCATAATTGCCCATCGTTTAAGTACGGTAAAAAAATGCGATCAAATCTTTTTATTAGAAAAAGGTCAGTTAAAAAATCAAGGCACATTTGAAGAATTGATAAAAGTTAATGAAAACTTCCGTATAAATGCTAATAACTAATAAAAAAATATAATCTTAGATATTTACTAATTTTTTCACAGTTTTATTATTTTCTATTAACTTATAAATACCCTCAATAACACCAGAAAAAATAAAAGTTGAAATCAAACTATAAGTAAAAAAAGGAATTGCCAATGTATAACAAAGCAAGAGACCTTCAAAATTATAAGTATAAGATCCTAACGTCCATACTCCAAAGTTAGTAATTGTAAAGAATAAGCTAGCTCCTAATAATGACCCAAAAATTCTATTTAAAATAGTCTTTGCAAAAAACTTAGATCCGAGTCCAATTAAAATAACACTTCCCCAAGTAAATAAAGTAACTCCATGAAAACCAATAATAAAGTCTGTCAATGCAAAGCTTAAAACTACAGACGGTAAATATCTAGCTCCCAAAAGTGCTGGTACATAAAAACTTATAGCCAATAAACTTGTAAAATTTGGTGGATGAGGGATAAACCTACTAACTGCAAGAGTAATAAAAATTCCTATAAATATCTTAAAATAATTCATACTTTGAAAGTTAACTTAATAACACTTTTATAACATTAATTCTAATAAATAGTCTTAGAATTTTCTTGTAAAACCAATACGCAATTGTCTTCCATCTTGACTGTAGGTTATTGGCCTTTCATATCTTTCATTAAGTAAATTAGAAATATTTAAATTCCAAATAGATCCATATAAATTCTTAGTTGCCGCAAAATTAATAATGTGAGTGCTTTTAACTTCTACATTGCTACTAGAGATATCCCAATGTTTGCCTGTAAATTTATAGTTAAGATTTATATCAAAAATTCCAACTAGTGAATTATTAAATTTTTTGAAATAATTTCCTCCATAAGTTATATCTGGTCTTCGTAATTGAGCGCTTCCATTTGTAGTTTTACTTTTTGAAAAATTAGCAAATAAAGAAATTTTCTGATTTTCTCCATTAAAGATTAATTCAGATTCTAAGCCTTCTTGATTTAAATTAAGTTTTTTATTTTCGTAACTCGTATAATCACTAGTTTGTTCTATTCTATCAAAAATAGTCGTTCTATATGATGTTGACTTAATAGTAAGATTTTGGTGTAGATCATATGATGCAAATACTTCATTAGTATTACTTTTTTCAGCATCCAAGTTTCTATTACCTTTATAATTATAATCTGCAGCACCATATAATTCGTAGAGTGATGGATTACGTAATCCAGTTGAATGACTAACCCCAATTTTAAAATTTTCAATTGTAGTGGTCAAATTTATTTTATAAGTCTGGTTAAGACCAGTAGTTTTATGATTATCTAATCTTCCATATAGAGATAAATTAGACCTATCTGATACTTTATAACCAAAATTAGTGAACAATCCCAAATCATCTATGTGGCCTTTTAAAGATTGTTTGTAAGAACCTCTATTCTCAAATTTACCCCAATCATATTTATATTCTGATCCAAATCCAAAAGAAAAATTTTCATTAGTATTAATTTTTCTTTCACCCTTAAAAGTTATTGACTCACTATTGTACTCATCTAAGAAACCTTCATTTTGATAATCTCTGTCGTAAGCATGATAATGAAGTATTAAATTATCATCTTTATCTTTATAATTTCTGCTTATTCCAGATTGAAAAGCATACATTAAGTTGTCTGCCAAATATCCTTCCTCAGCAGATGCACTACTATCATATTTTGATTTTGTTTTTCTTGAATAAATAGTTGAATTAATTGTTGTATTATCGTCAATCCATTTTTTTGCGTTTAGATTAATTTGAAAATTATCAGAGTCATCATTTTCATTTCCACCTGCTTTTGCACTATTTGTATTACTTTGATTTTTAGCTCCTTTAAAATTTAAATGCCAACCATTGCCTGTTATATTTGTAAAATTACCATCAAAAGAATTATTTCTTTCATCAAATCCACTAATTGAATATTTATTTTTATAATCAACTGCTGTTATTAAATTTATTGCTCCAGCAATTGCACTTGGTCCAAATTGAGCTCCTGATGATCCTTTATAAACCTCAATTTGTTGAATAGTTTGAACAAAATCTTGACCAAAATCGTGTAATCCATCAGTTGTAGATTGGTCATTTATAGCTATACCATTTAACAAAACTAGGGTGTGATTAGACTCAGCTCCTCTAGTAAATATAGAGCTTTGTTGTCCGCTAGGTCCATTTTGAAAAACATCTAATCCAGAAATTGTTTTTAAAACATCATTAACACTGCTTAATCCAGATTTTTCAATATCTTCCTTAGTTATTATTGTCTTGTTTATTCCTTTTTCAGATATTTTTGAGGTATTATTTGTTTTAAAAATATTTATACATGTTGTACTGTTTTGATTGTCCCAATTACAATTGGGTAAATTTTCTGCATTAATTAAAAAAGCATATAAACATAAAACTATGCTTAAAAATATTAATCTCATTTGCACCATCCATTATTGAAGATTAAATCATAAAATTTAATCCTATTATTTTAACGCCGATGCTTTTATCAAAAGTAGAACTAGGCTTTTCCTGGCCATTATTCAACAACGGACTAACTGGGTGGCGCTCCGACTTTACGGTTGCAGGTACAGCCAATGAATTTCACACTAATTTCCCACCATGCATTTCAGTTATATAAATTATTACAAGAAAATTTAAAAATTATCAAACGGTAAAACTTCTTTAATTTAGCAAATATTTTTAAAAGAATTATATTATTATAGGTTAATTGAGATCTTGTAGGTAATTAAATTAGAAAGTACCATATTGAGAAGTTTTATTCGGTTTTTTAGGATTGTATTCGACATCCACGTCTACATCCACTGTTTGTCTCTCATTATAAGGATCTGCTTTTTTTTGAGATATACTATCTTGTATAACTGATGTTTTATTTGTTCTAATTTCATGCATTAATTTTCTTAAAAAAAGTAACTTTAGTGTAGCTAGATTTGCAGCAGAACCATGTTTAATATCTTTTTTTTCCATTTCCCCCGTTATAAAATCATCAATTTCATTCCAATAACGTATTTGAAGAGCTTTTACCTTAGCGTCATTGGCATAAATTAAATCATCATATTTTAAATTATAATTAGTATTTTCAATTTTTTCGACTCTAGTTTGAAAATCAGAGTATGTTTCATAATAATCAGTTCCCTTTAAGGGTTTAATACCAAGTATAACTCCAAATTGATAGAAAGGGTCTTGAGTGTATTTAAAAGCCTGTTCTACAGTTTCCTCAACATCCTCAAGAGTGCTTTCAGGGGTAGTTACAATAAGATTGCCATAAGCACCCACTCCTGTTTCTTTTGCAATTTTTAAACAAGTGTGATTTTGTTCTGCAGTACATCTTTTATTCATTTCCGTAAGAACTTTGTCTGAAAAACTCTCAATACCTA
>Ga0209425_10005041_pt1 | contig 13146 bp, 10 predicted proteins | sample COG_05_FD_184749 | JGI IMG/M metagenome (GOLD analysis project Ga0209425, IMG submission 184749) | Pelagic Microbial community sample from North Sea - COGITO 998_met_05 (SPAdes) (version 2) | ecosystem: Environmental > Aquatic > Marine > Neritic zone/Coastal water | place: Helgoland, sampling... | reverse complement strand
TTCTTCCAGAAATAATTGCCTCGTTAGTTTCTATATGATAGTACTCATTTTTCTCTTTAACTACATCATTTGGAAAAACCCACTGATTGCTTTCTTTGGTCTTAAAAGTCTGATGACAAACCATACCCTGCGTTTGCAAAGAAATAAATGGTTCAGAAATATCAATCATATTTATAGATTTTAAGGCTTTCATAAAAAACCTAGAATAAAGTAGATGCATAACAGCATGTTCTACTCCACCTATGTATTGATCTACTGGCATCCAATAATTAATAGCGTCTTCAGAAAATGCTTTAGAAGGGTTTAAATCAGTAAATCTTGCAAAATACCAACTCGATTCAAAAAAAGTATCAAAAGTATCTGTTTCTCTCAAAGCAGTTTGATTGCAATTTGGGCATTTAGTGTGTTTCCACGTCGGATGTGTATCCAGTGGATTGCCTTTAGAGTTGAAATTTACATCATTGGGTAAGTTGATAGGAAGATCTTTTTCTGGAACAGGTACTTCACCACACATTTTACAATAAACAATAGGTATTGGGCATCCCCAATAACGTTGACGGGATACACCCCAGTCACGAATACGATAAGTTATAGTTTCTTTACCAATTTTTAATTTTTCCAATTCTTTAATACACATGGCTATGGCATTTTCGGTATTCAAGTCATTTAAGAATTCAGAATTAATATGGATACCATCACCCGTGTATGGAAGCTTCTCTTCACTTTCTATTATTGGTATAATGTCTATGTTGTACTTTTTTGCAAAATCATAGTCTCTTTGATCATGTGCGGGGCATCCAAAAATTGCCCCAGTTCCATAATCCATTAATATAAAGTTTGCTATAAATAACTTTAAATGAGTATTTTTTTTAAATGGGTGTTTAACTGAAAGAGTTGTTTCATAACCAAATTTTTCAGCTTTTTCTATGTCAGCTTCCTTTGTCGATTGTTTTTGACAAAATTTAATAAAATTAAGAGCTTCTTGATCACTTTCTGCAATATGGGATGCTAGTGGGTGTAGAGGTGAAATCGCAATAAAGGTGGCACCAAAAATTGTATCAGGCCTTGTTGTGTAGATTTCTATATTCTGATCAGAATTATTAATTGAAAAATTTATTGTGGCACCACTACTCTTGCCTATCCAATTATTTTGCATAATTTTTACTTTATCAGGCCAATCTTTTAAATTTTTTAACTCATCTAATAAGTCCTCAGCAAAATCAGAAATTTTTAGAAACCAACCATTCATTTTTTTCTTTTCGACATCTGCGCCAGAACGCCAGCCTTTGCCATCAACAACTTGCTCGTTAGCTAACACGGTTTGTTCGATTGGATCCCAATTAACTAATGTCTCTTTTTTATATGCAATTCCAGCTTTAAAAAAATCAAGAAACATCTTTTGTTCAAATTTATAATAATTTGGATTACAAGTAGTTAATTCCCTATCCCAATCGTAAGATAGTCCCATTTTTGTTAATTGTATTTTCATACTCTCAATATTTGAGTAGGTCCACTTTGACGGGAGCGTCTTATTTTCTATAGCTGCGTTTTCTGCAGGAAGACCAAATGCATCCCAACCCATTGGGTGAAGTACATTAAAGCCTTGGGCTTTTTTATATCTGGCGACTAAATCACCTAAGGTATAGTTGCGAACATGTCCCATATGAATAGCTCCAGAAGGATACGGGAACATTTCTAAAACATAATATTTAGGTTTTTTATGATCAATTTTGGCTTTGAAGACTTTTTTATCAGTCCATTTTTTTTGCCATTTTTTTTCAATAATGGAAGGGTTATATTTCATAGGTTTAAATTATTTGAGAGAATTAATTCTTAAAATTCTTGCTTCGTTTAAGATTTGGTTTTCAATTTGAATTTCTAGATTTTTATTTGATGTAGTATCAGACCAATCACTATTCTCTTTCTTTTGTATATGGACTTTCACTTCTATTCCGTCGGATCTTAATTCACTTGTTTTTATAAAAGCCATAATTTTTATTCTTGAATTTTCAACGTTTCTATTAATATACCAATCTGTAATAATTGTTCCACCTAGAGCATCAGTCGATATTAATGGAGCAACTGACAAAACATTGAGAGATGCTCTCCATAAAAAACCATTTACATTAACACTTATTCCATCTTTATTTTGTGGGTTAAGAAATTCATTTAGCGATATACCTTTATTGGAATCCTTAGAAAAAACACCAGGTGATGTTTCCTCACCTGTTATTGGGTTCTTTATTGTCCTATTATTTGAACAAGATGACATTATAAGAACAGTTAATATAATGATAAATTTTTTAATCATATTCTTACCTTACTTCAAAAAGATATAAACTTGTTCTAATAATATATTCATAATACATCAATTAATATTTATTTTATATATAAAAAAGGGCGGCATTTGCCGCCCTTTTAAACTAAATATGTTAAAGCAATTAGAATGCAGCTTTAATTGTAAGTTTTGAAGCTGTTCCAGAATCAGCTACTGTTGATGAACTTGTACCAACTTTATAGTCATAATCTTCTACGTTTAAGAAGGCTGTTAAACCAGATGCGATTGTATACTTAACTTCAACACCTGTGTTTGTATATTCTTCACTAGAAGTACTATCGTCAGTTTCGGCAGTATGAACAGTAAAAGTCATAGCATCAGAAACTTTAAATGAAACAGAAGCACCTGTTGACTCTTCATCTGTACTTGCTTCTTCGAAAGTTGCTTGTGAAATAGCAGCAGTGATGTTACCTGAAGATACTTTCACACCCACAACCTGAGAATCAGTATCTTGAGAAGAACCTTCAGTTGTAGCTGTTGCAGCACCTATAGTTATAGCAGCACCGCCTGCGCTCATTGAATATTTAGCACCAACTTCTGTTGAATCAGCTGAACCAGTTGCACCTGAATCCATGAAGGATATACCTGCAGTTAATCCACCCATTGCTGGAAGATGATATGCAACTTTGTTTGCATCGCCTGACATATTAGAAATATCTGCATTTAATATTGTTAGTGAATCAGTACCTGTTGCATAGATTTCTTCACCAGGTAAATCTGTACTAGAAACACCATAGTTGTCACCAACACCATCATTACCACCAAGAACTAATTTACCAAATCCACCTGAAATTGACATTGATGATTCATTAATTGCACTATTACCATCATCTGTCTCAAATTCAGTAACCAGTCCAACAGTTAAACCAGAATCAGTTTTATTTGAAAATTTCATAACGATTTCTGAATCATTAGAAAAAGTAGTTCCATCATTAGCAGTTATATCAGAACTTGTTGAAGAATATTTCCACTCATAATAACCGGAAATTGAAACATCTGCTAGTGCAGCATGTGCAGAAAGTGTAGCAGCAGCAGCTAAAGCAGTCGTGCCTAAAAGTAATTTACGCATTGCGTATCCCCTTATATTTATGTTTTCATAAGAAAACTTGTTTATATATTCCCACCACAGGAATATTTAGATTATAAATATAATAATTATTTATATAATACTAGCACCATTGATAAAAATATCACTTTTTGTTTTTTTATGTTGCATTTACGCAACGGTTAAAATTTTGGTCCTAATTAGTTTTAGAGGGAGGCAGCATTGTTTAAAGTAAAAGAAAATATAAATATAATCCAAAACCAAATAGAAGAAGCTCATAAAAATAGTAACTTTGCAAGATATCCACTCCCTAAGCTAGTGGCAGTCTCAAAAAAACAAAACGATTCGAGAGTAATTGAGGCTTTGGAAGCTGGTCACAAATATTTTGGAGAAAACAGAGTACAAGAAGCAGAACAGCGATGGGCATCCAAAATAAAACAATACAAAAATTTACAGATCCGGCTAATTGGACCTCTTCAAACAAATAAAGTGAAACAAGCTCTAAATCTTTTTGATGTAATAGAAACGATAGATAGAGAAAAGTTGGCAAGGGAAATTGCAAAAGAATTTAACGACAATGTTAAGACTAAAAGTTTTTACATTCAAATTAATACAGGAAGCGAAATTCAAAAGAGCGGTATCGAACCTATACAATCAGATGATTTTATTAAATTTTGTAAAGAAGATTTAAAATTACCAATAATAGGTTTAATGTGCATACCACCATTAAAAGAAGAGCCTTCTATGCATTTTGCTCTATTAAAAAAAATTTCTGAACGAAATCATATAGATGAATTATCTATGGGCATGAGTAGTGATTTTAAAGAAGCCATTAAATTTGGTGCAACTTCAGTTAGGGTTGGATCCTCTATATTTGGTAATAGAGATTAATCGCTTACTTAAATCAAATGACCAGATTTTTTGGATTTTGTATCCAGATATTTCTCGTTATGTTTGTTTGGTCTTATTTTGATTGGAACTCTTTTGGTAACATTTATTCCTAAATTAGTAAGGTGTTCAACCTTTTTAGGGTTATTTGTAATTAGTTTTATTTGGTTGATATCTAATTGATTTAATATTTGTTTCGCTGGATAATATAGCCTTTCATCGTCATTAAACCCTAAGTTCTGATTTGCCTGAACAGTATCCATACCAGTTTCCTGCAATGCATAAGCTCTTAGCTTATTCAACAAGCCAATATCACGACCTTCTTGAGCTAAGTATACTAAAACACCCTCATCAGCATCAGCCATTAATTTAATAGATTGTTTTAATTGTTCTCCACAATCACACTTTAGACTGTCAAGAATATCTCCTGTAATACACTGACTGTGTATTCTGACAAGAGGATTAACCCTACTATTATTTGAAATTTCTCTTGTTTTGCCAAAAACCAAGCAAAAATGTTCATGTCCACCATCTTTAGGTCTAAACACCATTATTTCGCAATTATCAGTGTATGCTAAAGGTACGTTTGCTTTAACTTCCATTACTAAGCTATCAGCACTAACTTTTTCGTAAATCATTATTTCTTCTATATCAATATGTATTAGGTTATTTTCAAAAGACCAATCAGAAATATTTTCTATTGGAACATTATTTACTAAACTTAATAATGCTGCTGGTAAAAGCCTAGCCTGACGTAAAATTAGAAGAGAGGCAGAGACAATACCCTCTTTACTTTCTGTAATAACACCACTTATTTCAGGTATTTTTTGATTGGATAGCGGTAAACAAAGAGATATAATGTCTGAAAAATTCCAATTTTTATTAATTAGTATTGAACAAGGTTTATTTTCTGTTTTTATGCCTAATGCTTTACAACGATTAGGAGATAAAATAACGTTGGGTCTAGATTTTGCCAAATTAGATAAATTTTCAACAGTGTCACCTTGGATTAGTTCAGATGGAGTAATTAAAACAGATAAACCATTATTATTGTCACTAATTACAACTTTACCGCCCCTTCTAAGTTCTGATATTGCTCTTTCTATTTTTATTGAAAGGTTTATATTATTCATACTGATTATTTAATTTTAAGGTTTTTATAGTGGAAGAAAATTTTATTATAATAATATACGAAAAAGAAGTAAAACTAAACCAGATTTTAAAAGAACAAGTTTCAAAATTAAAATCATATCAGATTTATAAAGTAACAGATGAAAAAAAGTTAATAGAATTATTTGAATCGCAAATAATAAATGTATTGATTTTAAACTTAAATGAACTAAACGAAAACCTTAAAAAAATAATATTAGATCATAGACTTAATAATAGGATTGAAAATTTAATATGTTATTACAATAGAAATAATTTTTACTTAAACATAAAAGAAACAGAAATTACTGTTTTAGAAAAGCCATTTAAAATTATAAGCCTTGTTAATAAATTAGAACAATTATTAGATCCAAAAACTTATGGAAATTCAAATATTTTACTCATGAACCACATAAAATTTCTACCATATGAAAAGGTCTTGATTAATCTTAAAACAAAGAAAAACGAACACCTTACTGAAAAAGAAAATAAATTATTATTCTATCTGCATAGTAATAAAAACATTGAAATCACTAAAAATGATCTGTTAAATTCAATCTGGGGTGTTTCAGAAAGCTTAAATACTCACACTTTAGAAACTCATATTTATAGACTGAAGCAGAAAATAAATAAATTAGATCCTAAATTGTCATTTTTATTGTCAAATCAAAAAGGTTTATACGTCATGCAGCTTAAAGCTGAAGAATCATTATAAAGATTAAATAGGAGAAATAAGTTTGAATAATATTAAATTTTTTTTTGGAGATAATTTTTTTAAAGAACATTTTGGTAAAAATTATTTATACAAGGCAAACTTTATAGACAACTTTGAAACTATGATGAATTTAGATATTCTAGATAGTATGCTTTCACAAACAAATATATGGAATAATCAAAATTTCATAATGATGCTTGATCAAAAACCATTAACTTATAGTGATTATACTTCATTAAGCTTGGATATTAATGGCCAAAACTATAGACCAGATGTAACTAAGGTTCAAAAATTAGTTTCCAGAGGTGCATCCATCATTTTGAATGATATACAAAAGCATAATACGCACATATTGCAATTTGTATCAGAACTTCAAAAACTTACAAATGGGAGATGCCAAGGAAATTTATATTTTTCTATGGCAAGTCATCAAGCATTTGGCCCCCATTTTGATCTTCATGATGTTTTTGCTATCCACTTTGAAGGAGAAAAAGTTTGGAACATATATGAAAATATTGAAAAAAACCCTATCAACCATCCTGCGTTTAAATTTAGTGGTGAAGAAAGAATAAAAAGAGCTGGCAAAATTATTGATCAAGTTACCTTAAAGCCTGGAGATTTACTGTATATACCAAGAGGACAATATCATGATGCTTTAGCCTCTAAAAATGGTGCTATTCATATTGCGTTTGGATTAACTTATTTTAAAGGTATAGACTGCATGAATAGCCTTTGGCAAAATTTTATTTTAAACGAGTTTATGAGAAATGATATAGGAATTAATCCTAATAGCGAAGAAATAAAAACCTTACTAAAAAAACTCTCTAATGAATTAAATGATATTATTAATTCTAGCAAAGCGTTAGAATCGGTCAAAGAAAACATAAAAAATTGGCAATACCCTATTCAAGAATATTCGATTAAAACTATTGTGTCTGAGGGACCATCGTATCTTATTGATAAATCGATAAAATTTGAAACAAAAGAAGGCAAGCCTTACTTAACCAGTGCAAAGGGAAGTGTACAAATACCTGGTAAATACAAAAGTTTAATAGAGTTTATAATAGTACAGGAATCAATAAATGAAAAGAGTTTGAAAGCTCAATTTCAAGACATATCTGATGAGATAATTATAGAATGTTTAGAAAATTTAAAGAAAATGAATGTCATAAAATAATTCATAAAAAGTTTCTCATGAGAAACTGTCATAGTCATAATTTTTTAATTATTAAATGAGATATAATATGGCTGGGGCGGTAGGATTCGAACCTACGGTACACGAGATCAAAACCCGATGCCTTACCACTTGGCTACGCCCCAATAATATATTGGATTACATTATTTAAAATTTATTTTCAAGCACTTTAGAGTAACTAACTCTATTAAGACTATAGTTCTTTTTTTTACCAAACCAGAAAAAATAACTTTTGTTAAAATTTTTTAGTGATGAATTAATATCATTTAGATTTTCAAAAATACCAAAACATGAAGAACCACTTCCAGTCATGCCATAAGCAACAATTTTCTTTGAATTTGCTAAACTATTTATTATATCAGAAATTTCTGGTGCCAATTTTATTGCGGGTTTAAGAAGCGAGTTTTGAATATTAATTTTATCCCAAAAAACGTTAGATCTTTCAATTTTGTTATTTTGCATATTATCAAAATAAATAAAAACATCTTTTGTAGTTAATTGAATATTTGGATTAATTATTAAAAAATAAAAATCATCAGGGGTTTTATTTCTAAAAATTTTATCTCCATATCCTTTTAATTTTAAATCCTTGCTTTCTATGCAGGCAGGCACATCAGATCCAAGTAATTTGCCAATTTCAAAAAGAACATTTTTTGAAACTTTGTTTGTTTTAGTTTCATTATTAAATAATTTTCTTAATAATATTAATGTAGCGGCAGCGTCAGCAGAGCCGCCACCTAGGCCAGCTCCAACTGGAATTTTTTTTTTTAAATAAATGGAAAAACATTTTTTCCAATTTGTTAAATTTCTGAATTCTTTTAACGTTCTTAATATAAGATTATTGTTTGGGTCAATTATAAGATTTTTATCTGCAATATCTTGAGAAAAAATATCTTTATCACTAAATTGAAAAAAAAGCGTATCAGCCAATTCTAAAAAACAAATATCACTCTCTAAACAATGAAGACCATTATTACTTATTTGTTTAACCAATAAATTTAGATTAAGCTTTGCAGGAGCATTTATGTAGTAATTTTTATTCATTTTCTTTAATTTTTTGACTAATGTTTTTTATTACTATTTTGTCTTCTTCGTATTTTAAGGCTCTTTTCCACTGATATATAGCCTCCCTGCTCCTACCTAATTTAAAATAACAATCCCCCAAATGGTCTAAAACTTCTGCACTGTTTGGAAGGATAGAAGAGGCTTTCTCAAGGTAAAAAACAGCATTATTCAAGTTTTTTCTTTTAAATTCTACCCAGCCAATAGTATCAAGAAAATAACCATTCTCTGGATCTAAGGTTAGGGCTTTCTTAATTAATTTAAGCGCATATCCTAGTTCCTCATCTCTAAGGGATAGTTTATATGAAACATAATTTAAAGTGAAAGTATCACTGGGATTTTTCTTTAGGAGTTTTAAGAATAAATTTTTTGCATCTTCCCATTTGTTTATTTTATCTAAGTTTGAAGCATACAAGAAGAGCACACGATCATTTTCACCAAAATTTTTGATTAATTTCTCATAAGTTTTGAGAGATTTTTCATACTCTTTTTTTGTTTTGTAGTAGTTAGCTAATTCATAAAGCATGCTTTCATTTTCAGGCCAAATTTCTATGCTTTGAAGTAATAATTTGTCGTAAATATCTCTTTTGACAATTTTTTTTTTAATAGATAGTTTTTTTAAATTTCCAGGCAAGAAAAAGTAAGATTTATCACTTATTGCACTTAATTTTTCTAGAGCTATATCGTAAAATTTCTCTGAACTATATATTTCTGCTAAAGAATATTTAGCTATATCCATTTCAGGACATAAAAAGATACTTGTTTCTAATAAAATTTTTTGTAAGCCTTTAGATTTATCTCCATTTCTATTATTCTCTATTGCTATATTATATAATTTGGCAGATAAGATAACTGAAAGTTTTGGGATTTGCCTAAAAATATCATTATTAATTAAAAATTTTTTGGCTATTAATTGTTTGTTAAATTGATTACTAATCTTGGTTTGAGTAATTTCATTAAATTTTTCTAAATTATTTTGTCTAAAGTAAAAACCTGCCAGAAATAAATAATCGTTATGATTCAATAATTTATTATAATAGATATAATCAGCAATTTTATTTAACTTTTTGTCATCATAAAAATTTTCTAAAATTAGTAATTCATGTAAAGTGGTATTATTAAGATTTTTATTAAAGTCAAAAGAAGATTTGCTTTCTTTGATTTGAAACCATAAATTTATAAAATAGTCTAACTTTTTAAAGCCAAAAAAAATCTCATTATCTTCAGAAATGTCAGAGTTTTCTCTAAATTTATTATTTTTAATATTTAAAATATATTTGGGCAGTAAATATAAATAATTTTTCTTTTTATCAGTAGTAATTAGATTTGATATTTTATTTGCAGTAGCAAAATTACCACTGACTAAATTTGAAAAAAAATTAAGTTTCAATAACTCATTATTACCTAAATCATTATTTAAAATCTCATTTACAGTTTTATAATCACCTTTAGTAATTGAATAATTAGCTATAAGATATTTTGAGCTATACGATCTTATTTTTTCTGTTTTGTAATATGGTAAAGTTTGTATTTTGTGTTTCTTAGCGTAGCAACCCAAAAGGGTAGTAGAAACAAATAAAATCAATAATAACTTAATCATCAAAAATACCAGAAATAATTAACAACTTTATAAAAAAAGCAAAACAAACTAAGATAATTATATATATTAAAATATGATCAGGAAACTAATAATTGATGATATCAGAGTTGACTAGAAAAAAAGATATTTTGAATTTTATCAACTTCTATCGTGAAATTGGAGTAAGCATAGTAGCAGTACCTCGAGAAAAAGTTTTTGATGAAAAATTCATTAAGAAATCTCAGAGTAGAATTATCAAAATAGATAAAATTCTATCTGTTGATCTCCAGATAAAGGACCTAGAAGAAAGTTTTAATAACTTAGAGGGTTTTAATCTAAAAAAAACAGCTATTAATTATATTCCTTTTCAGGGGAGTTTTAACTCTAATATTTTAGTAGTAGATGGAATGCCTAATGCAGATGAAGATATGGCGGGACAATCTTTTGTAGGAGAAAAAGGAACTCTTTTTAATAAAATGATTAAAGCAATAGGACTTAACATAGAAAATATTTTTATAGCAACCGGTATTCCATGGAGACCTCCTGGAAACAGATATCCAACTAGTATGGAAATAGAAATTTGTAGACCATATATCTATGGTCTAATAAAAATTTTAAAACCTGCCATTATATTATGTATGGGAGAAATCGCCACAAGTCTCATATTAAAAACTAATCAATCTATTATTAAATCTAGAGGACAATGGTATGAATTATCTTTAACTACTAATGAAAATGAAATAATTATCCCAAAAGTTTTACCAACCCTAAGTATATCTTATTTGCTAACAAGGCCTGACATGAAAAGACATGCCTGGGAAGACATGAAATTATTAAGAGATCAAATCAAAGAAATCAAAGAAATCAAATAATGATAATTATGTTTAAAAAGAGAATTTATTTAACTTTTACCTTTTTCTTAAGTTTGTTTTTATTAACAAATTATTCTTTAGCAAGGACTCAAGACGAAGATAAAATTTTATCATTAGGTGATGTTAAAATTTATAAAAAAATTTTTGAGATACAAAAGAAGCAAATTAAAAACAAAAAATCAAAGGAATGGAAAGAAGTTGACAGACTAATTTTAAAATTAAAAAATAAAATTTTATTAGGAAATGTTTATGCGGACAGATACTTACATCCGACTGGTTGGAGAAGTTCCTATAAGGAACTCAGACTGTGGTTAGAACAATATAACGATCACCCTGACGCGACTAGAATTTCTAGGATAGCTATAAAACGTAAGCCAAAAAAAGCCCAAAATTTTAAAGAACCAACACCAGGCTTTTTGAATGGCTATGGAACGTATAAGCAAAATTTATTGAAACCAACTTTCCCACTTGATAATAAGCGGTATAAAAAATTCTCATATTTAACATCTATAAAATTTAGACGTGCTATTAATCGCAAAAATACAAAATACGCTGAAAATTTATTAAATACTAAAGAAGTAAAAAGATCTCTTACAAAAAACGAAATTTCTCAACTTAGGTCTGAGTTGTCACATGCGTACTTTATTTTTGGAAAAGATTTTAATTCAATAAGACAGGCGCGTTTATCACTTAGTTTATCTGAAAAATATAAACCATTAGCTCTTTTGGCTGGAGGCCTATCTTCGTGGAGAATTAAAGATATTGGTCAATCTGAATATTTTTTCCACAAGCTAGCTGAAATTGATGGGCCTGATGGTATTGTGGCAGCTGGAGGATATTGGTCAGCAAGGGCTGCTTATTTTAATGGAAATGGAGAAAAAGCTAATTATTACCTTATTAAAGCTGCTGCAAAGGAAAGAACTTTTTATGGATCATTGGCAATGGAATCCTTAGGTTATAAATATAATTTTGACTTTTCTTTGCCAAAATTTGATAATGAATTAATCAATAAAATCAAATCATTTAAGGGTGGCTTAAGAGCTCTGGCATTACTAGAAATTGAACAATTTCACAAAGCCGCAAGAGAGTTTAGAAAAATTATTGTTAGATTTGATGCTAAGTATTATCCAGAATTATTATCTTTTTTCTCAAAAAATAATATGCCAGGCCTAACTTTTAGACTAGCAGCTATTTTAAGGAATGATCATGGAAAAATTTTCTTGGGTGGTCTTTATCCTATTCCTTCATGGAAAATGGAAAGTTTAGATACAAAAGATAAAGCTCTAATTTATGCTATAGCTAGGCAAGAATCTGGTTTTAACCCAAGAGCCAAGAGTTCTTCTAAGGCAATGGGGGTATTACAAATAATACCATCCACTGCTGCTTTTATTATGAAAGATAGAGAGTACAGACTAAGAAGGAGTAAAAATTACTTGCTTTACAGACCTTCGGAAAATGTTTTAATTGGCTCAAAATATATGAAATTTCTTTTGGATCTTCCAAATGTAAATCATGATTTAATGTGGATGTTAGCAAGTTACAATGCAGGTCCAGGTAATTTTAAAAAATGGACTAAAAATAAAAAATATAAAGAAAATGACAGTTTGTTGATGTTAGAGAGCTTACCAGCTAGAGAAACTAGAAACTATATTAAGTTAGTCTTAACAAATTTATGGATCTATAAAACTAGGTTTAAGCAAGACAATAGTATTTTATCAGTTTTAGCCTCAGGAAAGCCTATCAATTTTAAAGTTTTTTTTAATTCAAATACAGGAAGTTAAATTAATGAACGAAGATATAAAGTTTTTGTCTATAAACGTTGCAGTTGTTACTATCTCAGACACAAGAACTTCAGAAAATGATAAATCGGGTGACGTCTTAGAAAAAAGAATTAAAGAGGCGGGCCATATTGTTTTAGCAAGAGAAATAGTTCAAGATGAGTTTAAAAAAATATCTTCTTTATTTTCAAACTTAATTAAAGACAAAAAAATAGATGTTATTATCTCTACCGGAGGAACTGGTCTTACCGGTAGGGACATAACTCCGGAGGTTATGGAGACGCTATTTGAAAAATCAATAGATGGTTTTGGAGAGATGTTTCGTTGGATGTCTCATAGAAAAATAGGTACTTCTGCATTACAATCAAGAGCGCTAGCTGGTGTTGCAAACGGCACATATATTTTCTGTTTGCCTGGGTCACCCTCTGCATGCCGCGATGGTTGGGATGATATTCTTGTTCATCAATTAGATATTAGACATAAACCATGTAATTTTGTTGAAATAATGCCAAGACTTCAGGAGCA
>Ga0209425_10005038_pt1 | contig 13151 bp, 9 predicted proteins | sample COG_05_FD_184749 | JGI IMG/M metagenome (GOLD analysis project Ga0209425, IMG submission 184749) | Pelagic Microbial community sample from North Sea - COGITO 998_met_05 (SPAdes) (version 2) | ecosystem: Environmental > Aquatic > Marine > Neritic zone/Coastal water | place: Helgoland, sampling... | reverse complement strand
AAGAAGAAGAAGAAGAAGAAGATGAAAAAAAAAGACACGCTGAAAATCAACCAAAAATTTGCCTCGCGCTTCGAACACAACGAACGGAGGAAAGAGGAACACCGGTTGAAAGAGAAAGTCGGGAAAGAGTATTTAGTGAAAGGGATGATGATGAAACAGAAGAAGAGCGATGGGAGCAGCGATTCTGATGATGACGACGATGAGGAGAGCAGCAGTTCGGACGAGGGCGATATTACAGAGACGAAAGAGAAGCAGTTCGTGGACGTGTTGACAAAGTTGAAGAATAAAGATCCGTCGGTGTACGATCCGAACGCGAAGTTATACGACGAATCTTCCTCTTCTTCCTCCTCGGATTCTGAATCGGATTCTGGACCTGATGACTCCGATAAAAAGAAGAAGAAGAAAAAGAAGAAGAAGATGACGCTGCGGGAAGTGCAAGCGAGAGACTTGCTCGAAGGCGGCGCCAGGACGTATGAATCGGACGAAGACGAAGATGGGTTAGGCAAACGAAACAAAGATGCCGGCCCGTCGTACGTGGAAGAGCAAGAGGCGTTGAAGAAGGCGTTCAAAAGCGCCGCCGGTAATAGCAGGAGCAATAACAGTAGTAGTAGTAGCGGCGACGACGACGACGGAAATTCAGATTCAGATTCAGACGACGACATCGGAGGATTAGTCGTGAAGAAACGCGCAGAGAAATTCGACAACAACAACGCGAAGGACAGCACTCATAAAATAGAAGACGAGAATAAGAAAAAGTTAGCCGAGGTTTTGAAAGACGAGGACGAGTTTTTGAAAGATTACATCGTCAATCGCAAATGGACGGATATCAACGCCGATGGAAGAACAAACGGAGGAGATTCAGATTCGGATTCCTCCGAGGAAGATTTAGAAAGACAAGAACAGTTTGAACACGAATACAACTTCCGATTCGAAGAGCCAGGGGGGACATCTATTCGGTCGCACGCGAGAAACATCGACGGGACGCTTCGTCGCGAAGACACCCGTCGTCGCGAGAAGAGACAAAGCGTAAAAGAGAGGAAACAGACCGAGCGGCAAAAGTTGATGGAGGAAGTCAAACGCTTGAAGAACTTAAAGAGAGAAGAGATTCGTAAAAAAGTCGATTTGATTTCGAAAATTGGTGGCATTTCCGGCACTGACGCGGCAAAGATTGCCGATTTAACTCAAGAATTTGATCCAGACGCGCACGATCGGGCGATGCGAGAATTGTACGAGAGTAAAGAGAACGACGAAGCCTATCAAGAGTTGGAGGATGAAGACGGGAACCCAATTAAACCGGAGTTTGACGACGATGTAGAGGACGAGTTGAAGGTGTTGATGAAAGCACCAGAGGAGGTCAACGCGAGAGAAAACGAACGCTTCGAGAAGATTCGGAAGAACATGGCAAAAGTAGACGCAAAGTTACAAGCCGAGAAGGATTTATTGGACGGAGATGATGATGAAGACGATAGCGACGACAACGCGGCAGAGGAGCGAGACGGAGACGCAGCAGATGATCAAAACGACGACGACGACGATAACGATCAAAATCAAGAAAACGTGTACTCCAAACGCGCTTTGAAGCGATGGAAGAAAGAGTTGCAGCAGAAAATGGATGAGTTTTATTCCCTCGATTACGAAGATTTCGTCGATGGATTACCGACTCGGTTTCAATACAAAGAAGTCGCGCCGTCCAACTACGGCTTAACTACGCGCGAAATTCTCTCCTTGGACGATAAGGATTTAAATCAAATAGTCAGTTTGAAGAAAATCGCGCCGTACAGAGAAGACGAAGGGTTCTTGAGCGCGAAAAATCGCGCGAGAGCGCGCGAGTTGGCCGAGAAGTTCTTGAAGCAAAAGAGGCAAGACGAGAAGAAACGAGGCGACGGTAAAAAGCGCAAGAATAAAGACGATAAAGACGACGACGATGATGATGACGACGACGATAAAGAAGCGCGCATGGCGTCGTACGCCTCCTCCGCGTGGGGTAAACGAAATAAGTCTTCAAATAAGAACGAAACTGGAGTGGATCCGAATGCTGCCCCATTGGATACTCGGTCTCGCAACGCCAAGAAAAACGCCAAGAAGCGCGCGAAAGCGAAAGCGAAGCAGGAAGGAGGAGCGTAAAACTTTTAACAACAGATTTTAGGATAGAACAATACATAAAAACATTTGTTTCTTTACAACGCCAACGTCGGCTTAAAGTTCGATTGCAAAAACGCCTTCTTGCTCTTCGACCCTTTCCTTTTCCCTTGCCCGCCGTCGTTCCCTCGCTTCTTCGCTCGGCGTTCCAGTTGCTGCTCGGCTTTCTCCTCGGCCATTTTTTTACGAAACTCTCTCTTCTCTTTCTTATTTCTCGTTTTCGTCGGTTGTATTTCTGTTGTTGTTGATTGTGCTGCTACTGCGGCGGCTGCTTTCGCCGCTCGCGTTTGCGCGACTAGACTACTGCTCGTTTTCTTCTTCTCAACGAGAATTTTTGGAGAAAGACGAAGCCCAGGGGTGGATTTATCATCATCTTCATCTTCATCTTCTTCGGACTCTTTCGCGCTGTCGTCTTTCTTTTCCTCCTCAAGCTCGTCTTCTTCATCGGACTCTTCTTCTTCTTCTTCTTCGCCTTCTTCTTCGTTGCTCTCTTCGATTTTCTCTAATCCGTATATGGTCAGCTCTGGCATCCTCTTCTTCTTTTTGCATTCATTTTCATCATCACCGTCAGCATCATCATCATCATCATCGGATGCTTTTTTCTTCTTCCCCGTTCTCGCGCCCCCGCAACAGGCTTGGAAATCAAACATAGTATTATTATATATAGATGGAGAAGCGAGACCAACAAAAAATGAGGACGAGAGAGAAAGAGAGAGAGAGAGCAGAGAAAGCTCTTTCTTTTCTTTTACTCCGAGCAGCGCGCTTTGTGCGTTGTGAGGTTTTTCGTGACCTTTGGGGAACGAGAGGACAGCCTGGACAGGGAAACGAAGCGCAGATATTTGTACACGAGCAGAGCTTTTGGTGCGTGTGTGTGATAATAGTACAAAACGTTATAAAAATATATATATAAATAAAGAGAAGATTCCTCTCGATCTCTCTCTCTCTCTCTCTCTCTCTCTTGTTGTTGTTGTTGTTGTTGTTTCTCGTCGCGCTTTCTCTCTCGCTCTCGTCGTTCACTTTTCGAGCGTGAAGTATTTACTTCTTTCGTGTTGTGTTCAATTTTTTGTTTCCTTTTCCTGACGAGAGTGTCCGTTAGTCCGTTCGGATATTCATTTCTTTTCTCTCCTTGATCCTTCTACGCCCCACCACCTGCTACTCCTCCCGCCGCTGCTACCCCGTCCTCCTCTGCACCACCGCTTTTCTTATTTTTCCCGCTCCTCGATTTCGTCACCTTCCGGTACGCTCGGCCGATTAAACTTTTCTTCTTCTTCAAAACTCTCGTCGGTTTCCCGGTGACCGGGTCGAGTTCTTCCACCGAGATCATGGAACTCCCGGCTTCCGAACCGACGTCGGAGCTGTTGTCGTCGATCGCGAGATCGTCCGATCCTCCAGTCGTCGTCGCGTTCTCTTTACCGTCTTCTTTCCCGGGGCGGTGTAACCCGCACCACGCGAAGAGCTTTTCAAACATACTTATGTGTAAGTGTGTTTGCGTTTATGCCGTTTGGGTGGTTTTTGAAAATGTTTTTCGTTTGGTTTGGGGGAAAATGCACGCAAGAACAAAAACTTGGACGTTTCCCACACAAAGAGAGCGCACACACACACTTTGGGCTTTTATAACACGTAAAGAAGAAACGAGAGAGAGAAGGAGACGAAGTGCATAAACAGTAAGAATGCACCGAGCGCGCTCGAAAGGCATCGGTCGCAAATATGAACACACCAGTCGCGAAACGCACCTGACGAGAAGAAAAACGAAAGACGTGTACTTGCAAAAGGCGGCGTTCATGGAAGCGTTCGCGAAAAGGAAAAAAGAGGAGAAGAAAGAAATGATGGAGCAATTGGAGAGGAAAAGAACACAAAGCGAGGTGCCGACGGTGCACGGATCGAGCTCGAAACCGGACGAGAGGAAGGTGGATTTGAAAACGTGCGTGAGCGAACCCGGGGAGGAGATTTTGGTCAAATCGTTGAAGAGTAAATCTGGAGGCGTGGTTGGGAAGATGGAATACAGCGGGAAAGCGTTTCCGATCGAGAAGAGGAAGAAGATCATGATGGCGAGGAAAGCGGAAATTGAGTTGGTTTTGGAGCAGAAGCTAGAGAAGGAGCTGATGATGCGAGAAGAAGGAGTGGAAGAGGGTGACGCAGACGAGGACGAGGAACGGGTAGAGCTCCCGGTGTTTATAGGCTCGATGTCCAAGAAGAAGAAGAAGCATAACAAGAAGATGGCGCGACGAGCGTACACGAAATGATGATGATGATGATAGGAATAATAGAAATAGCATAGAAGAGAGATTATGTTGTAGTGGGTAATAATAATAATAATAGAAATAGTGTACACTAACTAATGATGAGGACGACGATGATGATTTAATCGAACGGCTAATATTTTAATCCTCCTAAAAGCGCGATAAGTGCAACCTCGCTTGATCTCGCATGTTCTGAACGCTAGCTCTATCTTCCGCGCTGATATTGCTGGAATACTCAGACTCTAAATATTCCGTTAAGTCTAACATTGCGTCGCTGTAGTTGTGTAGTAAAAAATGACACATCCCAGAGTCTCTCACGTTCATTATTCTTATCGCCCCATCCGGCGAGCAGTACTTCTGGTATTCGCACATCGCCAACGCGTTCTTGTAATCGCTCTTGTTAAAGTATATGGACTTGAGGTTCGTCAGCATTCTCGTGTAAAATGCTCTCGGTTTTAAGTGGTTATCTTCCAGAAAAGATCTATCGATGGTGACTCGTTCGCCTTTCCGTAGTCTATACAGTTTGGAGAGCATTTCTTCGGCGTCTTCTACGAACAACACGTCTCCATCGTGAAAACAATCGACTAAAATCTCACATTCGGGCACATCTGCTGGGCGAATCATAAAATGTCCGGGAAGATTCACGCCAACCATGTTAATTCCGACCATTTTCGCGATTTCCATGTATATCAAAGATAACGTAATCGGAATTCCTCGCTTCGTATCCAAAACTTTGTCCACGCACGAGTTTCCGACGGCGTAATAATCCTCCAGATTCCCTTGAAACGCCGTCTCTGGATTCACCTCTTTGTTGAATAAAAGCGTGGAGATTTTCTTAATCGTACGCAAGGTAAAGCGCTCCTCTCGGTTTTCCGGCAACTCTTTCTCCACCTCCTCCGCCAACGCTTTCACTCGATTTTTCTGCTCGTTTACGTCCAACTCTGGATTCGCGTGCATCGCTATCAAACACGCGCCGTGGAAAAGATCGTATTGGGAACTCTCGAACGCCTCGTTCTCTTCGATAAACGTTTGAAACAACGTTTGACCTCGTCGTTCTCTGGTCCAATTCGCTAAGGCAACATCTAAATTCACCTCGATGTCGTCGACGTTTTCTTCGTTCATCCTTTCGTCGTCATCTAACGTCGACTGCTGTTGGATGCGTCGTCGGTCGCGCTCGATTTTTGCTTTTCTCGCGTTGTATATCATTAAAATTCTTCTGGAATAATCAGTCGTGGAAGTAGTCGTAGTGGTGTTGTTTGTATTCGCCCTGTGGTTTGTCGTGCAAAAGTAAGAAAAGGAGAAGGAGGAGTGCGCGCGCATGTGTGTCTCGTGTGTGTTTTTGTGTCGTTTTTTGCGTGCAATTTTTATCCAAAACATCCAAAAAAAACAAGGTAAAGTGCTCACATTATTCACATCTACTGCGAGTCCTCTTATTATATTACTACTTTTATTACGAAGTATCGTAATACGTCTCCCTCACTTTCGAATCGTGGAAGACAACTTTATTCCTTTTCACGTTGGTTTGATCGAAATGACTCGCGCTCTCGAACCGCGATCGGTTGCTGGAGGATTCCACGTTTAATATCAAACGCGGATTTTTGTGCAGTTTCGTTTTCGCGTCGAGCTCGTCCTCGGCTAATTTCGAGGAGATCAAAGCTTGGATGCTTCTTTGGACAAAGCGAGAATCGAGCATTTGAGGCACGGCTTGTACCATTCTTTGGACGTTTGGTAAGCCGTTTTGGCCGGCGAATGGGAACATGTCTTCCAATGTATCGATTTCCATTCGCCACTCGCGTTCGATTTTAGCATCTTCGCGTTTGTCTTCTTCGGCGCCGCGTTCGATTTTACTATCACTACTACTATTACTACTACTAAAGTTTAAGTACACTTTGGGATTCTTACTGGCCATTTCGGCCACGTCGCAAGTCGGGAAGATTTTCCGCATGGACAACAATCGAGACGAAACGCGTTCGAGACCGACCCGGAAGAGTAAATCTTCGACGAGTCGCTTATTGTTGTTCGCGTTCGTTGTCGTTCGCAGCGACGGCAGAAGTAAAAGTAAGCGCTCTTTCATTTTCGAGTATTCGCCGTCTTCTTCTGATTCTATCTCGCGGTCGCGATTGTCCCTGAAAAACTCTCTCTGCAATTGCTCGTCGGTCACCAAGACCGACGTGTCTCGATCTCGATGCACTTCTTGAATGTTAGTATTGGTGTTGTTGTTCTTTTTGTTAAAGTACTCTTTCGGCATCATCCGCAAATCATCCCTCGTAATCGTGTCCTCGTCAGAATTCGAAAGTTTCTTGCTCCAGTGAAATCGCTCGTTGATTCGAACGACGTCGTCGCGTTCTTCTTCTTCTTCTTCTTCTTCTTCTTCTTCTTCTTTCGTTTCTCTTTCTGGGTGCGCTTTTGGATAATAATATCTTCTTCTTCTTCTTAGTTGGTTATGGGTAATTTGTTCTTTGTTGCGGCGGTATAAAACTCGGGAACAACAACAACAACAACGACAACAACGACGACGAAACGAAGGAAAAGCCTGACGATGCGACGACGACGCGCGTGGTAATCCCGTCGTCGTCATCGTCGTCATCGTCGTCATCGTCGACGACTTTTCTAAAGCACTTCTTTCCCTTTTTTCCTTTTTTTTTCTCTTTTTTTTAGGGTCTGAATGTGACGATTATATTTCTTAATTTCGGCCATAAACCCTTAATAATGCGCAAATGCTGTGCGATTTTCATCGCGCGAAATCCATTCCTATAATGGCTTTGTGGTCTAGTGGTATGATTCCCCCTTCGGGTAAAACCTTAGTGAAATGTTCTAAACATGGGGGAGGCCCCGATTTCGATTATCGGCAAAGCCCGTTTATTTTTTGCTTGTAGATGGGAGTACTATATATTACTACAGTGATTCCAGCGCGGTTTTATATATTTTGTGTGTATTAATTACATCCGTCTACTTCACCGTTTGCTGTAAAAGTCCCCACCAATTTCGCCGCCAATTTTTTTGCTCCCGGACGAAACTCGGCAATATTTCAACAGCATCGCCTCTCGCGTCATCCCGGGAGTTTTCACCATCCCTTCCAAATACGGCTCTAATTCTGTTAACAACCATTTCGGCTTTGATTTCCACAAGACTGCGAATCTATCTTTTGGTTCTCTCGGCATCGCGTTCGCGACTAACGCGCTCGCAACGTTTCGTTTGAACTCGTTCTCGGAGGCGAAAAACGCCAATCCGGCAAACAGCGCATCCATCGTTTTCTTATCCTCATCGATATCGATTTTAAACTCGTCGATGATAATCTCTTCGTTGACGGCTTTGATAGCTTCCAAGTAGTTGAATTTTGCGTTTTGCTCGAATCTGTGCTTGATGTATCGCTCCAACTTGAACCGCACGACTAAATCTTTCGTTGTTTTTACTCCTCGTTCTTGTTCTTGTTCTCCTCCTCCTTCTTCCTCCCTTGCTCTCTTCTTCCCCAAGAGCGTAGAATTCATGTTTTTGTTAGTAAAGCCAAACTTTTTCAAAACGAGATCTAACACCTCCATTGGAAACTTCTTTTCCGTGAACTCAAACGCCTCCGGCGCGGTCATCCCCACGTCTTCACTTTTACTAAAATCATACTTCCCACTCTCCACCGCGCTCGCCATGACAATCCCTAAAACGTACTCAATTGCCTCTTCGTCTATTCCTCTCCATCTATTCTCTCCAACCTCGACCGCGTTAATCAAACTCGACGGATTTTCCAACGCGTCCTTCAACTCCATCTCGCTCGCTTGCACTTTCGAGAGCAAAAAATCAAACCCGTACGACGAAGACGATTTTGAAGTTTCCTTTCCATCTTCTTCTAATTCTTCCTCTTCGACAGAGGATTTCGTAATCATAAACTTCTTCTCTAAAAACATCTTCAACTTCTCCAATCTGGGCGCGATTTCCGTCAAATCTAAATGCGAGGACACTTGCGCGTGCGTTTTCGCTATTTTCTTCCCATCCGCATCTCTCTCAATCGTCCCGTCGTCAAACTTCCCGGGAGGTGCGCACAACAGTAACGTGTTCGAAGTATCCACTCGTTTCACCACGAACGTTTTGTTCTTCGTGCACAGCACCGCTTCTTCCTCTGGTTCGCCTTTAAACTCGATCGTGCCGTCGTTTCCGTCGGACATTAGCTGCTCGTAAATCTCATCCGACACTTCCAACATTTCGTATTTTCGAGCGTGGAAATCTTTGTCGTAATGCAAAGAGAACGTTTCCGTGTCGTCTATATCGTAGTTCTTTTGGAACCAGTTCGGGTCTGACTCGGTTTCTTTTGTCTCTCCTCCCATCGTTTAAAAGTCGTGATAAAAGTAAAAGTCGTCGTCCGATTATTATTATTGTTATTGTTATTAGTATTCGTGTGTGTGTGTGTGTTGTTGTGTTGTTGTTGGTGTTGGTACGCGTTTTAAAAATTTCAATCTGCTTTAAATTAAAAAAAGTAAAAAGAAATGTTTCAATTTATAAAATACCATCCATCATGGAACGGAGGATGAGAGCTAAATGGCTATCGTCGCTATCATCGCGAGCACTATCTTCGTTGATTTTCTTCACTATCCGATCTTCTTCTTCTTCTGCATCTTCTTCGTTGTTTGTTTTATCAAAAGCGAAGAAGAAACGTTTTCTCTTCTCGAAGGCTCTCGCGGCGGCGAGCTTCGCGCGGCGAGCGAGAGTTATCGAGAGCGAGTCTCTCTCGCGCAAGACGTCTTCGACGGTGAGATGAGTCGGTGTCGTCGTCGTGGAGGACGTAACGAACATCATCTTTTCCGCCACGGCTTTTAGTATCGGTTGTAACACGGTACGTTTGATTTTAATCGTCGCGTTTATTCCTGGCGCAGAGCGATGACGGAGAGAGGAAGATGTTCTGCGTTTGCGCTTTCGAGTCGTCGTCGTCGTCGCTTTCACTTGAACATTATTTTCCTTCTTGTTCTCTTGTTCTTCTTTTCCATCCTCGTCGTCGTCGTTCAAAGGTTCCGCTGCTTTCAACATCGTCAACTGTTTCTTCGTCTCGTCGCTTTTCTTTTGCATTTGTCGTAAACCTCTGGCGACGATGAACTCCTCGGTCAAATCTAGGCAATACGAGGCGGCGCTTCGCAACGCCATCTTCTTCCCGTTACCTAAGATGAACTTTGGATTGCGGCCACGCGTGATTTTTGCCGTCGCCAACTGTAACGACTCCACGAATTCGTCCAGAGAGGACAAGCACGTGTTCGCGTCCACGTCTCTCCAAAACCTGCCAGCTTCGCTCTCAAAAAACGGTTTCAAGCGGTCTAAACGGACTAAGTGCGCGGTTAACAGGCGCAACTCGGAACTGATGTCGTCGTTTTCTTTTTGAAGACGTTTGAGTAAGATGAAATCGGAGCGTTCCTTTTCTTCCTCTTTTTGTTCTTCCTCTTCTTCGTGATCGTCCTCGTCCTCGTATTCAACCTCTTCTTGTTCTTCTTGTTCTTCTTCTAACCGTAAAAGTTCTCGAAAGAACGCGGGAACGAACGAAGCCGAGACGACGTTCTCTGCCAACTTCATTTTCAGCGCATCCAAGTCCAACACGTCGCCGACGTTTGAATACGTCTTTGTCGTAAAAAACGCGCGCATGGATTTCGGTAAATGTTTCGAATCAAACGCACACGTCGCGGCAAGGAAGACGTTCTCGATACCCCGCCCGCGACAGTCGTCCACGGTTTGCGCGACGCAATCCCATGCTTTGGAGGTGGTTAAAACGCCTCCCCCTCCCCCTCCTTCCATCCTGTCGCTTTCGTGCATCTCGGCGGCGAGCGCCCACGTCTCGAGTTTTGGTAAGAGCAAAAGAATGGCGTTGTCTTCTTCGTCTTCGCCTTCGGCGATTTTTAATTTCACCAAGTTTTCGCTCAATATTCTTTGCGTGCCGATCAACGCGTCGCCGTCGCCGCGTTCGAGGATGGACGCCAAGTCGATTTGACACACGACTTTCACCGGATCCAACTGTAATTGAAGACTCGCTAATCCGAGTAAAGACGTTTGCGCCGGACAGTTTGCGAACAGAATTTTACTCAAAGATCCACCTATTTTCTTCATCGGTTTGGACGCCGACGTTATGCATTCGTGAAGTTTTGTCGTGCCGATTAAATAGTTCGGTAACGCCTCTCCAACCGGCGCGCGCGCGAACGCCGACGACCTTCTCGAGGACGCCTTATTCCCGCTGTGCTTTTCCAAACCAACTCTCCAATCCGCGCGCTCCACGCCTTTCACTTCGCCTTTGCTTTGTGCCAACGTGAAGGATTCTAAACTTTCTTTGTGTCGTTTCTTCAACGCGTTCGCGCGAACGGCGATTTCAATAATCGTGTTCCGTTTCGCCTCGTCGAGAATTTCTCGATCCTCGTCTTCAGCTTTTAAAATTTTCACCAGGGTCCCGGGACGAAACAAAGGTAACCACTCCTCGCGGATAATCTTCTCGCCGTTTCGAAACATCGAACCTTCGACGTCGTCGTATTCACATCTGTGTCGCAAAGTTGTAGGATCGAACGAGGATATCGTGCACCGACGAAACGTGTTCGCTCGGGACCAATACACTTCCACGCGAGTGCCCAACGCGTCCCAGCCTCGCAACGTCAACTCGCGACCGACGTGACGAACGACGTCCGTCTCGTGCTGTTTCGTGACGAAACTCTTGAGTTTCTTAGTCGTTTCGTTCTCCGGTAACGCGTGGTCAAACATCGCCATTAACTCGTCTCTGCTCTGGAAACACTCGTTGAGGAGTTTGTTTTTTGTCTTTTTCGCTTTGTGAACGTTGCGAGTAATCGTCGGAGGATTCACTAACAATTGATTTTGCAAAAACCGCATCAAGGATGAGATCAACGCCGCGTTACACGTCGCGCGTAAATCGGCACCGGAGCAGTTGTTCGTTTCCTTCGCGACCCAACGCAATGTTGCATCCGTAGGCGGTTTGGGCGTCCATTTCGAAGTGTGGCATTTTAAAATCTCGAATCGCGCGTCTTCGTTCGGCAACGAGAATAAGATTTCTCGGTCGAACCGACCGGGACGTCGCAACGCTGGATCGATAGCGTCTGGTCTATTTGTTGCGCCGATGACGATGACTTGTCCGCGATCGGAAACGCCATCCATTAACGATAATAATGTCGTCACGACCGAGGCGTGAATGTTGGACGAATCGCTCGCTTGGTTCGCTCGGTTCGGAGCTAATCCGTCCATTTCGTCAAAGAATATGACACTCGGAGCGCATTTCTGCGCCTCTTCGAAGATCAATCGCAACGTTCTTTCTGCTTCGCCGGAATATTTACCCAAGCAGTCCGCGCCTTTGCGACAAAAGAAGGTTATTTTTTGTTGGTCTTCGCCGCCGCCTTCGTTGACTCTCTTCATATTCTGCTTCGCAACCGCGCCAACCAACGCGCGAATGGCGGCGGTTTTCCCGGTCCCAGGCGCGCCGTGGAGTAAAATCCCGCGCGCTTTATTCACACCCACGCCTTTAAAAATATCTGGATACAACAACGGTAAAACGGTCACTTCTTTCAACGCGTGTATAATCTCCGGGTTACCGGCGATGGAATCCCACCCGTCGGGATGGCCAAACGTGTTCGTTTCCGTATTTACACTCCCGCCTCCGACGGTGAAGCGTTCGATCCGCGTCGTATCTTTCATTTTTCTGTTTTTCTCTCGTTTGTGAAACGCCAACTCGTCGTTGTTCGCGTGTAGAATAATCTCGTCTATTTCGTTTTCTTTCCGTTTCCGTTCTCTCCGTTCGGCGTCTTGGACGGATTTACGAATCAAAGCCTCGCGACTTCGCGCGAACGTGTGGTCGAATCGCGCGGCTTTATTCCCTCTCGGTTTAATCTCTGCGCCAGCTCTGGCCGCCGCTAACGGCAAGTACGACATACCGTCGTCCGCGATTGTTCTCGAAACTCTAAATCTCGAGGCGTTGTTCTTTTTGTTCTCACCGTTAAACTCGTCTTCCGAATCTCTTTCCAACGCGTCTTCGTTTCCTTCATCCTCCTCCTCCTCTTTGGGATGTAACAACTCCTCCAGTGCGAAATTCGTCCACTCGATTGCGTTTTTACTCGTCAACCGTTTAATATGCATCGGGCACGCCAACGAATACGTGCTCGTGTTAAACGCGCACTTATCGTCGTGCGCGCAAATCAAGTGGTAACTCCTCGGACATTCCGGAACGACGCACCCGATCGCCGCGCCTTTCTGTTTACACTTGTGACACGGAATTTTCTTCGACCGTTGAATCGCGTCCGGTAATTTCCTCAGTCGTTCTTTCTCGTGGTCGTAATACACTTCCGGGCACCACAGACCGCACGACTGGTGGACTCGTTTGGAGTGGACGTCGTTGGGAAGAAAAATCGGACCGAGCCACTCGTCTTTTTGCAAAGACGCGAGGACGTCCTGGACGACTTTCCGAGGTCGTTTCGGAACGAAGTTAGGTTTGCAACACAGGAAACACGTCGATAATAAAGTCGGCTTTCCTGGTGGTTCGTGTTGTTGTTCGCCCGTCATCGTCTGAATCGTTTCGTTGTCTCTCTTTTCTTCTTCTTCCGTGCTTTTTGCGCAAAATCTGTTTGCGCGTTTTCAAATTACTAATTTTTTTGTAGCCTCCTCCACGCCTCGTCTTTTAAACGCATGATCACTTTTGTCGCGTTTGTGCGCGTTTTGTGGTTGTTCGAGAAGAAGAGATGAGGTGGTTCTTTGTGGTTCTTCTGTGTTCTTCTCGTCTTCTCCTTCTTCTTTAACTTCTTCTTCTTCTCGAAAGAGAAG
>Ga0209425_10005037_pt1 | contig 13154 bp, 9 predicted proteins | sample COG_05_FD_184749 | JGI IMG/M metagenome (GOLD analysis project Ga0209425, IMG submission 184749) | Pelagic Microbial community sample from North Sea - COGITO 998_met_05 (SPAdes) (version 2) | ecosystem: Environmental > Aquatic > Marine > Neritic zone/Coastal water | place: Helgoland, sampling... | reverse complement strand
TTTGACTCTTTGATTCGGAATGTGGAATTCCAGTGGAGTAGATTAGGACCGAGAAGATCTTCCATCAGATTCAGGAGGCGATTGTCTCTGGACAGGCGATCAACAGCAGGCAAAATCAGATTAGCTTTGAAATCAAGTTGTCCGGCCAGCTCAGGATGACGAGCTTCAAAGTCTTCAACTTCCGCTCGAAGCGAAATGGCCTCATCGGTGGCCAAGACTCGAACGGGCGGCAAGAAGCCGAACTCGTCGAAATGTTCAATTTGACTCTGGTTAAGAAACAAAGTCTTCATCTATTGGCTTTCCATTAGGGATATCCCAGTGGTATAGGTTCGAGATAAGCGCAACTAAAATTGTAAAGGATTTTTGTCAGGCGATGATTTCTGAGTAAAAACCAGTTTTTATCGAAAAAATAACTGGTGCGTTTGTCCCGGCAAAGGTATGATTTTGTGCGCATAAAATCATTCGGATTTCCTCAAAAATGTATCAACTGACTCCTTCCATCCGCTTGAGGCGAACGCCTTTTTCAAATCGGGTTGAGCAGGCGGGCGCAATGGCCTTCACGATTTACAACCATATGCGACTTGCTTCATTTTATGAGTCGCCCGAAGCGGACTATCGACATTTAAAAAACGCAGTACAAGTATGGGATGTCTCCGTTGAACGCCAGGTGGAGGTCATAGGATCTGATGCATTGCGTCTGGTGCAGATGACGACGCCTCGGGATATGTCCAGAATGCAGGATGATCAGTGCTACTACATTCCGATGGTGGATACCGACGGCAAGTTAATGAATGATCCGGTTGCGATACGCCTGAATCAAGATCGTTATTGGCTATCGTTGGCAGATTCGGACATGCTTCTTTACTGCAAAGGCCTGGCGGCCGCTGGAAAACTTGATGTCGAAGTTTTTGAGCCTGACGTGTCGCCGCTGGCTATTCAGGGACCCAAAGCCGACGAATTGGTTGCTCGTGTATTTGGCGAGGATGTCGTGAAAACACGGTTTTTTAGACATACAACGATTAACTTCGAAGGCCAGGATATGATTCTGGCGAGATCGGGATGGTCCCATCAGGGGGGTTTTGAGCTTTATCTCGATGGCAGCGAGTACGGCGAGGCGGTTTGGGACGCGTTATTTGCCGCTGGTGAAGATCTTGATGTTCGGGCCGGGTGCCCCAACTTAATCGAGCGAATTGAAGCTGGATTGCTTTCATTTGGTAGTGATGTCACATACGCCCATACGCCTTTTGAGGCGGGGCTCACTAAGTATTGCAATCTCGACACCGTTAAGGGTTTTCTCGGACGTGATGCCTTGATGAAGTTGAGGGATCCTGTGAGGCAGATTCGGGCATTATCGGTGGATGGTGATCCAGTACCGCCGATTAATCATCCCTGGCCACTGCTCGATACATCAGGTTCAGTTGTGGGGCATATCTCGTCCTCAACCTGGTCTCCAGATTTTGAGACTAATGTCACCATCGCAATGGTAAACCGAACGCATTGGGATCATGGCACAAAATTAACTGCCAAAATTCCCGATAGCGAACGCACGGCGACTGTGCGATCAGGATTTTGGATCTAAGGCATTTGAGAAATATAAAACGTTATGGGATTACATAAAGAACTAGACGGTTTGCTTGTGGTCTCGATGGATCAAGCGGTGGCGGCACCCTATTGTGCATTGATGCTGGCAGATGCCGGCGCTCGCGTGATAAAAGTTGAACGCAAAGAAGGGGACTTCGCGAGAGGATATGACAAGGGCGCTAACGGCAAGAGCGTTTTTTTCTCTTGGCTCAATCGCGGCAAGGAATCAATCTGTGTCGATATTAAAGACGCTAACGACGAACAGTTGCTACGTTCGATGTTAAGCCGTGCCGATGTATTTCTTCACAACCTTGCACCCGGTGCATTAGTCAGGCGAGGGTTTGGTGGAGACGTTTTGCGTGAGACGAACCCTGGTCTTATCACCTGTGAGATTAACGGCTACGGGACGACCGGGGACTGGGCACAAAAAAAAGCCTATGACGCTTTAGTGCAAGCGGAGAGCGGTATTTTTTCTGTTAACGGAACCCATGAGCATCCCTCTCGAGTCGGGATTTCAATTTGTGACATCTCGTCTGGGCAGACGGCTTTTTCTACGATTCTTCGTGCGCTAATACAACGAGGTGTTACAGGAGTTGGAATTGATATTTCAATATCAATGTTCGATGTGATGGCGGATTACATGAATTTTCCGCTGCTGTCACACCGCTATCTGGGTCAGGCGCCCGGACGAATGGGAATTACCCATCCCTTAATTGCACCATATGGGGCTTACCCTGCTAAAGGCGGCCAGAAAGTGATGATTTCGATTCAAAGTGATCGAGAGTGGCAGCATTTCTGCGACCTGGTTTTGAATCAGCCTGAGCTTGGTAAAGATTCACGCTTTGCAGACAATACACATCGCGTAAAGAATCGTAATGAAATGGATAAAGCGATCAATTCAACTTTCAGCGTCCACGATATTGATGAGCTGATTAGCATTCTTGATCAAGCGAAGATTGCAAACAGTCGACTCAGTAGTGTTTCTGATCTTTCAGATCATGAGTTGATTCGAAACGTAGTAGCTGATTTCGATGGCACTGAAGTCAGTATGGCAGATCTCCCGGTCGAGACTGATGCCGATCGGCCTAGAGTGGTCCCGACTTTGGATCAACATGGGCCGGCAATTAGATCCGAATTTTCCCCAGAGCATTAGAAATAGAATATGAGTATAAAACCGCCTACCTATAGCCTTGATCACCCCGAGATAAGAGAGAGCGTTTCACGTCTTTGTGCTGATTTTCCCGGAGAATACTGGCGGCGATGTGACCGAGAACAGGCTTACCCCAGTGAGTTTGTGCAAGCACTGACAGCTGCCGGTTTTCTGAGCGCTTTGATCCCCGAGCAGTACGAGGGTTCAGGGTTGCCGCTTTCAGCAGGCGCCGCGATTTTGGAAGAAATCCACCGTTCGGGGGGTAACGCGGGCGCTTGTCATGCGCAGATGTATACGATGGGCACCTTGCTGCGTCACGGCTCTGAGACCCAAAAAGAAACTTATCTGCCAGCAATCGCCCGTGGAGAGCTTCGACTTCAGGCTTTTGGGGTGACAGAGCCTACCAGTGGTACCGATACATCGTCATTAAGAACAACGGCGCGTCTGGATGGCGATCATTTTGTTGTCAATGGCCAAAAAATCTGGACGTCACGATCTGAGTATTCAGATTTAATGATTCTGTTGTGTCGGACTACGCCTCAAGATAAAAGTCAGAAAAAGACGGATGGGCTTTCTGTGCTACTGGTCGATATGCGCGAGGCAAGGGATAAGACGCTGACGATCCGCCCGATTCGCACAATGATGAATCATGCGACGACCGAGATCTTTTTTGATGATATGCGGGTGCCAGCCCATCATCTGATTGGTGAAGAAGGAAAAGGTTTTAGGTACATTCTCTCCGGCATGAATGCTGAGCGGATTCTGATCGCAGCGGAATGTATTGGCGATGCAAAGTGGTTTATTGAGAAAGCAACAGCGTATGCGGCTGAACGTTCAGTTTTTGGTCGGCCGATTGGCCAGAATCAGGGCGTTCAGTTTCCGATCGCGCGAGCATATGCCCAGATGCGGGCGGCGGAGCTCGTTCTGCGTGAAGCGATACAACTCTATGATGCAGGTGAGAATCCGGGCGAAGAGGCGAACTTGGCCAAAATGCTCGCAGCCGAAGCATCCTGGGCGGCAGCGGAGATGTGTGTCCAGACTCACGGCGGATTTGGTTTTGCAGAAGAGTATGACGTTGAGCGAAAATTCCGCGAAACACGACTTTATCAAGTGGCCCCGATCTCTACTAATCTGATCCTAAGCTACGTTGGCGAGCATGTGCTGGGTTTGCCACGGTCGTATTAACTGTAATAAGAACCAAGCATGACAGAAGAATACAAACAGAGTGTGCAGTCTCGCCGAAGTTTCATTTTTGCTCCCGGGTTGAGGCCGGAATTGTATCCAAAGGCCTTGGCGAGCGGTGCTGATATTGTGTGTGTTGAACTCGAAGACGGGATCGCGCCGCATGATAAGAATGAGGCGCGGGAAAAGACCCTGACGCTTTTTGCTGAACCGCAGGCCAATGACGGAGTCGAGCGGATTGTTCGTATTAATTGTCTGCGGTCAGTTGTCGGGCTGGACGATGTTAAGGCAATTCTTGCGACAGAAACGCCGCCGCCGGCATTGATGCTACCGAAGGTGGTTTCTCCGGATGAAGTAGTTTGGCTTGATGATCTGCTTACCGAACGTGGCCGCGATACCCGTCTCCATATCATCATTGAGATGAATGCCGGTCTCGAAGCCGTTTTCGACATTGCCCGATCGAGTTCTCGTATCGATGCGCTGTTCTTTGGTGGGGTGGATATGGCGGCAGATCTGAGATGCAAGAATGCTTGGGAGCCGTTGCTCTATGCGCGATCCCGGGTTGTGCATGCCGCCGCCAGTGTCGGCGTGGATGCCGTGGATGTGCCTTATTTGGATCTTGAAGATTTGGAGGGTATGAAGATCCAGGCTCGCCAGGCCAGAGATCTCGGTTTTAGCGGTAAGGGAGCCATTCATCCTAAACAGATTGCTGATCTTAATGAGGTGTTCACGCCCTCGGCAGAGGAGGTCGCCCGTGCTCGTAAAGTGGTTACTGCTTTTGAGGAAGCCAACACCGGGCTCGTGGTCGTGGATGGAAAACTAATTGAAAAGCCGGTGGTCCGGGAGATGCAGCGAATTCTCTCCGTGGCGGATCGTGCCGCGGTCTAGATTGTTAAAACGACGCGCTTAACTGAAACACTCGTTGAGAGTGTCAGCGCCATCGCGCAGCGCTTCGGTGGCCTGATCGAGCATACGGCTGTAATGGATAAAACTATGCAGCACTCCAGGATAGATTTTCAAAGTCGCTGGCCGACTCTCTCTTTCCATGGCCTTGTAGAGCGCTATCGAATCATCCTGTAGCGGGTCGCATTCGGCCGCTGCGATGAAGGCGCGTGGTAGTAAGCCGATGTCTCCTTTTAAAACATTGAATCGAGGATCATTTCTGTCGTGGGCGTCGCCCAGATAACTCGTCAGATAGAACTCTTTTTCCTCGCGGGTAAATTCGAACTCCGCGTTGCCGTACTGCTGCCAGGATGCTGACTCGGTTAGGCCATACGCGCCGTAGTAAAGGAGTAGGAACTGAATCAGTCCAGGGCTTTGCTGGTGACAGAGTTGGGTGACCGAAACCGCCAGATTCGCGCCAGCAGAATCGCCCGCAATTCCCAGCCTGGCGCTATCAAGTCCGTGATCTGGGCCGTGAGCCTGTAACCAGTCGAGTACGGCTCGCACTTCATTGATGGCCACCGGAAACTTGTATTCGGGTGAGAGCGCATAGTCAACTCCAACAACACGAGCGCCAGAGAAGTCAGCCAGCAGCCGCATTACCCGGTCATGGGTGTCAAGATTCCCGAGGATCCAGCCGCCACCATGAAGGTACAAGAGAGTGGGCCCCTCCTTTAAATCATTTGGCTTGTAAATACGTATCGGTATATTCCGTACCGGCCCCCCAACGTGTGTGTTTATTACATCATGCATCTCAGGCTTGATTTCGTTCCACCAGACGCGCTCGGCGTTATACGCACTTCGGACTCCGTTGAGAGTGAGATCTGCCACGTCACTCGCCCCGCCAGTTAGCGTCGCGCGTTTTTTCATGACCGCGATCATCTGGGGATCCAGCGTCATGTGGGTCAACCTTTTATTCGCGAGGATGCGGGGTCATAGAGCGGCTGCAGGTGAAGTGAGCAGGGTACTCGGGTGCCGGCAATCTCCAGACTGTAAGCGCCACGTTTAAGATATTCTCGATTGACACCTTCGGCATTCCGTACATAACCATAGCCAATTGGGCGACCGACCGTGTGTCCAAAACCTGCGCTTGTCAGCCAGCCAACGCGCTGATCATCTCTAAAGATGGTCTCGCGTCCAATCAGATTGATGCTGGAATCGTCTGTTGTAAAACAGGCGAGTTGTTTCTTTACGCCCTCACGTTTCTGTTGCAGGAGAGCTTCCTTGCCCAGGAAGTCCGTTGTACCCGTCAGTTTGACCGCCCAGCCCAATCCGGCTTCTAGAGGGGTATGGTCTGGCGAGAGATCTGACCCCCACGCCCGGTAGCCTTTCTCAAGTCTCAGGCTCTCAATAGCACGGTATCCCGCGTTGCGGATGCCGAGGTCGGTTCCCGAGGTTATCAGCGCCCGATAAACATCAAGTGCGTGATCAATCGGAATATGCAACTCGTAGCCAAGTTCGCCGACATAAGTCAGCCGAACCGCCGTGATCACAGATGACGTTACTTGCAGTTGCCGTGAGGCGGCAAAGGGCAGGGCAGTATCGTCTACATTCTCCGAAGCGACGCGGGCCAGCAGTTCACGAGATTGCGGGCCCATGACGGATAAAACCGCGAAACGGTCAGTTTGATCTGTAATCCTGACATCAAGGTGCTCTGGCAGGCTGCGCCGGATCCAATGATAGTCATGAGTGACAAATCCAGTACCGGTGACAAGATAAAAACGATCCGGGGCCAGCCGAGTTACGGTCAGATCGCTTTCAATACCGCCGCGGCTGTTGAGAAGCTGAGTATAGATCACCGATCCCACTGGCCGATCAATGCGGTTAGCGCAGATCCACTCTAAAGCCCGGGCACTGTCCGCTCCCTCGACGATGAACTTGCCAAATGAGGATTGATCAAAGACTGCGATTGATTCGCGCGCCGCCCGGTGTTCATCGCCGGAGTAACGAACCCAATTTTGTTCACCAAAACTGTACTCGTCCTCAGGCGTTACACCCTCGGGCGCAAACCAGTTTGGACGCTCCCAGCCGAGTTTTTCGCCAAAGCATGCGCCCTGGGATTTAAGTTCTTCATACAACGGGGAACAGCGGAAGGGTCGACCGGACTGATGCTCCTCATGCGGCCACGCCACGGTGTAGTGCTTGCCGTACATTTCATGGGTGCGCTCACGAACCCATTCGATCTCGGAATGAGGTTTGCCAAAGCGGCGGATATCAACGGGCCAGAGATCAAAAGGAGGTTCACCCCCCGCAATCCACTGGGCCAGCGCCTGCCCAGCGCCACCTCCAGCCGCAATGCCAAAAGCATTAAAGCCTGCGGCGACATAAAAGCCGGTAAGTTCCGGCGCCTCACCCAGGATAAAGTTGCCATCAGGCGTAAAACTCTCAGGGCCATTGAGCAGTTCCTTGATACCGGCATGGGCAAGGGCGGGAACCCGTGGTAGCGCCTGTACCATCAGTTGTTCAAAATGATCCCAGTCTGAGTCCAGCAGTGAAAACGCAAAATTTTTCGGAAAGCCCGCTTGCGCCCAGCCCACCGGGTTGGGTTCATAGCCACCCATGACAAGGCCGCCGACTTCCTCCTTAAAGTACGTTAAACGATCAGGATCCCGCAGTGTGGGAAGATCGGACGTGACACCATCGATAGTCTCGGTAATAAGGTACTGATGCTGCACCGAGACCAGCGGCACATTAACCCCTGCCAACTGACCCACTTCCCGCGCCCATTGCCCTGCGCAGTTGACCAGAAGTTCGCAATCCACAGGACCCGAAGAAGTGTCGATACCGCTTACGCGGCCGTTTTCAGATCGCACACCAGTCACTTGGATGTTTTCAAGAATCATTACGCCGTGATTGCGAGCGCCTTTCGCAAGTGCTTGGGTAATGTCGGACGGACTCGCTTGGCCGTCTGAAGGTAAAAATGCTGCGCCCAAGACATCACTGATATCCATCAGCGGCCAAAGATCTTTTGCTTCCGATGGCGTCAGAAGATCCATTTCAAGGCCGAAACTGCGTGCGGTTGTTGCCTGGCGTGCAATCTCGGTCATTCTGGATTCATTGCAAGCAAGACGCAGACCGCCATTCATCTTCCAGCCGGTAGATAGCCCTGTTTCGGCCTCCAGCCGGTCGTACAGGGCGACAGAGTTGCCGAGTAATTGCGTAATGCCGGCTTGTGAACGCAGTTGGCCAACCAATCCGGCTGCATGCCAAGTACTGCCGCTGGTCAGTTGGTGTCGTTCCAGCAGAAGCACATCTTTGTACCCCAGTTGGGCCAGGTGATACGCTGTTGAGCATCCGGCGATTCCGCCACCGATGATTACGACCTGGACGTGTCGCGGCAGGGTTGTCATGTTGATAGTCTCTCTCGGGAATTTGTGGTGTGGTCGTCTTTGAATGCTTTCAAGTGGAAAAAGAATTCCATTGCTGGTCAAACCGCTCCAGGTTTTCACGGGTGTAGTCTACAAAGTCGAAATCGAGTTGGGAGTGAATTTCGGACACCATGCTCCAAAGTGTTTCTCTCAGTAATGACGCACACTTCATCGCCTCAAATCCATGTCGAGTTTGATCAGAAATGGGACCGTTAAAGTAGCGTTGTAGGAGCCAATCCTCCTGATTTCGGGTGAGACCATTATTCGATGCCAGATTGGCGAGATCAAAAAGTGGACTGTTGTAGCCAGCGTAGTCCCAGTCAATGAGCCAGAGCCGGTTGCCATCGTCGATAAAGTTAGCAGCCAGAAGGTCATTATGTCCGTAGACGATATCAACCGATCCGACGGCCGCCTCAAGAACTGCTCCTTTTTCCTGTAGCGCGGGCAGCATGTCGCTCAAGCGACTGCCATCATTTTGGAGTGTCCCAAGGTAATCGCGGATGACGTGAAAGACCCAGAAGATCAGAGCCGGACCCCGGATCTGTTGGGCCAGTTCCCGATGACAGGTGTGCAGCATCGGCAAGATTCGCTCAAGATATGCATCCTGCCTGATTTCGGTATCAGTGAGGGTCTTTCCTTCGATGAAATTAAGGATCAGGACTCCTGGCGCGTGGTATGCCACGTCGGGGGAAATACCGACTTTGGCTGCTGCGATACTGGCCTCAAGTTCGTTGAAGCGCATAACGCCGTGGAGTGGAATATCGTTACCCATGCGGACAAAGAATTTTTGACCGTGGTTGGTTACAACGAAATTCTGGTTGGTGATGCCGCCCTCGATGGGTTCCAGCGTGATACCGCCTTTCCAGAAGTCCAGTTCCCGTATTTGATGTTCAAGTGTTTTATGCATAGCAAGGATTCACGGTTGTTTTAAGACTGAAGCCCAAACTCCATTCTCTTTCTTTGTGCCCACCGATTGATCAGGCGGTCAGCCACGATGGCAATACAGGCAACGCCGATGCCGGCAATAATGCCGCGACCCGTATCTGCTTTGGTCAGGGCGATATAGACCTCTTGTCCAAGGTCCCGGGTTCCCACCAATGCCGTGATCACCAGCATGGAAAGCGCCATCATGATTGTCTGGTTTATTCCGAGCATGATCTGAGGCAAAGCAATGGGAAGTTCGATGCGCCATCGGATTTGAGTCCGGGTACAGCCGATTGCTCGTGCCGCTTCAATCAGATGCGTGGGAACTTGCTCAATTCCGAGGATGGTATAGCGGATAGCAGGTGCAAGAGAGTAGGCAATCACAGCCAGCATCGCTGCAAAATCGCCAACCCGAAACAACATGACGACCGGTATCAGGTAGACGAACGACGGCAGGGTTTGTAGCGTATCAATAAGGGCTTGAGTTACGCGGTTTAGTTTCCGGTGGGAAGCGGCTAGGATGCCTGCCGGAATACCGATGCAAGCCGCAAACAGAACCGAAACGCCGCAAAGGTAGACCGTGATCATGGCTTTAGTCCATAGCCCGGTCACCGCTACGAATAAACTGAGCACGGTGGTAAGCGCGGCTAGCCGGAGCCCCCCTAGCCGAAAACTGACCAAAGCAATCAGCGCGACCACAACGCTCCACGGAGTGCTCAGCAGGAAGCGTTTGACCGGGATCATGATGTGAATCAACACGAAGGTTTTAACCGCTTCAAGTTGATCGAAAAAATTAATGTTGATCCACTTAACTGCTGCATCCCAGAAATGACTTGTTGTGACCTGAAGTGACTCTGGAAAAATAGCCAGCGCCGGGAAAAAATGAGCGGCTAGCCAGGAGACAATAAGAATCAGAATGATCAGCGCGCCAAAACGGGGGCCCGTTAGGAATTCGGAATTGTCCGCCCGTGCGGATTTTGTCGAGCGGCTGTTATATGCCTGTCCTAATCGGTCCAAGGCGATGGCGAGTAGCGTTATCGCAAGACCGGCTTCAAGGCCATCACCGATCGCGAGCCTGCGAAGAGAACTGAGGACATCAAACCCGAGGCCGCCTGCGCCGATCATCGATGCGATGATCACCATGTTCAATGAAAGCATGATGACTTGATTGATGCCGACCATGAGGGAATTTCGTGCAACAGGAACTTGAATTTTGCGGAGCAGTTGCCGTCGGCTGCAGCCAGCCATGTCACCGTACTCAATCAATTCTTCGGGTATCTGGCGGAGCGACAGGATCGTTACCCTAACCATTGGAGGTGTTGCGTAGATCATCGTGGCAATCATTGCCGCAACCGGTCCAAAGCCGAAAAGAAATAGAACCGGTACCAGATATGCAAATACAGGGACCGTTTGCATAAGATCAAGTACCGGGGAGAGCATGCGCTCCAGAAGGGGGTGGCGGTAGGCCGTGATACCAAGCGCAAAACCTATTCCTACGCCTAGCGGAACAGCAATAATGATTGAGCTCAAAGTCACCATGGCGCTTTGCCACTGACCAAAAATAACAAGGTAGAAAAAGCAGCCGGTGACAAGGAAGGTCAGGCGAATTCCGGAAAGCTGGAATGCGAGCAGACCGACGATGCTTACAATGGCAATCCAGGGTGCCGGCGGCAGGATAATAGGCGCACCCGGTTCGGTCGAGAAAGTAAAACCGGTGGCAAGGAAGCTGTTGGCAATCGATAACGGCCACTCGAGCACCCATGCTATTGAGCGAGTAAGCTCCTTAAAGGTAAAAAGACCAAGGTCAAAATCTTTAATCAGCCATTGCATAAGATCGCTGATCCAGAATCTAAGGGGAATAACCCAGTCTTTCGGATACTTCACCAAAAAAGGTGTGAGTTCCTTGTTTAGATATAACAGAATGCCGAGACAAAAAATTACGGTTAACGGAAGCCAGAGCCCCCAGCGGAATTTAACGGGAGCCTCTGGAATCGGGATTGATTGCATCGTCAGTACGAGCCGGCAGGCTCTCTGCCTACGAGCACATTAAGAACAGACTGTCGGTCAATCACTCCAATAATCGATCCGGTGTCATCAATAACACCGATCGGGTCTTCAGAATGGACTGCCTGATCTGCAAATTCCTGAACTTTAGCGTCGTGTCTTTGCAACTCCCGAAGAGTGTCTTTCTCGTTCGATGCCAGAGGCCTCATAACCATCTGAGCCGAGAAGACTTTTGCACGGGAAACATCCCGCGTAAATTCAGCGACATATTCTGTCGCGGGGTTGATAATGAGGTCTTCAGGTGTCCCGATCTGAATGACAGCCCCATCCTTCATGATTGCGATCCTGTCAGCTAATCGGATAGCTTCATCAAAATCATGGGTGATAAATACGATTGTTTTTTTCAGAATGTCCTGCAACTTCAGAAACTCGTCCTGCATTTCCCGCCGGATAAGCGGATCCAACGCTGAAAACGGTTCGTCAAGAAACCAAATATCAGGTTCCACTGCCAATGATCGCGCAATACCGACACGCTGTTGCTGGCCGCCTGACAGTTCACGGGGATAGTAATCCTCTCGTCCAGACAAACCGACCAGAGAAATCATTTCGCGAGCTCTTTGTTCCCGGCTTTTCTTATCGATACCTTGAATCTCGAGGGGAAAGGCGACGTTTCCCAGGACCGACATATGGGGTAAGAGCGCAAAATGTTGAAATACCATACCCATCTTATGTCTACGAATCTGGATAAGTTCATCCTCGGAAGCCGAGAGAAGGTTCTGACCGGCGAACATGATCTCTCCAGCAGTGGGTTCGATCAGGCGACTCATGCATCGGACTAGCGTTGATTTCCCGGAACCGGATAGCCCCATGATGACGAAAATCTCTCCATTGAAAATATCGAGCGTGACGTCACGAACGGCTGGGATCAGGCCGGCATCGTTTAATTCAGTGAGCGAAGGTGACCTGGAAGTTTTTTCCAGTAAGTGGGAAGCATCATCGCCAAAAATCTTCCAGATGTTTCGGAGTTGTAGCGCTGGTTTTACTTTCGACATTCCGATTGCTGTACTTTGGTGATTTATAAAATTGATAGACAAACAACATAGCAGGTGGCTCGCGAAGAACCACCTGCTACTTTTTGGAGCCCGAACTGGAAGTGAGGGCCTTTAGTTACACTGGGTCCACGGCTCCCAAGTTGCTTTATTGGCATCCAGCCATGCCGAAACGACGTCCGCTATTTTTTTGCCTTCAAGGTCTACCTCAACGATCATTTGGCCAATCGTTGGGTTATCGATTTCAAAGTTACGAACCGCTTGATACGCGCAGGGCCATTTGGCTTCGCCGCCTTTCCAGCCGACTTTTTTGATCCAGCCCCTGGGTTTCCCGCAGTCATAGGCCATGTTGGGGTTTAAGCCAACACTCGGATCTTCATAGCAGGCATCACTGTAGGGTGGAAACTCGATAAATTCCCCTTCGAATTTCACCGTCGACCAATGAGGATGGTAGACCCAGCCGATCCAAGGGGCTTTACGTTGGTAAGCTGATTCCAGCTCGGCCCAGAGTGCCGCATCCGTGCCGGCGTGGACGACTTCGAAGTCGAGTCCGAGCGCTTCAACTCGTTCTTCGTCGAAGCCCGCCCAGGTGACAGGTCCGCCCAGGTATCTTCCGGCCGGCGCGGTCTCCGGTGTTGAAAACGCTTCCGCGCATTCGTTCAATGCTTTCCAGTCAGGGAGACCTGGGCATTTTTCCTTCATATACATGGGGTACCACCATTCCTCGATGGCGTTCATCCCTGTCTCACCGAGATCAACTGTGCCCCCAGTGCCCAGGCTGGCTTCCATGGCCTGCTTGCCCGTGGTTTCCCACATCTCCATCGCAATATGCAGGTCGCCGGACTCCAGTCCTGCAAACTGTGCGATGTAGTCGGCTTGTTGATATTTGACGTTATAGCCCATGTTTTCCAGGATTCGACCCATCAGCTCGGTGTTGATCAACTGACCGGTCCA
>Ga0209425_10005036_pt1 | contig 13155 bp, 13 predicted proteins | sample COG_05_FD_184749 | JGI IMG/M metagenome (GOLD analysis project Ga0209425, IMG submission 184749) | Pelagic Microbial community sample from North Sea - COGITO 998_met_05 (SPAdes) (version 2) | ecosystem: Environmental > Aquatic > Marine > Neritic zone/Coastal water | place: Helgoland, sampling... | reverse complement strand
GAACAAAAATCTCTGATTGAAATTATCGCCGAAGATGTTGAAAATATGAGTATTGATAATATACACATAATTTTACCAAAGTTAATGGAACAGGCGAACCTTTACAAAAATCTCAATGTAAAACAAAAAAAAAAATTAATTTTAAAAATGCTGGAACATTTGGTTGATATTACAGATGGTCCAGGTGACGATGCGCTGTGGGACCCCATAATTAAACGGATATTACCTGGATTATTAGATTTAATTGTCGAAGCAAATAATGGAAAATTAGTTTTCAAAAAATCTCTATGGAATAAATTGAGTTGCGGATGCTGTTCTAAAAAAAGCACCGATTAAGAATCTATTGATTCTATCATATCAAATTCCAAATAAACATTATCATAAAATTTAATTGTATCATCTATTTCATTCGGATTTAAACATTTATTAGGTTTTTCATAGGAGGTCTTAGTTGGATGGGTATCAATTATCACAATTTCTCGCATTTCTATAACGGTTTCCGGTTCAAGGTTCATATATTTTTTAATCGCGGTTATTACCCCATTGAAAGGATTTGACATCTGGATTTTAAATGGTAAATAACACATACATATATTAAATAAGTTTTTTTTAAATTTAAATTATTCCCATAAACACGTCGCTTAAAGGTTTAGGAGAATCTGAAATTTCCTTTTGATTTTTATAGATTTTAACTTGGTTCCCTATAATATAAAAGGTGCGTTCTTTATAAGGGTAATACACTACCGCGGATGGATAGTCAGGAGCGTATGGAAATTTATTATTTAATTTTTTGGGATATCCCGCTTTAACCTTTTTATTTTTATCATCGTATAAGAAATATAAATTTTTCTTAATAAAATAGACTTTGCGATTTTTTATATATATCGCATCTAAATTATCAGGTATTCCAACCCAATTACTTTTAATTGTTTTAGGATAACCACCCGCAATTTTACCTTTTTGGGGGTCATACTTCCAGTAAATATCACCTTTAAAGAAATACGTTTCATTATCATAAGGATAGGTCATCGCCGCATCCAATTGTTTGGGTAGTTTACCCCACATTTGATTAATTTTCATTGGGTAATTTTTAAAGGCGCGTTGCGTTTTGTCATTATATTTCCAAAACATATCGTCTCTGAAAAAATAGAGTTGATTATCTTTTCCATATATAAAAGCCATATCAATCTTTTTTTCACTATCACCAACATCCTTATTTACACATATATATAACGATGACCCATCTATACTATGGTTCAAATTCCCATCTACTAAGTCATAACCAGTTGGACATTTTTGTGTATTTTGTATTTTAATATCTTTGATGAAATTTTTATTTACTTTTTCTTTGCAAATTTTAACACTTTGACCATTCGTTCCAGCGTTTAAGTCCCGGTCTATTAAAGAATGTTTCTCTGGACATACGGCGTCATCCAATACAACATTTAAATTCCCTATACCGAAATCGTCTAGACCTTTCTTTACACACATATAAATATATTTCCCTGTGGTATTTTCATTTAAATCGGTTGGAATCATTTCATATCCATTAGGACATTTGGCTTCACTTAAATTGCTAGTGATAATATCCACATCCAAAACCCCATAATTCGTAGTTTGATAATTGGATAATTCCGATGCCCTGGTTTTGCGACTTTCAAACCGACGTTTTTCAATATCACTATTTTTACAATATCCAAATGTTTTATAACTTAAATCATTATTCGTGTTTGTGGCACACCATCCAAACACACTGGCATCGTTTAATATACCAGCTTCCCTTGGTTCAGTTGTACAGTCATATTGAAATTCATTATTGTGAATAAATGGGAATTTACATTTTCCCGCCATTAATTTTTCATTCTCCACAATTTGGTCGTTATCGTTCACATTTGACCCATATACATCCTCTTTCACCTTCCCACCATCACCACACATATTACAAATAAAACTATTACCTCTATAGCCACGAGGACCTTGAACGCCTTTTGGACCTTTCTCTCCAACCACCGTGCTATATTTAATATAATTATTAATGGTGTAATACATATTTATAAAATTTAATACTAGTAATATACTAAGCCATATAGCTAATATTCGTTGGAATGGTTTTAGGTCCTGGCGTCTATATATAACATACCCAATTACCAAAGTAATTAATATAATAAAAAGTATAACATATTTCCATATTTTTAATGGTAAATTAAGATAATACATTAATATAATTGAAGAATTAAAATTATTTATTATTTTTTCTTTTTGGAAGCAAAATTATTTATTATTATTATTTTTTCTTTTTGGAAGCATAGATGTTATTCACACTATATTTTATATTATTTTTGGGATACACTTTCCATTTTGACGTATCGGTTTCTCTTTCTTTCGCTCTATCAAAGCATGAACCGTCTTCATTTTCAGGGATTAATTCATAAAAGTCGTTTTCAGATTTAAAATAATGGGTATTCGTTTTATATAAATCTAAAGGCGATGAATTATCGGTATCAATAGTCCCCGTTTCTTGATCGCACCCACAATCTCCATAGCATTCTTTAGGCGACTTATTTGACCATATTTTTTTAGTATCGCCACTATACTTACGAACACATTTCTCTGGAACGCATACAATAGTATCGGCACTAGGTGGGACCATATTCGGCGTATTATCTAAAATATATCCTAAACATTTATATCCGGGTGGTGGGATCGGTTTCCATATACTATAACCATTTATACCTATACCTTCCCCACTTTCTCTTGGAGATTTAAATATTTGCTCAAAATCTATTGGATGTTTAGTATCACCAGTAACAAGTTCCGTTTTATCTATTGGGCCATTTGTTTTAAGTTTATCCTGAATATTTGGGTCGTTTTCACTTGGATGGGTTTTGGCAATTTCATTCACTTTACCCTCCATTATTACATCTCCTAGCGGGAAATAAAGGTCATCCTTAACATCTAATATTTCAGGGCGATATACCGAAATATCACCAGTGCCTTTTCGTAAAAATGGCACATATTTTTGAGTTCGCACACATTTCCCATTTACCAATTTGCCTTTATTTACATAAGCCTGTCTAGCATTCGTACTTTCCCATAAATCTTTATAATGATTAGATTCAATTCGCTTCAGCGTATCTTTTTTATTTTCAATTTCGCATTTATAAATAATTTTAGGCATCGCAGCATTAGATTCACCCCAATACCATATATCGTATTTTTTCATTTCATCGAATGGCGACTCTTTCCCTTGGCTGGGGGTGCCCGGTATGTCTAAATTTTCAAACGAGGCATATAGTTTATCGTTTTCGGTTATCATATTGTTAAAATCGTTATCGTTCAAATAGTCGCTTTCAATAAACATAAGCCCGTGTTCATATTTCAATAATATTCTAATGAATTTATCCCATTTTATATATATGTATCTATAGGTATTTCCATACCCATCTTTTTTAAACATTTTTTGGATTTGATCGGATTTACATAGGCGTCTCATTTTTTTCATTAGAAATTTATTCGCAAATATCGGTTCATGTCCTGCATTTTTATTAACTATTTTAGCATACTTACGGTATTTTTTTGAACAAAATGTCAGTATTTTTTTAAAACAAATGTCCTTCGTACATTCTTTTGGATTACACGTCTTATCGCCACCAACACCTCCTCGTAATCCACGATTACCCTTCGCACCATAAAGTCCCTGTTTTTTCGCAGAGTCTTTCATATAGTAATGTGAAATTGTAAAACCGAATAGTGTTATGAATAATACTATCCATATTAATAAGGCCTCTAATCTATCTTTTTGAGTTGGTATTACAAAGTTAAATATATAGTTAGGGTCAGTGGCGATTTTATAACATGAATAAATAAATACGGCGATACTTAGTAAAATTAAAAGCCCATTGAATCGCAATGACCGATTTTGTTTGGTTTTTTCAAATAAGGGTAATTTCAAATAAATAGTGAGAATTAAAAAATAAATAATTATTTCAATCATAATTACTATTAATATAAATATAATAAATAATATATATATAATAAAGACCTTTATTAATTCAATTCAAGTCCATTTCCACACATCGGTTTGTTCTATTAAAATAAATGGACTGACTTTTTCATTGTTCGAAAGGAGCTCATCATTCCAATGAGTTTTTACATAGAAACTATCTTCTAAAAATCGTAAGCCATATTTATAGGATAATAGGTGCTTTATCATCTTTTTTAAGCCATTATTTAACTCCGTTACTGGACCATAGTGAGAACCATATTGCGATTTTAAATTACTATAATGCCCACTCCGACAGATTCGCTTTAATTGTCGTTTCATATATAAATTTTTAAATTGAATTACTTTTGGATCATATGTTATTTGGTTACTATCTTTATAATTCCGTATCAGTTTTTCCACAGTTTCATTAGATTGGTTTTCACACATATGTAAATCACTATCTAATGTGGCACCTCGTTTACCTATATCACCTTGTACTCCCTGGTCACCGACTGGCGCTCCTATAGTCATTATTTTGATATGGTAGTTAAACGATTTTACGAGTCCCACTAAAGTTAGTAGTGATATAACTAGAATAAACCAATATATGAAATGGGTTTCCAGGTATATTTTCTGATATTTTTTTATATCTAGACCAAAAAAAATCATCAATCCAAGGATTAATCCCATTATTACACTAAAAAATGTAAAATTCGTTAAATTGGAGTATTTCAAGGTTAAATAGGAGATGGTTATAGTGACGCATAGCGTATTGGTAAATATATTCCAAAATACCGGTAAAATATGGGAAATATATAACCCTAAATTTAACGACACTAAAATTAAAAGTGGTATTAAAATATCTAAATAGTTCATTAAAATTTTAAAAGAAAATTAATTCATAATATCGCCATTATAGCTTTGAAACTGAAATATACTTCCCGTTGACCCCGTGCTTTCGCTTTCATTATTTAGGCCCTGCGAATCAAAATTCTGGGTAAAAAATTTGTTAGTTATTTTATTTCTCAGGTGAACCAAAGGCAAATCGTTTTCCGTTTTAAGTTCGTCGTTTTCGTCTCTGACAAATACCAATTCCCAATGCATATTAGGATTCGTTCGCGACAAATTCTCCACAAATGTAAATTCACTATTGTCGTTCGTTTGGTAATAATGTTCAAATAGATTGGTTTTGGGATTTAGCGCCTTTATGCCATACAAATTCCCATTAACGTTTTGGATATAATACGATTTCCCTAAACCATCTGGCGAAAAATTAGTGTCATTATTGGTTATAATACCATAAGTTGTTATACCCAAATAATTATATATACTATATTTGCCTTCTCGTGGTTTCCCCCCTAACCAACCAAAACCTAATTCGGTATTTTGGCCAAGATTACCCGGACTATTTATTTTATATATGAATTCATCTTTTAATAAATAGGCCTTCTCCATTGGCTTTCGGTGGTTATTAGTGGCGCGAAATAAACTATAGCCACCAGAGTATTCAATATCGCGTCGTTTTTGGTTAATCTTCTCTTCATCGGTAAAATTGTAGCCAATGGGCCATATAGATAACTTGCCTAATTTTTGGGTGTCCGTTTTTTTACCTGCTTCATCAAACGTCTCCTTGGCAAAACCCTCTTCCGTCCAAACCGATTTATTTAGTGGCACTTCTTTCACATATTCTTTTTTTATTACGCGAATCATGTCCAATTCCGGTTTATCCGTTCCCTTGATTGCCAAATCTCCCAACGACACGTAGCCTTCTGGACATACTGCTCGCCATATACTAATAATGTCTTCTAAATCGAAGCAATCCTCACAATTCTTGGAATTAGTCCATATTAATTCGTAATCTATGGGGGTTTCGGTGCGCCCACTAACAAGTATAGTAAATTTCTCGGGACCGACATAATTCTTTAAACGACTTCTATGTTCCTTATCATTTCCTCGCCATACACTCCCTAACGCAAAAAATTGCTGGTTATTTTCCGATGAAAATGGGGGAGTGTTAAAAAACGATATGGATTTCCTATAATTTTTATATCGCGTTTTCAAATACACATCTTTCAATTGATTATTGTTTTTACTATCAAAATAATAGCATTTAGTTAGACCACGTGGATTAGTGAAATCTTTCCCAAGTTGGTCATATGGACAGTCTTCAGGACCATAAGTATTACTTCGCACTGACGTATCGGATACTAAATTATAATCCTTGTTGGTATAAAACACGTAAATTTCTTGGTCAGCCCCCGACGGTTTATTGGTTTTTTTAGCACATTGTATTCGTAATATAGGTTTATACTTGTATTTAGCACCCCACTGCCATATATCATATTTTTCAATTTCATCAAATGGGTTTTTGTATTTTCCGAAAAAACGGGTTTGGGCATTTTCGCTTAATAAAAACGATTTACCCTTGGGATGTTTCAGAAGCAAATCCACCCAAGTTTTATATAATCTTTCTATATATTCAATTAAGGTTTTTTCATTCGGTCTATTTTTATGTTTGGTTATTAACATTCCATAGTAATTATCACTGAAACATATCTTATTTATTTTATTCAAAAAAAGGCGGTTTTTAATTGGCGACTTTATTTGGGCTCTTTTCTTAAAATATGCGTTGATACTGTTTAATACCAATACATTACACACTTTTTGACCACACGTCGCTAAACATTTACCGTTTTTACCTGGCTTTCCCACGGGTCCATCCAAACCAGGTGGTCCATCTAGTCCATTTAATCCACGCACATCATAAAAAATAAATACTGACATAACCAGTTGAAATACTAAGAATGCGATGGACCAAAAAGCAATCATTTCATTGAGCGTTAAATAAAATCCTTTAGTTGTATATAATAATCGTATTGAGTTTATTATAACAAAAATTAAGACTACTACAAATAATAATATATAATTAACGACCATTAAATAAAAAAGAGAAAATTATAACGAATTCTTAATATGCGATACAAACTCCGATTTAGTCATCTTTCCGCTTTCACATACTGGAATTAATATATCTATAAAATCATTCAATTTACTCAAAATGCGTTTTTCATCATCCGTTAACATTATTGAACCCGATATTTTATTTCGTATAGTGCCATATTCAGGCACCTGTTTTACCATCTCTTTATCAATCAAATCACGACAATTTGCTATACCACACGAGGGAGATACTACACATACCCCATTACTACCATTAGAACCCATTTCACCAGGGTCACCACGTTCACCTTTGATACCAGGAGTTTCTCGTAATTTAATATAGAAATACGTAGACATATAAATATTTGAGAGGGAAATATGAAGCAAGAAAAGCATTAGCCAATATGCGATTTTTATATTTCTATCTGCGATAAATTGCGAAACTATAATTGCTAGAAAAAAATAAAATAGAGATCCGAGTGTATACCACATTTAAATATATCACAGATATTTTACCATAATTATCACAGATATTTTACCATAATCAAATACTCGGGACTTTCTTGATAAGTATGAAATCCATATTTTTGATAAAGATTAATAGCTGGTATATTAGATTTTGAAACATACATTATTAAATGGTCTTTATTTTCGGATTTTGCCCTAAAAATGACCTCTTTTATTAACTTACTAGCATTTCCTTTTCTGCGATGTTTTGGATGAACACATAAATTATTTATATAATACCCATTCCAAGATATATTTGGAATTGACTTAATATATTTTGTAGGTGTTAAATAGCATACGGCCTCATTTAATTTAATCTTTATGGAATGACTATAATCCATAGTATTTATTGAATCGTTTGAAAAACACGGTAATAAATCCCGATCATTTATCGAAGAAATAAATGGTTCATTCGGGACAATGAATAAACTTATAAAAAATAAGACTATCAATACTACGTTAATAACTAAGTGTAACATTTAATATACATATTATATAATTACTTATTTTCTTCATAAATATCTTCTTTTAGCCCATTTTCAAACGGTTCCCATTTATTGAATTTTTTATTAAATTTACAGTTTACATATACGGCATCTCCCGACTCAAATAATACCCTAATTAGTTTTGAAATCCTCAACCCCGAAATATGGGCCATATCAAATCGCACTTCTTCATTATTTTTACTATGAAACAAATCGTAAATTTCCGGTTGCATCGTTGTATTAATTCTAAAGGTGCGTATTTCTTCCATATTAGTATTCGCTTTTCGTTGAACTTGAACGGCCCGAGTATTATTAGTGCCATTATTGCTATTATGATCTTTATAGATAAACAATTGATTACAGTGTTTCGTATTTAATGTATTGAAATATAGTCCCCTAATATTATACTCTAGTTTAGGAATATATTGCGTAATCAAATAACTATATTCAGAATAATCAAATAACCGTTTAATTCTAATTGGACAAATATCTTTAATAGGGTCTTCTCGGAATTCCGTCTCAAGTGTAGAAATAAGTTTATCAAACCGCCCAATTATATTTTCAGTTAGTTTTTTACCCTTATATATACGCATATCGGAAATTAGAAACATCCAATTATTGTGCTTATCTTTTATAAGTTCGCCATCAAGCAAGGTATCGTTAAATATGGATTCGTTAAAAGAAAGATTTACCGAGATTATACGTGGGAGTGTATAACCCTGTTTCACTTTACGGTCTATGAAAAAAGCACAACAAATATCGTTAATACGAGTTAAAAATAGATAATAATTAGAACCAGTGGTTTTAATTGAAATAAGATGGGGGTTTAGACGCAAAAATGATAAAGATTTAGCATTCAATATCATAGCGCGATTAGTTTTAAAATTGATAGAATATTTTTTATAAAGAATATCGATAATTTGCTGTTTGTCGTCAGCCTCAACAACATTATTACCAGATTTTTTACAAAAAGAGATTTTCATAGTACGGAAATCCATTTTGAATATGTTCTAGTATAGTATAACAATAATTTTTTAAATGATAATAAAATAATTTACAAATTAATTAAATTAAATTCAAATATCAATTTTTAATATTTAATATAATAAAAATGAGTACTATATTATATTATGAGATCTCATAAAAAAACTCAAAAAATACATATACATAAAAATAATCCTAAATATAATAAACAAAGAAGGTATACAAGCATTAAAAAAATGAAACACAATCTTAAAAAATACAAAGAAAAATTAGATATGCTTCTTAATGTAAAATATATGCCAGGTAAAGAGCAAATGGCTGAGATTAACATGACCCAGGCACAAAAATCAGCCATTTACATGGCGTTGTTACACCTTGTTTTGATAGGCACCGATAATAGCATTAAAATGGCGAAAGACTATTCAAAGAAAGCCGGTATGGATTATTCTAACCTGGTAAAGGACTCCAAAAAAGCAAAACCATCTCGTAAAGTTGGTTCTATGCGAATTATAAGTAAATATAAAAAAAAACCATCGGACCTTCGGAAGAAAGCAGATACAATCAAAAAAAAACTCCAACAAAATAAGAAATACTATGAACAACCACAAATAGGCGATAGTGAAATAGGTATTGGTTTAGGGTTGGGGATATTAGACGCTATTATTTAGGGAAACAATAGTCAGATACTCTATCGGAAGGGGTAACATATTTCAGTTTTAAAAATTGGAATATTTCTTTTTCATTTTTTAAATATATTTTTTTAGGTTCATGACCATTCGATTGATGTCCAATCTCTAATTTTTCAAGGCAATATTCATTTAATTTATACCCAAGTTTCTGCGCATAGATTCGCATATTTTTATTGAATTCGCCCGATCCCGTAAAATATAAAATGGCAAACGGTACATTTTCGGGATTTATATAGCGTATATCAATTCGGCGAGCAGGTAACGCATTATTTAGTCTACACATTCCCATATATTTTGTATTCCCACACTCGGTTAAATGTTCCACTAAGAATTTAGAGAGAGTTAAATTAGAAACGATTTGTTTTAATAAGTCTGAGCGTTCACTTGAACGTGAACTTGAACTAGATTTATAATAAATTAAAATATCTATATCCCCCGAATCAGGTTGTTTTCGTCTATAAGACCCACATATATCAAACTGTAAATTGACATCAATCGTTTTAAAAATACCACCAATATATTTTTGTATTTCAGTGATTTCTGAATATGGTATACGACTTTCAATATCGGTTAAATATTTAAGTCCTATTAGCTGATGGTGGGTAAGATTATCGTTAGCGATTTCCTGATTCGTTTTCAATATTTCAAGGGTAATTCCATTTGTATAAAGAGCACTTGCTTTGGTTGGCCCAATTCCAGTAATACGCATCAGTTCTTTCAATTCATTAGTTACGCTTTTATTTTTAATTTCTGCGAGTTTTCCGGTGTTTAAGATTTCTCCAATTCGAGCACTCGTTCCTTTACCGATTCCAGGAATAGTTTTAACATCATCCACGCTTTCAATTTCAAACTCTAGATTTTTAATGGTACTTAATGCCTTTTGAAAGGCTCGTATTTTAAAATTATTAGTTCCCTCCGATTTATGATAATCTATTAAACTTTGAAATTCTTTAATTACGGCAACATTCATGATGGTAGTAATAGTAATGTTTAATATATCACTTTTATATACTATATTTTAATATTTATTTTTATTTTTTAGTTAGTATATATTAAATGGAAAATGTTTTAACAACCATTAAAGAATCGTGTGAACATCTTAAAACTAAAAAATTAATAAATGAAGAACAGTTTAAACTATGTGAGCAATTATCTAGTAAACAAAAATGGCGTGAGAATTTAGGGTCAAATACCGTGACTCCACAGATAGATATTTTCACCCAAACCCATATGAATAAATATGCCAATTATAAAAAGATTGTTGATTCAAGTTTTGAGGGGATTGTGAATGCTAAAAATAAAGATTACTATATGAAACTATTGGAAAATGTGAAAAAAAATATAGCCAAAGATATTGAGGAGTTTCAAACCTATAGTCAAACGAATGATTCAAAACGCGTTTTTAGAGAATATTTAGCCAAACAAGACCTTTATAGTAAAAACAAAAATAATATTATTAAGCAAGGTAATAATTTGGATTTTATTGACTATAAACATAAACATATAAATGAAAATACCCAAACTGAAAACTTTCGCACATTGATATATAGTGGTATTTTTACAATATGTTTATTATCTATTATAATTATTTCTATAGTTATATTATATTATGGAAAATAGAATTAATAAAACCCAAAAAACATATAGTGAATTACGGGCCGACGCAAAAGGCGAACTTAAAACCATTTATAAATCGTGTAAAACCAACGAGGCCTTTTTGGCAATTTTAAATAAAATTCTTGATAATAATCTAGAAACCTTGGACGAAATTGTTAGTAAAATGAAAAATATAGATAAAAACACTGATCCCGAAACTATGAGACGATTAGATAATATTTTAAATACCTTATCCAGTAGCGAAAAACGAAACCGAGAATTGAAATTGGAAAAAGATACTTTGATATTAATTACGGACCAGCGTAATAGAAATATTGAAATGTATTATGTGATATATATCGTATTCATAGTGCTGTTCATTATTATCCAAACTTCTATCATCATTTTTAAATAAAATATCTTTCTAAATTATAAATGACTTGTAGTTTTTCATACAAAGGAATATCAAAAGAAGATTGTGTAAATTTATGCAATGACGAAACTAATAATTTATGTACTACATATTGTTCAAATAAATGTAATAATTGTCAAGACCAATCAAAATGTTCGTGGCTTTTAAATACTACAGTTAGCCCACCAAAGTCAACCACACCACCAAAGAAACTATACAATTCATCCAAAATGAATGATTTGGTTGACCGAGTTGTCCAATATTCGGGAGTGTCTGATATGCTTCTTGACGACGAGTCACAAATGGGCGATGAATTGAAAAAACTTGAAAAAATAAAAGACGACGCACAAAAGAGGGATATTATTTATAACTATTTGATGGAAATGTACACAGTTAATACCAAATTATTAAATAAAAATTTCAAAGAAAATAAACAAATATCGGAAGATTTAGATGGAAAACAAGATAAAATTAAAGAGGATCGGGAGACTATAAAAATTCAACAAAGCACCTTGAAAGCTAAAGAACGAGAGTTCAAAATTAATCTTGGAAAATATAATAAAATTGTCTTCGAAACCCAAACAATTAAATTTGTAATGTTCATGACATTATTATTATTTATTATACCATTGCTTTATCTTGGAAATATATTGCCAAAAATAGTTGCCGTCATTATTTATTTAATTTTGGTTGGATGTATATTAGGTCTTGGTATTTATAGAATTAAACGAGAAGAACAGCGACGCGATACCATTTTCTATCAAAAATATAATTTTGAAAAACCCACTCGCGAAAATGTCTTGAAGAGTTATTTAGACCAAAAACTGGACCCTAAATGTAAAAGCGATTTAAATACCGACGAGGACGATTTTAATCCTAATAATATTGATATTGGAAGTGTTAGTTCGTGGAAAAATGGCATTCCGGGTAAATAAGAATTTCCCTATTAATACTATATGGTCACTTTGAAATTTATTTTTATTTTTTTTTTAATATTTATTATCGCAATTTTACTAAGAAATCGTTCTAATTTCATATCAACTACACCTAAATTAAAGGCAATCGCAAAATTAGAGTCTCAAGTAACTATAAGCAATGATGATAAAAACACTCGCATTAAAAAAATGAGCAATTATTATTTAGAAAAACTGAAAAATGAAATAAAAAATACCGGTAGTTTCTTGGAAGATATAGAAGAAACTACTAAAGAAAACGGGTGTATAGATTTTAGCTCAATGAGTGCATCCGCTTTAACACAACTTTTAAAAAATTACGATGAACACGAATTGCGAGCTGGTATAACTAATGCCCTTGAAACGTTTAATAACGATTATAGTTTTCTTATCACCACATACTATAAAATACCTAAAAATAAAATCTTGATAAATCCAGTTGACTATAATTCTAATTCTAAAAAACGAAAAAATATAAAATCATTGAAACTTATAAATTATTATTTAACCGAAGTCATAGAGGTCATTGATATTTTTAAATCTAATTTTGATTCAACCAATATTGATATTTATAGCCATACTGTAATTAACGACACCATTTTAA
>Ga0209425_10005035_pt1 | contig 13157 bp, 16 predicted proteins | sample COG_05_FD_184749 | JGI IMG/M metagenome (GOLD analysis project Ga0209425, IMG submission 184749) | Pelagic Microbial community sample from North Sea - COGITO 998_met_05 (SPAdes) (version 2) | ecosystem: Environmental > Aquatic > Marine > Neritic zone/Coastal water | place: Helgoland, sampling... | reverse complement strand
GTTATAAGTGGGTTTCGTTATAATTTAGTAAATTTGAATATAAAAAAATTTTAAACTTAGTGGTTATTTAAAAAATTTATAAGTAATTTAATTAATTAAAAAAATGTACAAATTAGAAAATAATATTTATCAACAGTTATGTAAACTTAGAGACGAATATGATCTTTTGGGAATTAAAGCAGAATTTGAAGCCGAAGGATCTTCTTTTAGAGATTTAATGAGACTAAGGAGACTGACTTCAAAAGCCGGAGTAAAGCTATATCTAAAGATAGGTGGCGTTGAAGCAATTAGGGATATTAAAGATGCTTTAGAATTAGATGTTGATGGACTTATTGCTCCAATGGTTGAGAGCAAATTTGGAGCAAAAAAATTTTATGATAGTTTGCTTAAATTTTATCAGGATCATAAAATTCATACCTCAATTAATATTGAAACTAAAAATGCTATTAGTCAAATTGATGAAATATTAAAATTTTCAAATGGAAAGTTTGATAATATAACAATTGGTCGTTCAGATTTAACAGCGTCTTACTTTGATAAAGATATAAAACCCGATAGTGAATTTACTTTTAATCTTCTTCAAGATATTGGTAAAAAAGTAAAAAAAGCCAATTTAACATTTACAGTTGGTGGAAGCGTATCAAAAAAAACTATTGATAAAATTAATACTGAATATACAGATTTAAAAGAAATTATTTATAAACTAGAAACAAGGAAAGTAATACTTCCAACAAAGACGTTTGTGGAAAAAGAAAATGCTATAAATGAAGTTTTGAAGTTTGAAGAGCTTTATATTTTATCAAAAAAAGATTTTAGTGATGTTCAAATTGGCTCAGAAATATCAAGACTAACAGAACTTAAAAGGAGAAAATGATGAGCTTTGCTATAATAATACCAGCACAAGAAAAAAATAGATACAATGAGCTTGGAGACTTAGCACCTTTTGGTAACACCACGTTGCTTGAGTGGAAAATAGCACAATGTAAAGAATTTGCAGAATTATCTCAAATTTATATTAGTTCTGACAGTGATATAATTAAAGATATAGCACAAAAAGAAGAGGTGAATTTTATAAAACGAAAAACTGGACTTAGTTATAAGGATATGGTTTTTGCAAGTATCGAAGGTGTTAATACTAATGATATTATTTTAGTAAACACAACTTCACCCTTTATGAAATCAAAGATATATAAAGATATGTATACTAAATATCAAAACGAAAAATTAAATTCATTAATTTCTGTTGAGAAAAAAAAAGAATATTTTTTTTATAATAAAGATAAGTTAAATTTTAGTGATAACTTTGTATCTAGAGAAAAAGTAGAGCCTGTTTATATTGATACAAATGGATGCTATATAATTAAAAAAGACTTAGCTCTTGATCGTCAAAATATTCTTTCGAGTAACCCAAGTTTTTTTGAAGTTGACTCCTTTGCTGCAACAGAAATAAAAGATGTTAAAGATTATAAACTTGCAAGAGAGATGATAACTATCTTTTTTCAAGACGATTTAAATGTATAAATATACTGCGATTATACCTGTAAGAGCTGGTAGCAGGAGGTTAAAAGATAAAAATATTTCTAAATTTGGAAAATCAAATTTATTAGAAAATAAGATTGATATGCTAAAAAAAGTTAATTCAATCGATAATATAATTGTGTCATCTGATTCAGACAAAATGTTGGAAATGGCCATAAAAAAAAATGTTAAAACTCATAAAAGAACTTCTGAATACTGTGATGAAAAAACTCAACCATTTGGAGCAGTCGTAAAACATGTGTGTGAGGCTGTAGATAGTGAAAATATTATTTGGACACCTGTAACAGCTCCTTTAATTTCTTCTAAAACTTATTTAAAATCTTTAGATATTTACGAAAAATATGTCCTTTCGGATAATGTGCATGACTCTTTAATGACAGTTGAGCCTTTTAAAAGATATATTTGGAATGAGAATGGACCAATTAATTATGAGTTAGGATTAAAACACTTACCTAGTCAAGAGCTTAAAGAGTTATATTTTGTAAATGATGGAATTCTTATTGCACCAAGAAAAAAAATGATAGAATGGAGTTATTTTCATGGTCCTAATCCTTACAAAATGCCCCTAGACAGAATAGAAAGTACAGATATAGATGATGGCATAGATTTAGAACTGGCAAAGTTTTATTATGAAAAATATGTTTCAAAATAAATAATTTTTAACTTAAACATTATACGTGAGTAAATATTCAGAAAAATTTGAAAAAATGAGAGTTGCAGGAATTTTAGCTGCTCAAACTCTAGATATGTTAACAGATTTTGTTAAGGAAGGTGTTTCAACAGATTATTTAGATAAGTTAGGTTATGAGTTTATTAGGGATAATGGAGCTTACTCCGCACCATTGTATTATAGAGGTTTTACAAAATCTTTATGTACATCTTTAAACCATGTAGTTTGTCACGGGATTCCTTCTGATAGAATTTTAAAAGAAGGTGATGCTATTAATATTGATGTAACAGCAATTATTAATGAACATTATGGTGATACAAGCAGAATGTTTTGTATTGGCAAAACTTCAGTTAAAGTAAATAATCTTATTGATGTAACTTATGAATCTATGATGAGGGCTATAAAAATTTTAAAACCTGGAATTAGACTTGGAGATATTGGTTTTGAAATACAATCTTTCGTTGAAGAAAAAGGCTATTCTGTAGTAAAAGATTTTTGTGGTCACGGAATTAGCACAACTTTCCATGAGCCACCTAACATCTTGCATTATGGCAGAAAAAATACTGGTATGGATTTAAGACCAGGTATGACTTTTACAATAGAGCCCATGATTAATTCGGGAAAATTTGCAGTTAAAATGTTAAATGATGGCTGGACTGCTGTAACAAAAGATAAATCTTTATCTGCACAATTTGAACACACACTTGGAATTACTGAAAATGGTTATGAAATCTTTACAAAATCTGCTAAAGGTTATTCAAAGCCTCCATACTTATAATTAATGATTAAAAGATACTCGCGAAAAGAATTAACTGATATTTGGTCAGAAGAAAATAAATATAAAATCTGGCTAGATGTAGAGATTGCTGCCGCACAAGCAATGGAAAAACTTGGTCAAATTCCAAAAGGAGTATCTTCAGTTGTAAGAAAAAAAGCTAAAATAAATGTAAAAAGAATTCACCAAATTGAAAGTCAGGTAAAACATGATGTTATCGCATTTTTAACTTCTGTAACTGAAAAAGCAGGAATAAATGCCAGGTATTTACATCAAGGAATGACTTCTTCAGATGTGCTGGATACAAGCTTCAATATTCAATTAGCTCAATCAGGAAAAATAATTCTCAAAGATTTAGATCAAATTTTAAAGATATTAAAAAAACAAGCTAAAAAATATAAATTCACTCCGTGTATGGGTAGAAGCCACGGTATTCATGCAGAGCCAATTACATTTGGTTTGAAGCTAGCTTCTTTTTATGAAGAATTTAATAGAAATAGAAAAAGATTGGTAGATGCTATAGAAGAAATTTCTACTTGTGCAATTTCAGGTGCTGTTGGAACATTTGCAAATATAAATCCAAATGTTGAAAAGCATGTAGCAAAAAAACTAGGTTTAAAAGTTGAACCTATATCTACTCAAGTTATCCCTAGAGATAGACACGCATTTTATTTTTCAATACTTGGAATTATAGCGGGATCTATTGAAAGAGCAGCAACTGAAATTAGACACTTACAAAGAACTGAAGTTTATGAACTACAAGAATATTTTTCAAAAAATCAAAAAGGTTCCTCAGCAATGCCACACAAAAAAAATCCAATATTGAGTGAAAACTTAACAGGACTAGCAAGAATGGTTAGAAGCGCAGTTGTACCTGCTCTGGAAAATATTGCTCTATGGCATGAAAGAGACATTTCACACTCAAGCGTTGAAAGAAATATAGGTCCAGATGCAAATATAACTTTAGATTTTGCTTTAGTAAGATTAACAAATATTTTAGATAATATGGTCGTTTATCCAAAAAAAATGTTGGAAAATCTGAATATAACAAAAGGTTTAATCTTCTCACAAGAACTTATGCTTGAACTTACTAAGTCTGGTTTAAGTAGGGAAAAATCGTACAAGATGGTTCAAGATTACGCAAAAAAATGTTTTGCTGATGACTTGGATTTATTTGATGTCGTTCAGTCTGATAAATTTATAATGAGCAAAATCTCTAAAAAAAAATTAAAATCTATTTTTAGTTATTCTAAACATTTTAAAAATGTTAATTTAATTTTTAGAAGAGTGTTTAGATAATGAAAAAAGGGAAAAAACTTTACGAAGGAAAAGCTAAAATCATCTATGCAACTAACGATAAAAATTTAGTTATTCAGTATTTTAAAGATGACGCAACAGCATTTAATAATCAAAAAAAAACTACTATTGAGGGCAAAGGAGTTTTGAATAATAGAATTTCAGAACATATCCTCTCAAATCTTTCACAGATAGGTATTAAAAACCATTTAGTAAAAAGACTTAATATGCGTGAACAGATAATAAACTTAGTAGAGATTATTCCTATTGAATTTATCGTTAGAAATGTTGCGACAGGGTCTATTACCAAAAGATTAGGAATAGAAGATGGTACTATTTTAAAGGAACCTTTAATTGAGTATTGTTTGAAAGATGACAAATTAGGAGACCCTTTAATTGCAGAAGAACACATTATAGCTTTTGATTGGGCTTCAAAAAAAGAAATAGATAAAGTTAAAAAAATGATTTTAAGAATTAATGACTTCATGATTGGTATGTTTAGAGGTGTTGGTATTAAGTTAATTGATTTTAAATTAGAATTTGGAAGAATTAAAATTAACGGAAAAGATGATGTAATATTAGCTGATGAAATTAGCCCTGATACCTGCAGGCTATGGGATAGTATCACTGATAAAAAGTTAGATAAAGACAGGTTTAGAAAAGATTTAGGTGACTTAATTCCAGCCTATACAGAGGTTGCAAAAAGACTTGGTATACTTCATGAACAATCAAATGTTTCAGCAGTCAATGTCACTAAATTATCTTCAATCAAAAATAAACGTAAATGAAAATCTCTGTAATTATAACTCTCAAAAATGATGTATTAGATCCACAGGGTAAAGTTATCCATCAAACTTTAGATGGTATGGGTTTTAATGATTTAAATGAAGTAAGACAAGGCAAATACTTTGAAATTGACACCAAGGAAAATGATCCAAAAAAAGCAAAAGATAAAGTTGAAGAAATGTGCAAAAAACTTTTAGCTAATCTTGTTATAGAAAATTATAAAATTGTTGATGTGCAATAATTAATGAAATCATCAGTTATTACTTTCCCTGGCTCTAATTGTGATAGAGATATTCATGTTGCTCTAAATAAATTTGGTTTTAAAAATAAAATGGTTTGGCATGATGATAATGAACTTCCAAAAAGTGATTTAGTTGTTTTGCCGGGTGGCTTTTCATATGGAGACTATCTTAGATGTGGAAGTATGGCCTCAAAATCAAAAATAATGAAATCAGTAATTAACTATGCAAACTCTGGTGGCATGGTAATGGGAATATGTAATGGATTTCAAATTTTAGTTGAATCTGGTTTACTTCCTGGTGTTTTATTAAGAAATAAATATTTACAATTTATTTGTAGAAATGTTTTTGTTAAGATTAAGAATAAACAAAATACTTATTTTAAGAATATTGATAATAATGTTTTAAAACTTCATATAGCCCATAATGAAGGAAACTATTTTTGTACTAACAATCAATTAAAAGAAATAGATGATAATGATCAAGTTGCAATAAATTATTGCAATAAAGATGGTGTTGTTGAAAATCAATTTAATCCTAATGGATCAATAAAGAATATTGCTGGAATTTTAAATAAAGAAAAAAATGTTTTAGGAATGATGCCACACCCAGAAAGAATGATAGACTCTTCTCTTTCAGGTGAAGATGGTTCTGTTTTTTTTAATAATCTAATTAATAACCTAAGATGATTGTTAATGAACAAGTAGCTACTGATCATGGCCTTAAAAAAGATGAATATATTAAGATTTGTGAACTACTTAAAAGAACTCCAAATATTACAGAGCTAGGTATCTTTTCAGCTATGTGGAATGAACATTGTTCTTATAAATCGTCTAGAATTCACTTAAAAAGATTACCAACAAAAGGTAAACAAGTAATTCAAGGTCCTGGAGAAAATGCTGGTGTTGTAGATATAGGTGACAACGACGCTATTGTTTTTAAAATTGAAAGTCATAATCACCCTTCTTTCATAGAACCGTACCAAGGAGCTGCAACTGGAGTTGGTGGTATAATGAGAGATGTATTTACAATGGGCGCGAGGCCCATTGCTAATCTAAATTCTATCCATTTTGGTTCACCTCAACATAAAAAAACTAAAAATTTATTAAGAGGTGTGGTTCATGGTATTGGAGGGTATGGTAATTGCATGGGTGTACCAACTATTGCTGGACAAACAAATTTTGATAGTTCGTATAATGGAAATATATTAGTTAACGCAATGACTTTGGGGCTAGTAAAAAAAGATAAAATTTTTTACTCAAAAGCAACTGGTATAAATAAACCAGTCATTTATGTTGGCTCAAAAACTGGTAGAGATGGGATACATGGGGCTAGTATGGCTTCAGCCAGTTTTGATGATAAAATTGAAGAAAAAAAACCGACAGTTCAAGTTGGTGATCCTTTTACAGAAAAATTATTACTCGAAGCATGTCTTGAATTAATGACTGGTGATTCAATTATAGCTATACAAGATATGGGGGCTGCTGGTTTAACTTCTTCTAGTATTGAAATGGCCTCAAAAGGAAATCTTGGTATTGAAATAGATTTGAATAAGGTTCCTACAAGAGAAGCTAACATGACTCCATATGAAATTATGCTTTCAGAGAGTCAGGAAAGAATGTTGATTGTGCTTGAAAGTGGTAAAGAAGATCAGGCTAAAAAAATTTTTGATAAGTGGAATTTAGATTTTGCTGTGATTGGTAAAACAACTAAGTCAAAAAAAATTGAACTTTTTTTTGATAATAAACAAGTCGCAGATATACCTATCAACACATTGGTTGAGAACTCACCTATGTATGATCGTAAGTGGAAAAAAGCAAAACTACCTAAAAAGAATAAAATAAAAAAAGAAGAGCTAAATAATTTAAAGATAATAGATGTACTAAAAAAGGTTTTATCTAATCCAAATATATGTAGTAAAGAATGGATTTGGGAACAATATGATCATACTGTTATGGGTGATACTATTCAAAAACCTGGTGGCGACTCTGGCGTAGTAAGAGTTCATGGCACCGATAAGGCTGTTGCTGCAACAGTGGACTCATCAGCAGTTTATTGTTGGGCTCACCCTCTTACTGGAGGTAAACAAGTAGTTTGTGAAAGTTTTAGAAATCTGATTTCAGTAGGAGCAAAACCAATTGCTATAACAAATTGTTTGAACTTTGGTAGTCCTGAGAATGAAGAAAATATGGGTGAATTTGTTGAGTGTGTACAAGGAATAGGTGAAGCAAGTGAATATCTTAAATATCCTGTAGTTTCAGGTAATGTATCTTTTTATAATCAAACAAAAGAAGTTGGAATTAAACCTACCCCATCTATTGGTGGCGTTGGTTTAATAAAGGATTGCAAAAAGATGATTACAATGGGTTTAAAAAAAATTGATAATCAGGTTTTAGTAATTGGCAAAACCGAAGGTCATATTGACCAAAGTTTGTTTGCAAGGAATATTTTAGATGAAAAAAATGGTCCTCCGCCAGAAATAAACTTGTTCAATGAAAAGAATAATGGGGAAACATTACTAAAATTAATTGATGATGGGTTAATTAAAAGCGCTCATGATGTTTCTTTAGGTGGAATTATTACTGCAATTAGCAAAATGTGTATCAAAGGAAATAAGGGAATAAGTCTAAAAAAACCAAAATATTTAATTAGTGAAATTGAATATTATTTTGCAGAGGATCAAGGTAGGTACATTATTGAAATTGAAAAAAATGATTTTAAGAAAGTAAGTGATATTCTTAATAAAAATGCAGTTCATTTTGATGAATTGGGCATAATTAATAAAGATCAGTTATTCATCAATGAAAAGACAAAAGTATCAATTGACGAATTAGTAACATCTAATACAAATTGGTTAATTAACTATATGAGTAAATAATGGCAATGGATTTAAAAGAAATTGAGAGCTTAATCAAAGAGGCATTAACAGATGCGACGGTTGAAATACAAGACTTGGCGGGTGACGGTAACCATTATTCAGCAACTGTAACATCATCTCAATTTTTAGGAAAAAGTAAAATTGAGCAACATAAAATGGTATACAATTCTCTTAAAGGTAAAATGGGAAATGAGTTGCATGCCTTGGCAATTAAAACAAAGGAATAATAATGGATGATAAAACAAAGAATTTGATTCAAGAACATATCAATAATAATGAAGTTTGCTTATTCATGAAAGGAACACCAGATGCTCCACAATGCGGATTTTCAATGGCAGTAACCAATATGCTAAAACTTCTTGAGGTAAACTTTAAAGGTATCAATGTTTTGGAAGATCAAAATGTAAGAGAAGGCATTAAAGTATTTAGTGATTGGCCAACTATCCCACAGCTGTATGTTAAAAAAGAATTTGTTGGTGGATGTGATATCGTAAAAGAAATGTACGAAAGTGGTGAGCTTAAAAAAATACTTGAGGATAAAGAAATTAATTTTAAAAAATAATATTATCTAGAATAATATTCTATTACTAGATTGGGTTCCATAATAATTGGATAAGGAACTTCCTCAAACTTTGGAACTCTAACAAATTTTAATTTTTTGTTTTTTTCATCCATTTGAATATATTCTGGAGTTTCTCTTTCTTTATTTGCTAAAGCAATATCAATAATTGCTAATTGTTTTGATTTATCTCTAATTTCGATTGAATCCTCTTCTTTGACTGCATAACTACTAATGTTAACTTTCTTGCCATTAACTTTAACATGTCCATGGTTAATTAGTTGTCTCGCAGAAAATACTGTTGTTGCAAACTTTGCTCTATATATAACCGCATCAAGTCTTCTCTCTAAAAGACCTATTAAGTTTTCACTTGTATCACCCTTAAGCATTGTTGCTTTTTTATAAATATTCCTAAATTGCCTCTCGTTAATATTGCCATAGTAAGCTTTCAACTTTTGTTTTGCTTGTAGTTGAGTTCCATAATCGGATGGTTTTCCTTTTCTACCCTGGCCATGTTGTCCAGGTCCATAATCTCTTTTATTAAAAGGACTTTTCGGTCTACCCCAAAGGTTAACCTTTAATCTTCTATCCACTTTATGTTTAGAATTTAATCTTTTTGTCATTCGAATATTGGGTTTATAAACTCACTCATCAGTTTGTCAATCAACGTTTTTTACCTAAACTAGCAAATACGCTTGATAAAATACGAGTTTCTTTAGCAGACAACTCCATTTTATAGAAAATATTTCTCAAGTTTTCCAACATAATTGGCTTCTTTTCCTTAGGTTTGAAAAAGTTTATTTCATCTAAATTTTTAATACAAAGATCAGTCATCGAGAGTATCTCTTTCCTTGATGCTGATTTTACTTTTTTTGACTTTTTAAAGTCCGAAGTCTTAGATTTAATTATGTTAGAAACACATTGAGCTATAATTATTAAGCTATGAGAAAGATTCAGAGATTTAAAGTCAGGATTAGTTGGTATTTGCAAAGTATAATTAGCATAACTTATTTCATTATTAGACAGACCTGATGCTTCAGAGCCAAAAAGGAAAGCTACTTTTTTACTAAAATTTATTTTTTTTAAATCCTCCAATTTAATATGTTTAATATTCTTATTTCTAAATCTTGCCGAAGTAGCAATAACATAATCAATATTTTTTAGTGCTGGTTCTAAATTATCAAATATTTTACTTTTATTAACAATATTCTTAGCCCCTACTGAAGTTGCTAAGATTTTATCATTGGGAAAGACAGGCTTTGGATCAATAATAATTAGTTTTTGAAAATTAAAATTCTTCATTCCTCTTGCGCAAGCTCCTATATTTTCTGATAATTGAGGCTTGTGTAAAATAAATGAGATATTATTAGAAGACATTTTATTCAAGCTAATCCATGCTTTTTATTATAAGAAGAAATAACTGATTGTTTTATATTTTTTAAATACTTTTGATCTACTGACCATATCGATACTTTGAGCGGATAACACTTTGCTTTATCTGAAGAGTGTCCAGATCCACAATCACCACCAGGACAGGCTGATAACACACCAAGTAAATCTGTTTCAGCAAAAAATTCCAAATAATCTCCTGGTCGCGCAGGACTTGCCTTCATAAAATATTGTTTAGTTTCATTTGTAAAACCTGTACACATAAAAACATTGAGAACATCATGAACTAATTTTTCTGCTTCATTAATTTTTAAATTTTTTTCTTTAACCAGTGCCCTTGTTAAATTTGAGTGACAACAAAAATGATAATCATTTCCTGAGAGTAATTTTGAAGTATAAGGATCACACCTTGTTCCTATTACATCGTGAACTGACCCTCCATCTTCATCATAATCATACCAATCTAATGTATCCCAAGTTATTGTAGCTAATGACCTAAGATAAGGAAAGTTGCTATACATTTTATCACCTACAGACAAATGTGTTCCATAGAGTGCTCTTGTTTTTCCAGAGTAAAATTTTTCATCTAAGTTGTTAAGTTGAAAAATATTTCAGTATTAGGTATATGAAATATTAAAGCTAAAATAAGATAAAAATAAATACAAACAAATATATAAACACCACCCGCTAATGAAACTTTTTCTTTATGAAGCTTTCTTTCATTAGGAACATCATATGTATTGACTAAGGATGAAAATTTTTTAAAAAAACCAAAAATTAATAAAATAAAAAAACAAAATATAATTGTTAAAAGCATCATATGTTTTCCTCATACTTTTTATTAAAATACAAATAAATTCCAAAACCAAAAGAATAAAATATAGACACCCAATTATTATAAAAATTTCCACTAGGAAATAATGGCATAAAATTTATTAAATTTAATAATAATAAAGAATATAATGGAAATTTATATCTGTTAGTTTTATTTTGTAAAATTAATTTTACAAAATTTTTTAATAAAATGAAGTAAAAACAAATAAATAACACAAACCCTAAAAGACCTGTTTCAGCTAACAATTGTATTGAATAGTTATGTGGATGTGTTGCACAACTAAATTCTGAAAAATACTCAGGTTTAGAGCAAAACTTTCTATACATTTTTGGGCCTATTCCAATTGACGGGTAATCAGTAAACATTTTATAACCTGATATATAATGCTCTGTATGAACTCTTGAATAAATATATTTAAAATTTTCACTATTTAAAATTAGTTGATCATAAATTCTATTTTTTATATTCGGAAATGAAAAAAACATAAAAATAAATAGTAAAATCATAGAAAAAATAAATAAAAATTTTATTTTTAAATTTTTATTTATTAAAAAAGTTAAGGAAAAAAATTCTATAATGAAAATCACTAAAGCAGCTTTTTCTGCTGAAAGAAAAACTGAAATAAATGTTATTATGCTAATTAAAGAAAAATATAAAAAAAATCTTTTTGATTTTATTAAGTATAATAATGCTATTAATATTGGATAAAGTTTTACCAAATAACTACCTAAAATTAACTCATCACCAAAAAAACTACTAACTCTTACGTTATCCGATAAAGGAATACCGATTAAATTATAACCAAAAAACCTTTGAAAGATCGAGTCTATGAATAAAACTAAAAATATAAATAATAGTATATTAAAAACTTTTGATAATTTTTTTTCTTTTATAATTAAGATTAAATATACCGCCAAACTAAAAATTATTACTCTTATGTAAAACAATGAACTCTTTATTGAAAAAAAAATATCATCCGAAAAGATTGAGCTTATTATTGACGCTATCCATAGCAAAATAAGAGTTAAAATTAGCTTATTTTCAAATATTTTGAGATTGTAAAACTTAAAATAATAACAAAATAATAAAGAAGACAAAACAACAATAAAGTCTGAAATTAAAGGACCAGCAATAAGGGCAATTGGAAACAATAATATTAGATAAAAATTAAAATTTATTATCTTATCAGATAACATTATTTATAATATTCGAGATGAGAGATGACAGATTTTAAAACTATATTTGAAATGTTTAATTTATTGTAAGACACGTTATTATTAACTGTATTTTCAGATAAAGCAGTTTTTGCTGCAGTAGTTAATTTTTTAATTGAAGGTCCACTAATTGTTATCGCTCCATTTTCTATTCCCTCAGGTCTTTCTGTGCAGTGCCTTAAGTGAATAGCTGATCTACCAATTATACTAGATTCTTCTGATAATGTTCCGCTGTCCGACAAAGTTAATAAAGCATTCTTTTGAAGAGACATATAATCGATAAATCCAAATGGTTTTTTAAATATTAAATTTTTGCTCTTATAAGAAATCTTTTCAAGTTTTTTTGCTGTTCGGTAATGAGTTGATACAATGGCTTTGACTTTGTATAAATTGCACAAACTATCAATACTATTTAGAAATAATTTCAATTTATCTTTATTATCAACATTTTCTTCCCTATGAAGAGAAACTAAAAAAAAATTATTTTTTTTTAGTTTAAGATTTTTAATAATTTTAGATAAATTTATTTTTTTTTGATAATAATTAATAACTTCTTTCATTGGACTTCCAATATTTACAATTTTTTCCGAGTGAACACCCTCCCTGATTAAATTTTGTTTAGAGATTTCTGTATAAGTAAAGTTGAAATCTGAAATATGATCAACAATTTTTCTATTAATTTCCTCTGGGACATTATTATCAAAACATCTATTCCCAGCCTCATAATGAAAAATAGGAATCTTATTTTTTTTTGCTGTTAAAGAAGCAAATGCACTATTTGTGTCTCCTAATACAAAAATAGCATCTGGTCTATCTTGTAAAATTAATTTTTCAAACTTAACTAAAATTTCAGATATTGTTTCTATAGAAGTTTTTTTTGCACAATTTAAATATAAATCAGGTTTTCTTATTTGTAGTTCTTTAAAAAAAATTTGATTAAGTTCATAATCAAAATTTTGTCCTGTATGAATTATTTT
>Ga0209425_10005034_pt1 | contig 13157 bp, 13 predicted proteins | sample COG_05_FD_184749 | JGI IMG/M metagenome (GOLD analysis project Ga0209425, IMG submission 184749) | Pelagic Microbial community sample from North Sea - COGITO 998_met_05 (SPAdes) (version 2) | ecosystem: Environmental > Aquatic > Marine > Neritic zone/Coastal water | place: Helgoland, sampling... | reverse complement strand
CAATTATATAAGTTGCTTTTTTTACACTTTTTAAAACTTCCCCAGTAAATTTTACTGTACTCACACCCAAAGCTCTGCCTTTTCCAGGATTACCCAGCCAGCCTAAATAAAAACCAACTAACTGCCACATAGCATCTAAACCTAAACATCCTGGCATGACCGGATCCTCTTTAAAATGACAGTCAAAAAACCAAAGATTGTCTTTAATATCTAGTTCAGCTTTTATAATCCCTTTTTTGTATTCTCCACCACTATCGTTAATTTCTGATATTCTATCAAACATAAGCATTGGTGGAAGCGGTAATTTTGCGTTTCCTGGACCAAAAAGTTCACCATTCCCACAACTTATTAAATCTTCATATGTAAATGAGTTTTTTTTCATAAAATTAGAACCTTTAATACTTGATTTGGTTCTATTATAATATAAATTTAGTTTAGAACTATTATAAACAATAATAATGAATAATTTAGATAAATATATTAAAAAACTAAGAGAATCTGGTCTAAGACCAACAAAACAAAGGCTGAAGATTTGCGATGCCTTATTTACTCCGGAAAAGACTTTTCATTTCACGGTAAAAGATCTTGTAAAAATTATTGAGGAAAAATCAAATATAAAAATATCTGTAGCAACAGTATATAATACTGTTAGCGCGTTTAAGAAAAAAGGATATTTAAAAGAAATTTCTATCACAAGTGAAAAAAGTTATTTTGATACAAATATAAATAATCACCATCATTTTTTTGATGTAAAAGAAAATGAACTTATCGACATAGAGGCGAATCAAGTTGAACTAAAAAATATCCCTTCGCCTCCTAACGGAAAAAACATTAAAAATGTTGATGTCATTATTAACATTGAGAACGATTCTCAGTAGTTTATAATTATTCTAAACTACTTGACATCTAATTTGGAGCAATTATAAATTAAAGTGAACAAATTTTATAAGGAGAGAATGATATGAGCAGCGAAATAAACAAATGCCCATTTACTGGTGCAGGCACACCCCCAAAACACCCCACAGGAAGAGGAACTACTAATAGAGACTGGTGGCCAAATGCGCTTAATATTAAAATTTTATCTCAACATTCTTCTTTAGTTAATCCAATGGACAAGAAGTTTAATTATGCAAAAGAATTTAAAAAATTAAATCTTAAAGCTTTAAAAAAAGATCTAGCAAAATTAATGACAGATTCTCAAGACTGGTGGCCAGCAGATTACGGACATTATGGTCCTTTATTCATAAGATTAGCATGGCATGCAGCTGGAACATATAGAACTGGAGATGGTCGAGGAGGAGCAGGAACTGGCAATCAACGTTTTGCTCCATTAAATAGTTGGCCAGATAATGTTAACTTAGATAAAGCAAGATTATTACTTTGGCCCATTAAAAGAAAATATGGAAAAAAAATTTCATGGGCTGATTTATTTATATTGGTAGGTAATGTTGGTTTAGAAACTATGGGTTTCAAAACTTTTGGATTTGGAGGAGGAAGAGAGGATATTTGGGAGCCTGAAGAAGATATTTATTGGGGATCGGAAAAAGAATGGTTAGGTGTTAATCGATATAGTGGTAAGAGAGATTTAGAACAGCCTCTTGGTGCGTCTCATATGGGTTTAATTTATGTAAATCCACAAGGACCAGATGCTAATCCTAATCCTCTTTTAGCAGCTCACGACATTAGAGAAACTTTTGGGCGAATGGCAATGAATGATTATGAAACGGTTGCTCTTGTAGCTGGAGGACATACGTTTGGAAAATCTCATGGTGCAGCACCAGAATCTCATAAAGGTCCAGAACCAGAAGGTTCTAGAATTCAAGATCAAGCTACTGGTTGGAACAGTAATTATAAAAGTGGCTTAGGAGTAGACACAATAAGTAGTGGTATCGAAGGAGCCTGGACAACAAATCCAATAAAATGGGACATGGGATATTTTGATAATTTATTTGGTTACGAATGGGAGTTAACAAGCAGTCCAGCAGGAGCACATCAATGGAAACCAAAAAGAAATGGCCATGACATTGAGATGACGCCTGACGCTCATGAAAAATCTAAAAAAAATCTTCCAATGATGCAAACAACTGATTTATCATTGAAAATGGATCCTAATTATGGACCAATTTCTAGAAATTTTCATGAAAATCCTGATGAATTTGCGGATGCCTTTGCAAGAGCTTGGTTTAAGCTTACACACCGTGATATGGGTCCTCGTGCTTGCTACCTAGGAACTGAAGTTCCAAAAGAAAAATTAATTTGGCAAGACCCAATACCAAAAGGTAAATATAAACTTAAGAATAAAGATATTGAAGTATTAAAATTAAAAATATTAAAATCAGGTCTCACTATATCTGAGTTAGTTACAACAGCTTGGGCTTCAGCATCAACATTTAGAGGGTCCGACAAAAGAGGTGGAGCAAATGGGGCGCGTATTCGTTTAGCACCACAGAAGGACTGGGAAGTTAATAATCCTAAACAATTATCAAAAGTTATTAAAGCTCTAGAAAAAATAAAAAAAGGATTTGATTCTAAAAGCAAATTAGTTTCTATAGCTGATTTAATAGTATTGGGAGGAAATGTTGGAATTGAAAAAGCAGCCAAATCTGCGGGGAAAAAAATAAAAGTACCCTTTTCTCCTGGTAGAGGTGATGCTACCCAAGACCAAACAGATATAAATTCATTTGGTTTATTAGAGCCACAAGCTGATGGTTTCAGAAATTATGTTAAGGGAAAATATTCTTTATCAGCTGAAGAAATGATGATTGATCGTGCAAATTTAATGAAACTTACCGCACCTGAGATGACGGTGCTTATTGGTGGAATGAGAGTTTTAGAAACAAACTTTGATAATTCTAATAATGGTGTCTTTACAAAAAAACCAGGAAAACTTACTAATGATTTTTTCATAAATTTATTAGATATGAGCACGACATGGAAAGAAACATCAAAAGAAGAGGATTTATTTGAAGGACGAGACCGTAAAACTGGAAAAGTGAAATGGAAAGGTACTAGAGCAGACCTTATCTTCGGTTCAAACTCACAACTAAGAGCTTTCGCAGAAGTCTATGCGTGTGAAGACTCAGATGATAAATTTGTGGCTGATTTTGTCGCTGCGTGGACTAAGGTGATGAATTCTGATCGTTTTGATGTTAACTAATTCTTAAAAGGGTAAGCATTATTTTATGTCGCTAGTAAGTTTCGAAGATTTTTATCAAGTACCAGATCTTAAGTTTGATATTTCAAGATTAAGAAAAGATTTGGAATCTATATTAAAGAAAAGAAACTTCAACACTCTAGGTATATCTCACTTTGGAGCAATCCCATTAAATCAAATACCCAACGATGAAAACTCTATTAAAGGACATAATGTTCGAGGAAAATATTGGACTATAGCAGACGAAACAGGAAAAGAAGTTTCAAGAGATACGGATATAGATGAGTCAAAATATACTAAATTAGTCTCAGATTTTGAAAATACATATTTTAAGGAAGTTTATGAAACTTTAAGTACAAAATTTAAACTTGGAAGAGTAAGATTATTAATTAAAGAACCAAGGTCTACTCTAAGCTGGCATAAAGATCCAGAACCAAGATTACACATACCAATCATAACTAATTTAGGGTGTTCTATGGTTATTGAAAATGTCGCAAAACATTTGCCAGCTGATGGACATGTGACAATTACAAATAATACAAAATACCATAATTTTTTTAATGGTGGTGAACAAGCAAGAGTTCATTTAGTTGCTTGTGTACTTGAAGACTTATTTAATTAGTTCTACCCCAAATATTATTTGCTTTAACCCACCCAGTGTAATTATTTGTAGTTATACTGCACCAATTATCTTCACATTTTTTAATAACAAGCATTCTTCCTTTTTCTAGTCTTGCTAATGGTTTAGAAAAATTAGAAGGTTTTTTAAATAAAATTTTATCCTCTAAAATGATAATAGAATTCGACTTTTTAAGTTGAGAAACATGAATCCAACCACTATTATTTTTTAAATCAACTATTCTACGAAAATTTTCTTTTTTATCTATTTGTTTAATAGGCAAATTTATCTTTTTATAAATATATTTTATTTCAGAATCAAAGCTTGGCCCATATCTAACATTCACCTTGTTTTTTTTTAAAGATAAAAATTTTTCTTCCGAATTTAAAATTTGAGAAAATAAAATTGATAATAATATGATTACAAAATTTATTTTTCTCATCGGTTACAAAAACAGGCTTTTCTTTTTTTTATTTTAACTTTTCTAAAATTTAAATTTAGTAAATCTAAAATAAATATATATCCTTCAAGAGTATTTCCTATACATAATATTTTCTTTAAAACTTCATTGGCTTGAATTGTTCCTACAATTCCTGCTGTAGTACCTAAAACACCTTCTTGCTCACAGTTTAGTAAATTATCTGATATTTCAGAATCTTGGAAAAAACATCTCAAACATGGTTTTTTCTTATTTTTAAAATCAAAGGCAAATATATGACCATCAAATTTACTTATTGCCCCAATAACTAAAACTTTTTTAAATTTTAAGCATAGGTCATTTAAGAGAAATTTTGTCTCAAAGTTATCAGAACCATCAATAATATAATCATAATTACTAATAATTTTTTTGATATTTCTGTTATTTAATCTAACTTTGTATAAATTAATGGTTGTATTAGGATTGGTTTTTTTGATTCTATTTTTTGCAATTTTAACTTTAAATTTTCCTATATCTGATGTTTGGTATAAAGTTTGTCTATGTAAATTAGAAAGTGTAATCTTATCATTGTCAACAATTCCAATTTTTCCTACACCCGCCCTTACAAGAAATTCTATAGCTGGTGAGCCTAGGCCACCTGCACCAATGACTAAAACTTTTGAGGATAAGATTTTTCTTTGACCAATAATACCAATATTTTTAATAACTATTTGTCTAGAAAATCTTTCAATTAAACTTTTATTTAATTGATTTTTCATTTACCAGTAGAACCAAATCCACCTTTACCCCTTACTGAGTCTGGTAAAGTATCTGTTTCTTCTAATTTCATTTTAACAACTGGCATTAAGATCATTTGAGCCACTCTATCATTTTTATTAATTATAAATTCTTCACTACCATGATTAAAAAGTATAATTTTTATTTCACCTCGATAATCACTGTCGATAGTTCCAGGGGTATTTAAAACAGTTATATTATTTTTAGCAGCAAGACCCGATCGAGGCCTAATTTGTATCTCATAATCCTCTGAGAATGCCAAAGAAAGGCCTGTTGGCACAACACAAGAACTATTAGGGGATATCTTGATAGGCTGGTCTATGAAAGCCATTAAATCCACACCAGAGGCCCCAGATGTTTTGTAAGCTGGAAGTTGTACGTTTGGGTTTAATTTTTTTACTAATATTTTTGCCACAGATTTTAATTTAACTGTTGAATGACTCTATCAATTATCTCATCTGAAATTTCAGACTTATGCTTCATGATAAGTTTTTCAGGTTTAATTTTTGTGTTTTTGTAAAAAATAGAAACCTCATTAAAATCTGAGTCAAACCCAATTGACTTATTTGAAACATCATTTGCAATTATCCAATCACAACTTTTTTCAATTAATTTTTTCTTTGCATTTATTTCAATATCATTTGTTTCAGCAGCAAAACCAATAACTAGTTTAGGTCTTAAAGAATTGTGTTTTGAAACATAATTTAAAATATCATTACCTTTTTCAAGTTCTAAATTTAAATGATTTTGTTTTTTTATTTTAAAGTTCTTTTTATCTTTTACCTTAAAATCTGATACAGCTGCAGAAAAAATTGCAACATCGGTTGGTAGATTGTCTTGTGTGGCTTTTAACATTTCATCTGCTGTATCTACCCTTATTAAGTTTATATCGTCTTCTATTTTTAAATTAGTAGGTCCTGATATTAATGTAGTTTTAAATCCTTTTTTAGCTAATGCGCTTGCCAAAGCATAACCTTGTTTTCCAGAGGATTTATTCGTTATAAATCTCACAGGATCAATATATTCATTGGTTGGCCCCGCAGTAACTAAAGCTTTATATTGTTTATTTTTATTAAAATTTGAGAAATGAATTTCAATTTTTTTTAATATATCTTCTGGTGAGGTCATTTTTCCCTCACCAAATTCTCCACAAGCCATATCACCTATTTCGGGTCCAATTATTTTATATCCATAAGATCTTAATTTTTTCAAGTTTTCTTTGGTAGATGGATGTTCCCACATTCTCACATTCATTGCTGGTGTTAAAAAAATATCCTTATTTGAAGCAAGAATTACAGTTGATGCAAGATCAGTAGATGATCCTGTGCTTAATTTTGAAATAGTATTGGCTGTGGCTGGTGTAACAAGTATTACATCTGCCCATCTTGAAAGAGATATGTGATCCATTTCTGCTTCATTTTCAGCACTAAAAAAATCTTCATAAACTTTTTCTCTAGAAAGTGAAGCTACAGATAAAGGAGTAACAAATTCTTTTGCACTTTTAGTAAGTACAGTTTTTATTTTAGCACCTTTTTTTATTAGTAGCCTAATAAGCTCTAAGCTTTTGTATGCAGATATGCCACCACATATAATTAAAAGTATTTTTTTTTCTAATAAATTATTCATTGAGCAAATTAAAATACTACTAGACCAAAAATTACAAGCAGTAATAAGCCAATAATAGATTGATTTCTAAATGCTGCCATCTCTGATTTTTTTTCATTTAGAGCTGTATAAGAATTTGAATTCTGAGGTATCTGACCACTTGCTAAAAAAGTTAGTGCTTGATTAGCTTTATCCATAATTTCTGGAAAATCAGGTAAACGTTTTATAACCTCCGAGGTATTTTTTAAACCCTCATTTAAAGTATTAATAGGATCCTTTGTTTCTTTTAGCCAACTTTCCAAAACTGGTTTTGAAGTTTCCCAAATATTTGTATTCGGATTAAGTTTTCTAGCAACACCCTCAACAACTACCATAGTTTTTTGTAGCATTAATAATTGAGGTTGAGTTTGCATATTAAATTTTTCAGTAACATCAAAAAGTTGTTTTAGTAGTTTTCCACCAGAAATATCTTTTACAGATTGACCAAAAATTGGTTCACCAATTGATCTAAGTGCCTGAGCAAGGTCATCAACAGGAACATCTTTTGGTACGAGACCTGCAATTAGATGAACTTCAGCTACTTTTTTATAATCTCTCTGGATAAAACCAAATAGAATCTCTGCTAAAAATCTTTTACTCAGATTATCTAATCTTCCCATTATACCAAAATCTATAGGTACAATTTGTCCATTATCATCAATAAATAGATTTCCTTGGTGCATATCAGCATGAAAAAAACCATCTCTTACCGCGTGTCTAAGAAAATGCTGTATAATATCAGATGCTATTCTTTCAGTGTTAAAATTCTTTTTTTGCAAAACTTCAGTTTCACGAATTGAAACACCATCTACCCAATCAAGTGTCATAACGTCTTCACTTGTAAAATTCCAATAAATTTGAGGAACTCTAAATCCAGCATCGTTTTTAGTATTTTCTGCATACTCATTTGCAGCTGCAGCCTCAAATCTTAAATCCATTTCGAGGTTTGTTATTTCTTTAAGGAGAAAAACTACTTCAATTAATTTTAATCTTTTTGTTTTTTTTATAAAAGATTCAACAAAAAATGCAAAAAGCATTAAAGCATCAATTTCTTGATTAAATATTTTTTTGATATCAGGTCTTAAAATTTTGATAGCTACATCCTTTATAGTTCCATCGTCATTTATTTTTGCTTTATGAACTTGAGCAATGGATGCAGCTGCTACAGGTTCACTTAAATCTATTATTGAGCCAAATGTGTCTTCTCCTAAATTTTTCTTAATTATAGTTTTTGCCTCTAATAAAGAAAAGGCAGGCAGTCTATCTTGCAAACCTTCTAATTCTTTGGCTAAATTTTCACCAATTATGTCAGGTCTAGTAACTAAAAATTGACCTAGTTTAATAAAAGTAGTTCCCATTGATTGTAAAGATTTAGAAAGTCTCTCACCCTCGCTGAAATTTAAATTAACTTTTTTTGAATTTGAAAAAGAAAAAGATAGAATATAAAATAATACTCGAATACCCGCTGGAGGTTTTTTAAATTTAGAAACTATATTTAAAATGTCAGATTTGGCTAATTTCCTTGCAAGTTTAAATAAAGTAAATAATTTTTTAATCATTATATTTTCCATCCAGAGTGGATAGCTACAATTCCGCAAGATAAATTTCTATAACTACAATTTACAAATTTATTTTTTTTCATAAGGTCGATTAATTCTTCCTGATTAACAAACTCCTCTATACTTTTAACTAAATACTCGTAAGGTTTTCTTTGTCCAACAACAGCTTTACCGATTAGAGGAATAAATTTTGAATAATTTTTGTAGATAAAATCTAGATTATAATTTTGTATTTTAGAGAACTCTAAACAAAAATATCGACCACCAGGTTTTAAAACTCTGTAAGCTTCGGAAAGTGCTTTATTAAGATCTTTGGTATTTCTAAGACCAAAACTAATAGTATAATAATCACAAGAACCATCTCTAATAGGTAGCTTTTCTGCAGGAGCAATTAACCAATTAATATTTTTATAGTTTTTTAATTTTTCTTTACCTTTTCCAATCATTCCTTTGTTTGGGTCAACACAAAAAATAGAACTATCTTTGCTCGTTTGATCTAAAAAAGTTTTACCAAGGTCCCCTGTCCCACAAGCAACATCGATTAAAGTTTTGTTTTTAGAAGGATTCATCCACCTAATTAAATTTTTTTTCCACAGTCTGTGAATGCCTAAAGACATTAAATCGTTCATTAAATCGTATTTATCATAAACATTGTCAAATACACTCTGAACAAGTCCTTTTTTATTTTGGAGATATTGTTGCATATAAAATTTATTTTTTATTGATAATATAGTCCCAAATGCCAGAATTACCAGAAGTAGAAATAGTCAAACAATCCTTAGCTAGTAAAATAGTTAAAAAAAAAATAAAAAAAATAATAATTAAAAATAGAAACTTAAGGTTTAAAATTCCTATAAAATTTGAAGAATTACTAAAGAATAGAATTATTAAAAAGGTAACCAGGTTTTCAAAGTATATAATTTTAAATTTTTTAGACGGCTCTTTTTGCCTAATACATCTTGGTATGTCAGGTACAATTCATATATTACAAGAAAATAGTTTAAATAGATTTACAAATACCAGTTTTTATAATTCTAGCAATCTTCCTAAAAAGCACAGTCATGTGGAAATACAATTTAATGGTTTAAAAATTGTTTATAATGATCCAAGAAGGTTTGGCTTTTTTATATTTGTAAAAAATAAAAATGATCTACAAAAAAGATTTAATCATTTAGGTCCTGAGCCATTTTTTAAAACATTTAACCAAAAATATCTTATTAATCATTTTCAAAATAAAAAAAAAGATATTAAAAGTTTTTTAATAGATCAAAGATTTGTATCAGGAATTGGAAACATTTATGCAAGTGAAATTTTATTTTTATGCAAAATAAATCCAAAAACCTCCGCAATGAAGTTATCTAAAAAAGATTGTAAAAATATTATTTTTCACTGTAAGGGTGTACTTAACAAAGCTATTAAAAAAGGTGGATCAAGTATTCGGGACTTTAAAAATATATTTGGAAAAAGAGGTAATTTTCAAAAAGAATTTAAAGTTTATCAAAGAGAGAACCAAAATTGTACCAAATATAAATGTGAAGGCAAAATTAAGAAAATACTTTTATCTAATAGATCAACTTTTTTTTGTAAAATTTGTCAAAAATAAGCAATTATTCTGTTGACCGGTATAAAATCTCAAGTTATACCACTGCGCTTATGGCAAACACAAAATCAGCAATTAAAAGAATTAGAAGAATTACTACTCAAACATTAGTTAATAAGGCTCGAAAAAGCAAGTACAGAAATGCTATAAAAAAAATGAATCTTCTTATTGAAGATAAGAAAAAAACAGAAGCTTTAAAATTCTTACCTAAGTTGAATTCAGAATTAATGAAGGTTGCCAAGACTGGAATCATAAAAAAAGCTAATGCGTCTAGAAATGTTTCTAGAATTACAAAAAGGATTTCAGCTCTTTAAAATAACCACTTATAGTTGATAATATATTACAACTAAAAGTATTTATACCAAATAAGAAACTTTATTAATTTAAATTACAACATCTAGATCTAGTAAAAAAAAATTAACTTTTTATAAAATTAACACTCACATAATTTTAAAATGTAAATTTTTTTTTTAAATAAAGAATTGAATTGGTCTTTAAATGATTAATAAAAAATTCACGTATTAAACGATTCACTTACAGATTTTATTTATTTTTGATTTTATAAATATACTTATTGCAAAATTTTTATTTTGCTTCTAAGTGGGATTATCCATTACAAATTTATGTCCAACAATAAAATACACCACAATTTAAAAGATACAATCTCAACATCTTTAGATTGGCCTGTTATCCAAAAAGAAATGAAAAATAAGTTGGGAAATGACATATATACAAGTTGGCTTAGTAAAATCGATTTTGTTGAAGAGATGAATAATTACATCTTACTTTCTGTATCAACAAGATTTATTAGAGATTGGATTACTTCAAGGTATTTAGATCAAATCTTGCAAATTATTAAAGTTTATAAAAAGGATTTGAGTAGAATAGAATTTAAGATTATAGAAAAAAATTTTAATACTGATTTAGAAAATAGCACTGAAAATAATAAAAATAGTCAAAATGTATCTTTTATTAAAGACACATATTTACAATATAATAGAATTGATCCAAACAAAAGGTTCGATAACTTTATTACAGGCACAAGTAACAAATTAGCGTTTGAGGCATCACAAAAAGTTTCAGAAAACATTTCTCATTATAACCCACTTTATATTTATGGTGGTGTTGGAATGGGAAAAACCCATTTATTAAATTCTATTGGTCTTTCACTTAAAGAAAAAAATAAAGTTATGTTTATTTCAGCAGAAAGATTCATGTATCAATTTGTGAAGTCCATTAAAGCTAATGATATGGTTAAATTTAAGGAATATTTCAGAAATACAGATATTTTATTAATTGACGATATTCAATTCATGAATGGCAAGGAAGCAATGCAGGAGGAATTTTTTCATACTTTTAATGCCTTATTGGATAAAGGTTCACAAGTGATTATTTCTGCAGATAGAGCACCCAATAAACTTTCAAGAATTCAAGACAGAATTAAATCAAGATTTGCAGGAGGTTTAGTTGTTGATATACAAAAACCGGATTATGAGCTTAGAAGTAAAATTGTTAAACAAAAAACAGAAGAACTTAATATTTTTTACTCTAACCAGGTAAATATTTCAGATGAGATACAAAAATTTATTAGTTCTGAAATAACAACAAGCATTAGAGAATTAGTTGGCGCAATCAATAGAGTTGTTTCTTTTTCAAGAATATACAACAAAGTTCCAAATCTTTCTGAAATCAAAGTTGTATTAAAGGATCTATTGAATATTGGAGAAAACAAAGTAACAATTGATTTAATTCAGTCTACAGTATGCAAGTTTTTTAAAATAAGCAAAAGTGAAATGCTTTCAGCAAGAAGATCAAGGTATTTAGTGAGACCTAGACAAACTGCAATTTATTTGACAAAAGTCCTGACTTCTAAATCTTTACCTGAAATAGGTAGAGAATTTTCAAACAGAGATCATACGACAATAATACATTCTGTAAAAACAATTGAAAAATTGAAGGAAAAAGATTCAGAAATGACCAATAACATTAACAACTTAAAGAACCAAATATTATATAAGAAAGAAAATGAAATTTAACGTTAATCAACAAGATTTACAGCAAGCTTTAAATTACTGTCAGGGTGTAATTGAAAAAAGAAGCACTCTTCCAATATTGTCAAATGTTTTACTGAATGCAAATAACTCAAATTTAATAATTACTGCAACAGACCTTGATTTAATATTTATTCATCAAATTAAAAATGTAGAAATTCTTGAAGAAGGAAGCACAACTACAACATCATCAATTATGTATGATATTATTAGAAAGTTTTCATCTGGTAAAAAAATAAATCTTTCGTTAACTGATATTAGTAAGCTTCAAGTAGAGTCAGAAAAATCGATTTTTAATTTAAATTGCATAAGTGCATCAGAGTTTCCGCTTACTGATGAAAACTTTAATCAAAATGAATTTTCTATAAAGTCAAGATTATTATTAAAACTTTTGAATAAATGTAAATTTTCAGTTTCAAATGACGAAACAAGGCATTATTTAAGTGGAATATTTTTTCATCAAACTCAAATAGAAGATAAAAACTTTTTAACAGCAGCTGCTACAGATAGCCATAGAATGTCTATTTCAAAAATAAGATTAGAAAAAAAAGTAGATTTTGAACCAATTATATTACCTAAGAAAACAATATTTCAATTATGTTCTTTGTTAGAAAGCTATGACGGTGATGTTAAAATCTCAAATATTAAATCAAAAATAAAATTTGAGTTTAATAATAGTATTTTAATTTCTAAACTGATTGATGGTAAATTCCCCAACTATATTCAAGTAATACCTAAAAATAATCAGAAAAAGTTAGAGATAGATCTGAAATTATTTTTAGATGCTGTAGATAGAGTTGCTTCAGTTTCATTAGATAAAAAAGATGGAGTAAAATTTAATTTATCTAAAGATATTCTAAATTTATCAGTTAATAACACTAACAGTGGAGATGGAAAAGAAAGCTTAAGTGTTAAATTTGACCATGATTTAGAAATCAGTTTTAATTCTCGATACTTAATTGATGTTGCTTCTCAACTAGATGGAGAAAGAATAGAGATTTTTTTTAATGATACTGGTTCACCAGCTTTAATTAAAGATCCAGGTGATTTTGACAGTATTTTTGTAGTAATGCCAATGAAGGGCTAGTTCAAAGCATCAAGCTCAGAATAAATAGATTGTTCTAATTGTCTTAAGAAAGTTTCTTTTTCCAATCCAGGCTCAATTGGCTTTAAAATAGAAATAGTTATAGTTTTATTAACTGTTTTAGATCCATGCTTAGGCCAAGTATTTCCTGAATTAATAGCTATTGGCTGACATGAAATTCCTAATTCTTCGTAAATTCTACTAGAGCCTTTTTTAAAAGGTGGCCTCTC
>Ga0209425_10005032_pt1 | contig 13159 bp, 12 predicted proteins | sample COG_05_FD_184749 | JGI IMG/M metagenome (GOLD analysis project Ga0209425, IMG submission 184749) | Pelagic Microbial community sample from North Sea - COGITO 998_met_05 (SPAdes) (version 2) | ecosystem: Environmental > Aquatic > Marine > Neritic zone/Coastal water | place: Helgoland, sampling... | reverse complement strand
GACCTTTGTCGTAACGCTACTGCCCCGATGGTGTAGTGGCCTATCATGCAGCCCTGTCGAGGCTGCGACCCGGGTTCAAATCCCGGTCGGGGCGCCACTCTTAGAATACTAAACTAGGGCGTTAGAGAAGAACTCTGCTAATTTGGAACTATATTCTTCTGAATTACCCCATAAAGCGTCTACGTGCCCTCTTTCATCTACATACCATGTTGTAACATTGGCTCCATTAGAAATCATTCTTTCTTCAAATGTTTGCGAATGTTCTATTGATACTCTTGGGTCCTCTTTTCCATGCGTTAGGAATACTGGGCGCTCTCCAGCATTATCTGCTGCTTCTAATGGTGAACGTTCAGTAAGGCTGACTCCAGCAAGCCATCCGCCAACTCTAACTCCAGGTCCTGCAAAGAATGAGGGGAATCCTAAGCGATCTAATTCATTTTTAATCACTAAAGGAAAATCCAGAACTGCACTATCTAACCATAGTGCCCCAATCCCTGGTTCATCAGCGAATGCAATGGCCGCACCGCCACCAAGAGAGAATGCCGTCATTCCAACTTTCCCAGGAGAATATCCTTTTTCTGTGATTAACCAATCATAAGCTCCCAAGAGGTCTTTGTATTCTTTTTGCCCTATGCTAATGTAATCACTATCTACGTCACTATCACCATAATTTCTCAAATCAAAAGAAAGGCTGTTGAGACCCGCTTCTGCGAGATAACCCTGCATCAGTAACATCTCTGGTTTACATTTACCATTCTGAGGCATTCCGTGCGTTTGTATAACCACAGGAGCGTTTGGATCTACTTCGATATACCAACCACGAAGAGTTATTCCAGACTCCCCTCTGGGCTCAAAAGAAGCATTTTCATACTGATATTGATAATTCGATACATCAAAATTTTTCCTTATATCAATACGCTCTTCAGAATCATTCCACGGTTCGAAACTCTCCCAGTCATCATTAGTATTCCAGTTATCTGGAGTATTCGATTCCCACATCCCACAACCAGGATTTGCTGAAATTCCCTGAGAGGCTACAGTATATCCAATACCGACATAAGCAAGTGAGAATAAGAATGTAGATACTAAAAATATTGCAATAATTCGTTTTTTCTGACTAATCTCAGATATGATTTTCAATGTGGCGTCGCGGCGGCCCATATAGCATGAATAAATGATTAACTATAATCTTCTTTCGATATCCAAGCTTCAAATGAGCATAGGCGTAAAGCACTACTATAATCTCTTTTTATTTTTAATTCAGGCAGGGGTTTGCCAGGCGCAATAGGTGGAAGAATTTGGTTAATTTTTTCATTGACTAAAGAAATCTCTGATTCAGCAACTATAACTCTCCCTCTTATCAAGGATATATTTCTACGATTAAGTAAAGGAATTAATGTAGGAAGAAACTCTATTGTTCGATGAGGGAGATTTACCAAAACTAAATCCCATTTACCCGAATATAGGGGGTTATGAGAAAGTTTTGTAGCATCGGCTAATCCAACTATCCTGTCATCATAATATTGTAGTAACTTTTCAGATTTAGTTGGGTATTCTCTTTTATCCCACCTCTTGAGATTCTCGAATAATAATTCAACAGCGGCTGAATTCAAATCTGAAGCAAGTATATTTCGGACTAAATTTTCTTCAGCGATTAATGTTGACAAAGCGGGCCCAACACCACAAAAAGGATCGCAAATATCCAATGGACGATTTAATTCGTTACTCAATTTTTTGGCTAAACTAAGTGTCTCGAGTCTTTCAGTTTGGAGTTTTGTTGAATAGTATGCTACCTTTGGATCGCAAGAAATTAATCTTCCTGATTCTTTGACTACAACTTTTGTATCTATAATATCAGAAGGGATATTTTCGGTAAATATTGTCGATTCTTTTCTAGCACCTATAACTTCGAGTTCCCTTATTCTAAATTCGCCCATAACGCCACCATCTGATAAAACCAGCCTTATCGATGGATGAGAGAGTAATTTTGCTTCTGCGATTTGTGAGGTATAGGGGTAAACATCATCATCTATTCTGACTATCATCATATCTCCAAAGAATTCATGTGACGATGGCCAAGATTCTTGAAATTTAGATACTATATTTTGTCCAACTAATTTTGATAAATGATTCCACCAATCTGTATCTATTTTTTGATCTGGTTTACCTTCACAAACTATTATTTCATAGTTTGAAAATGGTTTCGGGAGATTATTATCGGCAGAAATTGAGAGGGGGATAAGCCTAGTTGCTCCATCATCTGATGAAAATATTCTTTGCCCTTCAGCTAACCAATTAAGTTCGATAAGTTCAACAAGAATACTCTCGACTTGCCTATTCGGCACCAATAAATGTCGCATCATGTTCATCATGTGCAGGCGGCTAGGACGCTTCACCATGACGGAGACAGGTTTGCCCGCGGGCTTGTGGCTTATCGGCCTAGGACCGGGGAATTTGGAATATATGAGCAAATATGCCAATGATGTTGCAAATGCATGTTCAAAGCGTTATTTAGAAGGTTATACTGCTATTTTACCCCCTAATCAAGAAGAAAAATTAGAGGCTGTTGTTGGAGAATGGGAGAGAATTATGCGACCTGATGTTGAAAATCCCGATGCCTTGTTAAAATTAGCCAAAGAAATTCCTGTTGCCCTATTGATAGTGGGGGACCCTATGCAAGCTACGACTCATGTAGATTTAGAAGCAAGGTGTAATGAAATGAACATTAATTTCAATGTTGTCCCTGGTATTACGGCTACCGCACTGGCTGTTTCTCTATCTGGCTTGCAATCATATCGATTTGGAAGACAAGTGACAATTCCTTTTTCTTATGGTAATTATTTGCCATATTCGCCATTAGAAATGATTTGTAATAATTATGAAAATAATTTACATACTCTAGTTCTTTTCGATCTCGACCCTACTGGCATGGGATTAGATAAACCCAGGCCAATGAAGCCGAATGAAGCCATAGATCTTCTAGGAAAAATGGCTGAAAAAATGGCTTTAGAATCGCGCTCTTTTGAAATTTTGGAAAAACATGTGAAAGAATGGAATGGGGTTTTATTGACTGATATTTCTATGAAAAATCAAAAAGTATCTGCAGGAAAATTAGGAGATTTGTTGAAATTAGATAAAGGTTGGATTCATTGTATGATTGTGCCGGCTGCTATGAATGAAAATGAATTAGAGGCCTTTGAAAGAAGAAATTTTCTTTGAGCCTTAAATCGACGAACTCAAGCGTAAGAATCGTTTGGGTGGTTTGTATAATATGGCTCGAGGACCAGCTGAAGTAAGTTTTCCTGGCGATAAGAATCGCAGAAAAAAGGTAAGAGTTCGAGGCATTAAACAGGCATCTAAGCAAATTCAAGAAAGATTGGAGAAAGATTTAGACACACTGCTTGAAGATCCACATGTTTTCATACCAAAAATAAATGTCGATTTGGGGAGACCTCGTAGAGATATGATGGCAGCGAGTTTGAAGGAAATCGACTATGTTGCAGCAAAGCGTCATGATAGGAAGTGGTTAGCAAGAAGAATGGCAAAGAGGCGAGGATGTGTAGTTTCTCGTTCACTAGCTGGGAGTCTGTTGGCTGCAATAGATGGTGACCATTCTACTGTTTCTGTATTCAATAATCCCGTATATGGGTCTTCAAGTTTTATTCGAAGAGGAAATGGAAAACAATCTCACCAGGCCGGCATTCAGAATTTTAATCATCATAAACTCAGATTATTGGTATGGGACGATCATGCAAAATCTGGACACTGGTATTTCTCCTGGAAAAATGGATTTGAATATACCGGATTGTCTCCTTTAGCGCCAGATGGTTGGGTTGAAGCGGCTCTCGAAAATGCTTCAATAAAATTCACTGGTGAAAAAATTAAATGGTCGAAAGGTTTGGATGAAGAAACTGTTAATGATAGCATATTTACCGATTCTGGTTGGTTAAAAATTACGTTCCAGAATGGAGTTACTGCTGGATTATCACAAAGTTCTCTAGCAAAACCAGAAGAGGCTTTTATTCCATCTATTGCATTGACTATGTTACCCCCTAAAATTTCTGAAATTGTTGAAGCTGAATGGATGTGGCGGCCGGCCGGATGGCCTGAAGAAAAACCTCTTCCTCCAAAAGGATTAGAAAAATTAGATGAAGTGATTTTAGCATGGATGTCCATGACTTTAGAGGATTCAGTATTAGCTAGAGAATGTAGAGCAAGTATTCTAAATTCGATAGAGGATGGTTTTGTTGCAGGAGTTAATTGGTTTAGTGAGGACTCAAAAGAAGATTTTTTACAATATTTGTCAGGAAGCGACAGCGAGAGAGAAGCTGTCTCAGTGATATTGGAAAATTTAGATTCAGGGATTCACGTAAGGCAAGATGGTTCGACTTTCGAACTTGAAGATGATGTTGTGCGGTTTGAAGAAAATTCGTGCCATCCAATATTAGTTTCTTTGTGGGAAGAACATGGGTTGTTGGTGCTAAGTCAAATGTTTGACTTAGATGGTGAAGAGGGCGAGGAGATTTACAAGAGACAGTTGCAAAGAAAACAAGGCTTTGGCGCATTTTTAAGGGAGTTGGGATCTAATCTATCAACCGCTAAAAAGCTTGATTTATTGCCTTGGAAAGCTAACGATTTACCCGTTCCTCTAAATTTTGCTGATAAACTAATCCGGAAAGCTGGAGACGACGGGGTTGCTGCAACTGTTTCAATGGCGAGAAAAGGTAGAGGTTTGGAATCTGCAATGGGTTGGGCTTGGCTTGTTGTACATGAAAGAACTGAGTCAGATGCTTGGAGATTTGACTCTTCTTCTAGAGATAAAGGGAGCGATTGGGTTCCTGCTTTGAAGATACTATGGGATTCCGCCGAAAAAATATTAATGCAGAATCAAAAAGATGCTAAGAAAGATTATATTGCTGCGATGAAAAAATTAGCAGAAATATCTGGTGCAGGGAAACTATCTGATCCATAAAATTGCCGTCTATATCACTATCCAGATTGCAACCACTACTAATGATGAACCCATTATTCTATTCAGAACTCGAGCAGATTTAGGGGTTGAAAATAATTTTCTCAACTGAGTGCCGAACGCAGCCCAAGACATGACTGCAGGAAGGCCGAATACAAGGTTTAGAAAAACAAGCATTGCTTTGGCTGCAAAGGTAGTGCCAAATATAGTACCAAACTGAGTCATTAATACTAAGAAATGAATCCATGCTTTCCCGTTAACTACTTGAATAGTTGTCCCAGTTTTAATTCCAAGTCGTGTACTTTCTTTTTCATCATCAGACATTGGAGAGGATTGCCATACTTTGTAGCCCAAATAGGCAATATAAATTGCTCCCACAACAGTTAATGCATCAAAAAATGACTGGTTTTTCTCAATAAAGACTGTCGCTCCGCCTACAAATAATCCCAGTGTCGACCAACCTATTGCCATACCCATTATTAGAGGCAAAGTATTACGAAAACCATACTGAGATCCGTGTGCTGCACAAAGAATATTGTTCGGCCCTGGTGTGAAACACATTGGTACGATAAATACTAATGCTGCAATAAGCAACTGTGTATCCATACGACCACTTAAGCACGAGATTCTAACAATTCTGTTGCTGATAATAATGCTTGTTCAATGTCGTTCCAAATATCTTCTACATCTTCGATACCAACGCTCATTCTAACAAAACCAGGGACTACTCCGGCTTCCATTCTAACATCCTCCGGCACGAACATATGGCTGGAATTAAATGGACACTCAACGAGGCTTTCTACACCTCCGAGGCTCGTAGCTTCTAATGTCATTTTCAAAGATTTCATGAATTTAAGAGCCGCCGCATCTCCTCCTTTGACGACATAGGCTAACATTCCACTTCCTTTCGGCATTATCTCCTTAGCTAGTTCAAAATCATCATAATCTGATAATGAGATATGGTTTACACTTTCTATCATTGGATGTTGAGATAATCTGCTTGCAAGCTCTGCTGCATTCGCTGTATGGATTGGCATTCTAGCATGTAAGGTTCTCATTCCTCTCTCTAAAAGGTAGCACATATGAGGGTCTGCTGCGCCACCAAAATGTACTTTTTTAGGGAAAATTTGCGCAATTAAGTCTTTCTTGCCTACGACAAAACCTGCAATTAAGTCCGAGTGGCCGCCTAGATATTTTGTACCTGAATGGATAACTAAATCAAATCCATGCTTTACGGGATTGCATCCCCAAGGAGATGCAAATGTATTGTCCACCACTGAAATAAGATCGTGTCTTTTGGCTATTTCTGACATTGCATTTAGGTCACAAACTTTCAATACAGGATTTGATAATGTTTCTACATAAATCATCTTAGTGTTTTCTTGAATTGCTGCTTCGTATGATAGAGGGTCTCGCATATCGGCCATTGTCACTTCTATTCCAAATCTCGGTAAGTCTTCTGTTAGTAGACCATATGTGCCGCCATATACGTCATTACTAGCTATTATATGGTCTCCGCTGGATAATAATCCAAGTAGAGTTGTAGAAACTGCTGCCATTCCGCTAGCAAATACTTCACCGTCTTCTGCCCCTTCCATTGCAACTAGCTTTGCAGCAACTGCTTCGGAATTAACACTGGATAATCTAGCGTATAGCATAGTATGTTGAGCACCAGCTGCCCAGCCTGCATATGCTTCATCTGTCAAATGATAAGTGGATGAAAGAAAAACTGGAGTATTCACACCCCCTCCAATTGCATTTGTTCCTGAATGCACTGCTTTTGTTGCAAATTTCTTGTCGGTTTCATCACTTGCCATATGTATCGGAAGAGGGGGGTACAAATCAACTAAACGGCGATATTAAAGTATTCTTGTCGAGAAAATGACGGTTTGTTAATAATTATTCGACTTTTTGTCGGAAATACTATCAAAGATACAACGTGGCGTCGTTTTATGCCCTTCTCGAACTTAGATGTCAAAGACTCTGGAATTTTAAAAATGTTAAACGATGATTCTAGAGCTACTACTCAAGCAATTGCTGATTCTTTAGGTATGCCAAGAGTTACCGTACACGATAGAATACGAAGATTACAAGAAAGAGGTGTGATTGATAAATTTTCAGTTGAAATAAATCGTAAAGAATTAGGGTGGCCACTTCATGGTTTTATACTGGCTAATTGGGTAGGGCAAAGAGACGAAATTGATAGAAGATTTGTTGCTGAAGAAATTTGTAAAATGCCATTCGTAGTTGGAGTACATATTGTCACTGGTCAATGGGATTTTATTGTAGAAGTTGTAGCAAAGGATATGGCTAACTTAGGAGATTCTATACTTGATCAATTATCAAATATAAGTGGTGTAGGGCACACACAAACATTGGTTTCATTCTATAGTTTCTCAGGTGCTGCTAAATCATTAGGCTGATTTTTATCTATACCCCAAATATTTCCTGTCAATTGTAAAAATAATGCCACTATTGGGCCTATTAATATCGCGAAAATAATCGTCCCTATACCGAATATACCTCCCAGTCTCCAACCGATTATGAGAACCATGACTTCGATAGATGTTCGAACTCTGCCTATTGGTATATTTGTAATTCTTTGAATACCTGTCATCCAGCCATCTCGAGGACCTGGTCCTAAGTTTGCTGTAAGATAAAAACCGCTACCTACACCGACTAAAATAGTACCCACTAATACCTGAATAGTCTGAAATAAAGGATCTTGAGGATGTGGGAGTTTTGGTTCCATGATATCTATTGCGGCTGCTATAAGAATAGCGTTCAAAATAGTGCCAATCCCAGGTTTTTCTTTAATTGGAATCCACAAAAAAAGTACTACTACGCTAATAAAAAATGTAGCTTCTCCTATTGTCCAATTCAATTGATTGCCTATCCCTTGTGCTAAAACTGTCCAGGGAGCAACCCCCAGACCTGCAGCTATAATTACTGCATCACCGGTCCCAAATATCCACAAACCCACTACTAGAATTAAGAGTGTTTTTGCCTTTGGCTTAGTTGACATTGGGTCGTCTGAACTCCACGTGGTTGCAGGAACTTTTTTTGCTAGTTTCACCAATTTTTACTCACCTTTTATCCAATCTGAATATTCCTTTGTGGAATCAGCTGGCCAGCATAATATTTCTGGATTATCATAAGAATGTTCAGTTTTTATTTTTGAAATCAATGCATCTTTTGATATTTTAGAAGTTTTAATTTGAATTTGCCACTCAGGATTACTTTGGATTTCTCCCTCCCACCTAAATATAGAGGTTATTTTTCTTGTATTGACGCATCCCGCTAGCTTTGAGTCAATTATTGACTGTGCCCAGAACCCCACTTCGGCTTCATTTAATTCTCCTGAAAGTGTTGTTTGGATAACGTATACAGTATCTCCCATGGGCATCGCTAAGCCGCTTTCCAATATAGCCTATAGCATATATTCAATGCCTGTGTATGCATCCGACGTTACGGCGAGAAGATGGACGAGTGGCAAAAACCAATTGATTCTGGGAAAATTCCTGATTCAAATAGTCATTTTGATGTTATTGTCGTTGGAGGAGGGCCCGGTGGCTCTGCTGCCGCTGCATACAATGCTCTGAATGGATGTAAAGTGCTTCTGATAGAGAAAGAAATTTGGCCACGCGATAAAATTTGTGGAGATGCTGTTGGTGGAAAATCATTATCGCATGTAAAGGAATTAGGTGTGTTAGATATGATTGAATCGACACCGCATTATGTAGTAGATTCTATTGTTTTTGGTAGTGCGAATGGATCAGAGGTTCGTGTAATGCTTCCAAAGGAATCATATGAAAAAATGGGACTACAGTCCGGTTATTCTTTACCAAGGATGCAATTTGACTATATGATGTTCAAAAGAGGGCAGGAAATTGTTAGAGAGAACGGGGGTTCGGTTATTCAGGGATTTTCTGTAAATGAAATAACTGTTGAAAAAACCGAAAAGGGTCATAAAATTACTGGAATAACTGGAAATATAGGTGGAAAGAGATCTGGTAGTGAAAATATGACTTTTACGTCCGCCCTAACTATAGGTGCAGGCGGATATAATTGCCCTGTATCGAGAGTAATAACCGAAATACACAATGAACCGCATCGAGATGATGATCATTTCTGTGGAGGTTATCGAGAATATTGGGATAATGTAGAAGGTTTGGGTGGAGAAGAAGGACCCATTGAGATACATTTCATCGATGAAGTATTACCGGGATATTTTTGGTTATTTCCAGTACAAGGAAATAGAGTCAATGTCGGAATTGGAATGCTGATATCGGAACATCGGAAATTGAAAGCAGATAGAAAGAAATCTCTTAAAAAAATACAGAAATGGGTGATTAATGAACATCCTAGATTCAAAAAGAGGTTTGCTAATGCAACATTAGTCTCAGGTTCTGAAAAAGGATGGCAATTACCATTTGGCTCACCTAGGAAGAATTCTCCCTCTCCTTTCCAACCCAGAAGAGCTGCTATGGCAGGTGCTGTCTGCGTAGGTGATGCTGCTAGTTTGGTCGATCCATTTAGTGGAGAAGGAATTGGAAATGCCCTATTATCTGCAAAATTAACCGCGTCACATTTTGACAAAGACCTACATAAAGATGGTTTTACTGAAGAAGCGGCTATTGAATATATGAATAATTTATGGGGAGCTTTGGGGTCAGAATTAACAAACTCAAAAACGTTACAGAAAGTGATGAAATGGAAGCTTTTGACCAATTGGTTCGTTAAGAAAGCGTCAAAGAAGGAAGAAATTGGTAAAATGATGTCAGAAATGATTGCTAGTAAAGAAAGTCAGAAAATATTGTGGAGTCCTTGGTTTTTGATGAAAACATTATTACTGCCTTAAGGGGGTTTATTTTATGGATAAAATAACTTCCAATTTAGAAAATATTGAAGCTATTTTTCTTGATCTTGATGGGACGATTTACATGGGTGATAATTTAATCGATGGCGCTATTGATTTTTTAAATCGAATAGAAGAAAAAGGAATTAAAAGATTCTTTTTGTCTAATAACTCGAGTAAATCGGTAGCCCAATATTTGGTGAAATTAGAAAAAATGGGAATTCCGGCGAATAAGGATGAAGTTTTACTTTCCACTCATGACTTGCTGTCCTGGCTCAAAGCTGAAAATATCTCTGAGACATATCTCGTAGGGACTGAAGGAATGAAGGAGATGTTAGAGGAAGTCGGAATAAATACTAATTCAGAGAATCCGCAATTCGTAGTATTAGGCTATGACACCGAGATTACTTATGAAAAATTAACAAATGCTTCTATTTATTTGCATAGAGGGGTTCCTTTGGTAGTAAGTCATCCAGATATGGTTTGTCCTTCACCTAACGGAGGGCTTCCTGATACAGGCGCGTATTTGGCACTGTTTGAAGCAACTACGGGCGTAACTCCTAAACATATTTGTGGAAAACCAAATCCAGGAATGATTTTACACAAAATAATCGAATTAGGACTAACACCCAATGTTTGTGCAATGGTCGGGGACCGTCTGTATACAGATATGGAAATGGCAGACAGAGCAGGAGTTCATGGTATTCTTGTTCTTTCAGGCGAGGCTACAGAAAATGATGCGGCAAACTCTCCACAGAAACCTAGTTTGATTGTCGATTCCGTAGCATCTCTTTGCTAAAATTCAGTGTATTTTCTTTCATCAAGTGTGATTTTTAACACTTGTTCTTTTAATATTAAAAGTCATTCGGCGACGACATGGAAGGCACTACAGATCCCTCGGTTTTGGAAAATAGACTGTACTACAAAATAGGTTGCTTTGTCTATGACAATGCGAAAGTTGTTTTAGTTGCTACACTAATTCTTGGCGTCAGTTTGGCCGGATTAATCACTCTTGAGCCGAAGTATATCGAAGGCTTTGGAGAAGGGGACCTAGAATCTGTACATGGGTGGTCAGCCCTTGCATCAGGCTTTTCAGATGAGAATGATAGTGGATATGAGGAGTTTTACGTTTTATTCCACCACCCCAATGGAGTATCTAGTGACGCTGATATTAGATCGGCAATGGAGAATACAGTCTCAGTCTTCGAAAATAATGATGTTGTTGTTTTAGATTATCCTTGGTTTACTAATGAAGCAAACCAGTCAAATCTAATTAGTGAAGTAGATAATTCTTGGTCCCGAATTAGAGTCCAGGTAAATATGGATAGAGATGGGGCGAAGGTTCTTCTAAAGGATACTATCGAAAAATTAGAATTGCCGGAAAATGCACCTGAAAATATGGAGAAATGGGTCACTGGAAATTTAGCTATAGATGTAGTGTTTGATTTGACATTAGAAGAAGAGTTAATCAAAGCTGAATTAATATCTGGACCTCTGACTTTGATAATATTATTATTAGTGTTTGGCAGCCTTGTTGCAGCGGGTTTACCTGTATTAACCGGAGTTTATACCGTCATTGCTGCTGTTGGAATTGTTCATGGATTGACATATGTTTTTGATGATATTACTATCTATGCGAATAATATTGTTTCATTATTGGGAATTGGATTAAGTGTTGATTATTCTCTATTCATTGTTAATAGATTCAGAGAAGAGTTGGCTAGAGGTCGCGATCATAGAACGGCTATCGCCATGACAAGTGCTACTGCAGGTCGAGCTATTTTCTTCTCAGGAATGACTGTGATGGTTGGATTGACGGGGATGTTGTTTTTCGAAAATACTGGCTTGCCATCGCTGGGATGGGGGGGCATATGCGCAACATTTGTTGCATTGACCTCATCCATGGTTTTACTTCCAGCAGTATTATCTCTCTTAGGAGATAGAGTTAATTCGTTCAAAGTCCCATTCGCAATGAATGATGAAGTTGCAGAAGATGGTTTTTGGTCAAGAATAGCTGAAGGTGTAATGAAAAAGCCTGTTTCTGTACTTGTTCCAGCAGTATTGCTTCTATTAATCGCTGGTTCTCCGTTCATACAAGCAGAATGGGGTATTGTAACTTGGAAGGCCCTGAGTCCAGATGACGAGTCAAGAAATGGATTGGAGCTTACAGATGAAAAATGGCCAGAGAATGTTGCAAATACTGCCCTAATAGTCTTTGAAATAGAATCAGATATTGAACCGTTCTCAGAAGAATATATTCAGAATTTGTACTTATTTTCTAAAGAAATTTTAACTATTGATCAGACTAGTTATGTTTACTCATATGCCCACTTTGATTCCTCAATGAGTCAAGATGAAGTTATTGCGTTTTGGGATGAAACTGATGATGGAAATATGACTACTGAGGAATTACAAATGTTAAATCTACAACGTAATTACCACAAAGATGCATCAATTGGAGAAGGGGTTGTGATGCTAGTTGTTGGTATAGAAGGAGACCAATCAAGTGTAGAAGCAAGAGAAGTTGTAAGGAATATCAGGGCCCTTGAAAGTAAGAATCTTCAATTTGATGGTGAAGGAGAGGTCCATGTTGCAGGGATAGCAGCATACAATCAGGATGTGTTGGATGCTGTTGCTGAGAAAATGCCCATTGCTATGGCGTTTATTCTCATATCAAGTTACATACTAATATTCCTACAAGTAAGGTCAGTAATTTTGCCAATTAAAGCACTAATTATGAATATTTTATCTGTTAGTGCTTCGTTTGGAGTTTTAGTATGGGTTTTCCAAATGGGTAATGGAGCCGAATTATTAAATTTTACACCTCAGCCTATTGATCCTACGACTCCTGTTATGATTTTCGCTATACTATTTGGATTAAGTATGGATTATGAGGTTCTAATGTTATCAAGAATACATGAAGAATGGGAGCGTACAGGCGATAATACAAAGGCAGTGGCTGTAGGGTTACAAAAAAGCGGGCGTATTATTACTTCAGCGGCCTTAGTAATGATTACCGTATTCGCGGCTTTTGGTATATCTTCTGTCGTTATTATGAAGCAGTTTGGATTGATGCTTGCCCTAGGGGTGGCTGTTGATGCTAGCATAGTTAGGGCTTTGGTTGTACCCTCAACAATGCGATTAATGGGCGATTTGAATTGGTGGGCACCGAGTTGGTTAGCCAAAAATGAGCAAAAATCAGATGAAGAAGATATGCGCTAAGTCGAAGTGCTATGCCTTTGACGTAAAGGTATGAGTGAGGGGCTTGTAGTAGTTACTGGTGCCAGTGGATATATCGGAAGTCACGTTGTTGCTAATCTGTTAACTAAGGG
>Ga0209425_10005029_pt1 | contig 13167 bp, 10 predicted proteins | sample COG_05_FD_184749 | JGI IMG/M metagenome (GOLD analysis project Ga0209425, IMG submission 184749) | Pelagic Microbial community sample from North Sea - COGITO 998_met_05 (SPAdes) (version 2) | ecosystem: Environmental > Aquatic > Marine > Neritic zone/Coastal water | place: Helgoland, sampling... | reverse complement strand
AGTATCTGTTAACTCAAAAGAGGCGTCTACCCCTTTGAAATCAAAACGGTTGCTCATCTCTCGTTGCGCCTGATCAACAGCGTTAGACATTTCGTGCATATCAACTTCAGAAACTATATCGAAAGTAGGCATTCATCCTTCCTCAATTAACATTAATAGATTTGATTATAAATCAGACTGGATAAATATCTATGCTTAACGCAGAGAGCGCAGTCAAGACGAGGCGAGAACATAATTTAATAAGAGAGCTTACTAAAAAGTAAGTGACCGAATTAAATTATGTTTTAAACGAAGTATTGGCAAGCGCAACAGTTAAGCTACAAGACCATTAAGCGGATATCACTTAGTAAGTTATTCAAATAACTACAAAACAATCCTCCATCAACCCCATTCACTGCACGATGATCGTAAGATAATGAGAACGGAAGCATCTTACGCGGGACAAACTCATTATTGATCCAAACAGGTTTAACGGCGGTTTTAGAAACACCTAATATAGCCACTTCAGGGGCATTCACTATTGGAGTGAAACCTAGCCCGCCTATATTTCCTAAGCTGGAAACAGTAAAACAACCGCCTTCCATAAGCTCCTTAGTGAGCTTACGATCTTTAGCCTTTTGGCTTAGCTCGTTAATTTCTGCCGCTATTTCCCATACAGATTTCTTATCAGCATCTTTAACCACCGGCACCATCAATCCTGCAGGCGTTGCAACAGCCACACCTATATTGACATACTTTTTCTGGATTAATTTCTTGCCGGACGAATGCAAAGACACATTAAATTGTGGAAATTCAGTTAATGCTTGAGCACAAGCTTTAACGATGAAAGGCAGTGGAGATAATTTAATACCTTTTTTCTCCGAAAGTGTTTTCTGAGCAGATCGGAACTCTTCTAGATCAGAAACATCAGCTTCTTCAAACTGGGTAACATGTGGGACTGATAACCAGTTTTGAGACATATTTCGAGAAGTCACCTGATGTAACTTACTCATCTCAACTTCTTCAATATCACCAAACTGACTAAAATCAATATCCTTAACCTGAGGCAAGGCAAAAGTTGAACCGCTTGATGCAATTCCACCTCCACTTTGAAGCGCATTTTTTACAAAATCTTTTACATCTTCTTTGAGGATGCGTTTTTTAGTACCAGTACCCATAACCAAGGTCAAATCAACGCCCAGTTGCCGAGCTAACTTTCTGACTGCCGGGCCTGCATAGACTTCTGAATTATCTTTAGGGCTTATTGCTTGATGAGAACTTGATGTAGCTTTAGATGAAGAAGCAACCGAGGCACTTACAACATTTTCAGCCGTACTTTGCGCAGCTTTTAAATCAACTTCTGGCGCTTTAGTTTCTGCTTCGGGGCTAGTATCTGCTTTGGATTCGTCACTTGCTTCATCAGAAGTTTCTGCACGCATGATTACAGCGCCAGTTATCACTTTATCACCAACTTTAACCAAAATATCGGTGATTTTTCCGCCAAATGGCGCTGGCACATCCATTGCCGCTTTGTCAGTTTCCAAAGTAAGCAATCCATCGTCTGCATTAATTTCATCTCCAACTGAAACTAATATATCGATAACTTCAACAGCATCTTCAGCACCTAAGTCAGGCACGTTAATATCTGCAATAGATAATTCTGATGAGCTGGTCGATTGTTTTTCTATTTTTTTCTCTTCTACTTTCTCTTCTGTTTCTTCTATTACTTTTTCTGCTGTTGGCTCTGTATGAGTCGCAGCTTTTGCATCTACACTCGCACTAGTACCAGCAGCACTTTCTACAACAACGATTTCATGGCCTTGATTAACTGTATCCCCAACCTTCACCAATACCTCTTTAACAATTCCAGCACTAGTTGCTGGAATTTCCATAGCGGCTTTGTCTGTTTCAAGAACCAATAAAGAATTATTTTCTTGAATCTCATCTCCAACAGAAACTAGAATTTCAATAACTTCAACATCTTCCGAATCGCCTAAATCAGGAATTGTTATTTTTTCCAGGGACACAGATTTCTCCTATTTTCGATTCTTACACTAAAACCGGATTGGTTTTTTCCGGGTCTAATTTTAATTTTTTGATGGCCTTACTAACTACAGAACTTGCAATACTGCCTGCTTTAGCTAATTCATTTAGCGCTGCCACAACTACATAATTTCGATCTACTTCAAAAAAGTGTCTAAGCTTTTCTCTGCTGTCACTTCGACCGAAACCATCAGTACCAAGCACCTTGAATGGAGCTGGAACGAAAGGCCTGATTTGTTCACCATATAACTTGACGTAATCTGTAGAAACAACAACAGGTCCCACTTGTTTCGACAAACACTCTTCTACATAAGAAATTTTTGGTTCAGCTTCAGGATTCAGCATATTCCAGCGTTCCGCGTCTTGGCCATTTCTAGTCAATTCATTAAAGCTCGGGACACTCCAAACATCAACGCTGACTTTATAATCTTTACGTAAAATCTCAGCCGCAGCTCGGACTTCAAGCAGTATTGTTCCACTGCCAAGCAAGCGCACTCTTAACTTTTCTTTTGATGTCACTTTATATGCTTTGCTGTCGCCATCTTCTAGTAAATACATGCCTTTTTTAATGCCTTCTTCACAACCTTTCGGCATATCTGGCTGAATATAATTTTCATTCATGGTGGTTATGTAATAGAAAACACTTTCATCATCTCGGTACATACGACGCATGCCATCCTGAATAATTACTGCTAATTCATAGGCGTAGGTAGGGTCGTATGTCACACAATTTGGAATAGTATTGGCCATAATATGACTGTGCCCATCCTGATGTTGTAAGCCTTCACCATTCAGGGTCGTTCGACCGGCTGTACCACCGACCAGAAATCCTCTGGCTTGCAAATCCCCAGCGGCCCAACACAAATCTCCAACGCGTTGAAAACCAAACATGGAGTAATAAATATAAAAAGGAATCAGTGGATAGTTATGCACACTATAGGAAGTTGCAGCAGACAACCATGAACTCATTGCGCCTGCTTCATTGATGCCTTCTTCTAATATTTGGCCTTTAACATCCTCTCTATAATACATAACTTGGCCAGAATCAGCAGGATCATAAAGCTGACCCAAAGCAGAATAAATTCCTATTTGGCGGAACATGCCTTCCATACCAAATGTTCGAGCCTCATCCGGCACAATCGGCACAATATTTTCACCAATTTTTTTATCTTTTACCAAGCCCGTTAGTAACCTAACGAATGCCATGGTTGTTGAAATTTCACGCTCTCCCGTTCCGCTTGTAATGGCCTTGAACTCACTTAACTCAGGTGTTTCCAATTTTGAACTTTTAGCCCTACGCTGTGGAACTACACCGCCTAATGCTGCTCTAAGTTTGCGCATATATTGCATTTCTGGACTATTGTCATCGGGGCGATAATACGGAACCTCTTCCAATTTTTCGTCTGGAATTGGAATGCCGAAGCGATCACGGAAATCTTTCAAACTTTCAATGCTAAGCTTCTTCGCATTGTGGGCGGGATTCTGACCTTCTATAGCTGAAAAAGCGTAGCCTTTTACAGTTTTTGCCAGAATAACAGTTGGCCTATCTGTTGTATCAACAGCTTGCTTGTATGCTGCATAAACCTTAAATGGATCATGACCCCCACGATTAAGATTCATAATTTCATCATCAGATAGGTGTTCAACCATTTTCAATAATTCAGGGCTTTTACCGAAGAAGTGCTCGCGGGTATATGCCCCGCCACGACTTTTATAGGTCTGATATTCGCCATCGACTACTTCATTCATGCGAGCCTGCAAAAGACCTTCAGTATCATTCGCCAATAGCTCATCCCAATGCCTGCCCCAAACGACCTTAATTACATTCCAGCCATTACCTCGGAATATGCCTTCCAGTTCTTGTATGATTTTGCCATTTCCACGGACAGGTCCGTCCAGACGCTGCAGGTTACAGTTAATTACAAAATTTAAATTGCCCAGTTTTTCTCGGCCAGCAACACTAATAGCACCCAAAGATTCCGGCTCATCACACTCTCCATCTCCTAAAAATGCCCATATCTGACGGTCACCCTGTTTGACTTGGCCTCGGTTATCGAGGTATTTCATCACATGGGCGTGGTAAATTGCCTGAAGAGGCCCCAGACCCATGGAAACTGTTGGAAACTGCCAATAATCGGGCATTAAATAAGGATGGGGGTAGGAAGAAAGCCCTTTGCCATCAACCTCTTGTCGAAAATGATCCAGTTGCTCTTCCGTGAAGCGTCCTTCTAGAAAAGAGCGGGAATAAGTCCCTGGTGAAGAATGCCCCTGAAATAACACTAAATCAGCTTTTTGGTTTTCAGTTTCACCACGAAAAAAGTAATTAAAACCAACATCATAAAGCGTTGCGCTAGAGGCAAAAGAAGACAAATGGCCGCCTAAGTCCATGCCTAATTTGTTAGCACGTATAACCATTGCCATGGCATTCCAACGTACAATGCTTCGGATACTGCGCTCCATAAACATGTCGCCAGGCATTTTTTCTTCGGCTGAAACTGGAATGGAGTTACGGTAAGGAGTGTTCAGCGTATCGGGAGGAAGTGGATCACCGGACTCGGTGGCTTTATTAACAAGACATTTGAGTAAAAATTGCGCTCTTTCTAAGCCTTGGTTTTTTATGACTGAAGATATCGAATCCACCCATTCCTGAGTTTCTTGCTGATCGATGTCTTTATTGCTCTCTGACATAGGTTAATTCTCTTGTATTTCTCTAGTATTCTTTTTGGAAAACAGTCTGTAGTAAAGCTACAATCGCGCGCAATTCTACTTAAATATATGCCAAATTTCTAGTGGAGATCTCAAATTATGTAGTATTACTACATATATTTATTATTTATCCATGTTTTTATAATTATTTCTATAAATATCAATAAGATAAATTTGTAGTAAAACGGTTTAGCCTATCAATCCATCTCGATATCGTTGCCAATCGAAATAAGGGCCCGGATCTGTTTTTCTTTCTGGGGCAATATCTGAGTGTCCTACTATCTTATTCTCGCTCATCATTGGGTAGGTATCTAATAATACACGAGTGGTATCAATTAAAGCCTTATATTGAGCCTCTGTAAATTCTTCATGGTCAGTCCCTTCTAATTCAATACCGATAGAGAATTCGTTACAGGTATCACGCCCTTGATAAGCAGAAATGCCCGCATGCCAAGCCTGCAGATTAAAAGGTACATATTGAACAATCTCGCCATCTCTTCTTATCAGCAGATGTGAGGAAACTTTTAAACCTTCCAATTCCATGAAAAATTCATGCTGATTACAATCCAGCTCATTGCAAAAAAGTTGATCAATATGAGGGCCGCCAAACTGGCCTGGAGGAAGGCTAATGTTATGAATCACCAAAAGATCGATAAGTTCACCCCCCCTTTCACTGCAGTTTGGAGAGTTTAATTCTCGAGCATTATTCAAACGGTGATCAATAATTTTCATAGTCCTGTTATACCACAAAAGGGCTAAGCTATAATGAGGCAGCTAATATTTAAAAGAGATCAGCATGAGTAATAACATTTTTCTAGAAGACCTCGAAACAAATGTTCGTAGTGCCTTACAAGAGGATATCGGAAGTGGCGATATTAGCGTCTCTCTAATTCCTGCAGAGGAGAGAGCCGAGGCACAAGTAATTTGCAGAGAGAGTGCAGTTATTTGTGGCCAGCCCTGGGTAAATGAAGTTTTCAAACAAATAGACCCTAGTATTGATGTTGAATGGGAAGCCACAGAGGGCCAAGCCTGCGGCACCAACGATTTAATTTTCAACGCCTATGGATCTGCCAAAAACATTCTTAGCGCCGAGAGAACTGCATTAAATTTTCTTCAATTATTATCTGGCACAGCTACAACAGCTAGACGTTATGCTGAACTTGTACAACATACTGCAGTTAAAATTTTGGATACAAGAAAAACGATTCCCGGATTACGACTTGCGCAAAAATATGCAGTCACTCAGGGCCGCTGCTACAACCATCGTTTAGGGCTATATGATGCTTTCCTACTCAAAGAAAATCATATCAGTGCTTGCAGAGGCATCGCTGAAGCTATCGCCAATGCGCGTCGCTACGATGCTGACAAACCTGTTGAGGTTGAAGTGGAAACGCTTGAGCAACTTGAAATTGCACTAGAAGCAAAAGCCGACACAGTGATGCTAGACAATTTTACATTAGACGATCTAGCGCAAGCTGTTATAGTCAATAAAGGCAGAGCTTTGCTAGAAGCATCAGGTGGTTATGATGACGCCAGTATTATTGCAGTAGCTGAAACTGGCATAGATTACATCTCAGTTGGAGCTCTCACCAAGCATTGTAAAGCAATTGATTTCTCTATGCGTTTTGTATGATTGCGAACTTTTTATGAATGAGAGTTTTTGTATAGATGAGAATATAGTGCCACTATCTTTTTATCAGCTTTAGTGCATGCAGCATTAGGATAAACTATACCTAAATACATATTAGTTTAGCCTTTATAAGATACAGTATATTAAGGAGAAATAATTTCATGGCTATGGCATCTTTTTTTGCGACTTACCCGATAGCACTTCTGGGATTTGCTCTTGCTCTGGGACTTATTGTCGGAAGTTTTCTTAATGTTGTGATTTACAGGCTGCCAGTAATGATGCAGCGAGAGTGGACTGAGCAGTGCCATGACTTTCTAGAGATTAAAGCTGATGAGAGCAATAAAAATGGCCCTGAAAAATTTTCAAACTTTAACCTTGCACAACCAGGTTCACACTGCCCCAACTGCCAGCATCAAATAACTGCAATCGAAAACATTCCGGTATTGAGCTATCTAATTCAAGCAGGTAAATGCAAGAATTGTAAGACTCCAATTTCTAGACGCTATCCAATAATTGAGTCTGCCTGTGGAATTCTTACTGTATTAGTTGCTTACCAATTTGGTTTCACTGGCTTAAGTCTAGCCGCTCTAGTATTGACCTGGTCACTCTTAGTGTTAACCATGATCGATTATGATCATCAGCTTCTGCCTGATGACATTACTCTGCCAATATTATGGTTAGGCTTAATAATTAATTATTTTGGTCTCATCACCACACTTGAAACAGCAGTCTTAGGAGCAATTGCGGGATACATGATCCTATGGCTTATATACTGGCTGTTTAAATTACTCACCGGCAAGGAAGGCATGGGGCATGGGGATTTTAAATTGTTAGCTGCTTTAGGCGCTTGGATGGGTTGGCAAGCCTTACCACAAATAATTTTACTCTCTTCGTTAATTGGCGCGCTTATTGGTATTGCCCTCATCATGCTTAAAGGTAGAGATAAAAACATACCTATTCCATTTGGGCCCTATTTAGCTGGAGCCGGTTTTGTTTCACTTTTGTGGAGCGATGAGTTAAACCAACTATATTCCGCGATTTTTTTGTAAGTAAACCCTATAAGAATATGAGCACTAGCGATACATCACCTTTGACCATAGGTCTAACAGGCGGCATAGGTAGTGGTAAAAGTGCGGTCAGCCAAATATTTACTGACCTTGGAGTCACGGTCATCGATACCGACCTGTTAAGTCGAGAATTAGTAAAGCAAGGCTCTCCCTTACTCAATAAAATAAAACAATATTTTGGTAATGAAATAATTTCAAAATCTGGAGAGTTAGATCGAAAACAGCTGAGACAATTAGTATTTAAGGATAAGGCAAAAAAACAGTGGTTAGAAAAACTCTTACACCCCGAAATTAAGTACTTACTATTAGAGCAACTTAAAAAAATTAGCGAAATTTATGTCGTGGTAGTCGTGCCACTTTTACTGGAAAATAATAATTATAATTTTATCAATAGAATACTCGTAGTAGATTGCTCAGAAGCTTTACAATTAAGTCGAGCAATAACTAGAGACCAAAGTAGTTCAGATGAAATAAAAAAAATAATAGCGTCACAGATGCCAAGATCAAAACGTCTAATGCTAGCAGATGATATTATTGTGAATGAAGGTACCTTAGAATCATTAGAGGAAAAAGTTTTAGAGCTCCATGAAAAATATCAAAAACTCAAACAAAATAACTGAAATTGCATGTCCGCAATGCCACAAAAAGGTTCCATGGATTGATGACTCAGTATATCGTCCATTTTGCTCAAAACGTTGTCAAATGATTGATTTCGGCGACTGGGCAATGGAAAAAAACACTATCCCTGTGGAAGATCCCACTGATGATTGGGATAACTTTGAAGAATAAGATTTAACACCCTTGCAAAAAGCGAACAATTTCTCGGTTAGCTTGGGGAAATTGATAATTCTCTAATTCCTTTAAGCTAACCCAACAAATTGCTTGACCTTCCTTACCTTTTGCCTTTCCCTGAAAACTTTCTACTAAACAAACATCAAGCAATACTTGCTTATCCCCATAATCATGTTCAACCTTAAGTAAAGGTGATGAACTTAGAACCTCTAGATCAAGCTCTTCTTGGAGTTCACGACTTAAAGCGACAGCTAGATTTTCACCTGCTTCCACTTTGCCTCCTGGAAATTCCCAAAGCCCCCCTTGATGTTGGTTCTTATCACGCAAGGCTATAAGGACTTCTCCTTTATCATTGCGAATAATGCCAACAGCAACGTGGAGAATTTCTGGCATTGGTTTTAGGTCCGGTATTCAGCGTTTATTTTGACGTAATCGTAAGACAAGTCACAAGTCCACACCCGCTCAGAACAAGCCCCTCTATTTAATTTAACAGTAATTGAAATTTCGCTTTGATTCATGACGGCTTGCCCCAGAGCTTCTGTATAAGTAACACTTTTGCCACCACTCTCAACAATACACACATCATCTAAATAGACATTAACCCTTGTAATATCCAAATCTGCCAAGCCGGCTCGCCCCACTACAGCCAATATCCTTCCCCAATTAGGGTCTGAAGCAAAGAGAGCTGTTTTAACCAGAGGGGATTCAGCAATAGCATAGGCAAGTAACAGACATTCAGCTGAGTCTAGACCTTCTTCTATAGAAATTGTGACAAATTTACTAGCGCCTTCTGCATCTTTAATAATTGCCTGAGCAAGATGCAAAAAAACTTTGTTTAAGGCTAAAGCAAACTCTAGTTGTTGCTCTTTAGTAAGTTCAGAATACACCAAATCGCCTTGACCACTTGCAACCAACATACAACTATCATTAGTAGACGTATCACCATCTACCGTTATCCTATTAAAAGAAAGGTTTGTTGCTTCTTGACAAAGTTCTTGCAGAGAATCTGCAGCAATTTCAGCATCGGTGCATATATAAGCCAACATAGTAGCCATATTGGGTTTAATCATTCCCGCACCCTTGGCTATTCCTGTAATAGTGACTTGCTTCCCCGCCAACACAAAAAGCTCAGAATATGCTTTAGGCACTGTATCCGTTGTCATAATGCCTTTGGCGGCATCAATCCAACAATCACCGTCTAATTTAGTGATTGCTTGTGTCAATGAATTAATTATTTTTTCAGCTGGAAGAGCCTCACCAATGACTCCAGTTGAGAATGGCAGAACTTGTTGTTGTTCAACATCACATGCTTCGGCAAGTGCAGCACAACATTGTAATGCTGCCTGCATTCCTGCTTCTCCGGTACCAGCATTAGCATATCCGGAATTAATCAAAAAATAACGCGGGCTGTGCGAAAAACTATGCTTTTTCGCTAAAACTACTGGCGCAGCGCAAAATGCATTTTTTGTATAAACCCCAGCAACAGAAGCTCCTTCACATAATTCAAATAGAACGACATCTGGCTTCTCCGGCTTTTTCAATCCAGCCGATACAGCGGACATTCTTACACCTTGTACCGGATAGAGCTTTCCTGTTAACTCATTCATACCCTTATTGCTCTCATTCTTAACACTTTATCTCTGCTTAAAATTATATCTATCTATATGATTAGCTATCGATGATAACGTATCAATCACTCTTCAATCTTCCGTTTTATTTTTTCGACGCTTTAGAACACAACGCTACGCGGCTCACACAGTCCTCGCTTTCTCCTGAAAAAAGGTCCCGAAAAAAGCATTTCAACAGGCATCCTAATACTATACCCAGCATTTTTTTATCCTTGTAAAAATGAAAATAGTATTATAAAAAAATAGAACGTTACGAGTGAAGTTGGCGCTAGGCAAAAGTCAATTTTATGAGGGAGCTTACATCTTTAGTAAGTGACCGATTAAAATTTACTGTTAACGACGCTCCAACAAACGTAGTAGTCTTATCCTAATTTACCGTGGCATTGTTTGAATTTTTTACCACTCCCACAAGGACAAGGCTCATTTCTGCCAACCTTTTGCTCTTCACGCACAAATGGAGCTTGTTGGGCTGCTGGCCTCTGCCCTTGTGGAGCAGCTTGCTGTTGAGCACTATCGTCCATCAGGTTAGCAGATTGATGCGTCATAATTTTCTGCTCTTTCTTCATCTCTTCTTCACGTTTTCTTTCGATCGCATCCAGTTCATCTTTTTGTTGGATTTTCACGTGACTAAGAAACTTAATAACTTCAAATTGAATATTTTGTAAAAGTTCTTCAAAAATGGCAAAGGCTTCTCGTTTATATTCCTGTTTAGGATTTTTACCTGCATACCCACGCAAGCCTATGCCTTGACGTAAACTATCCATTTGCGACAAATTCTCTTTCCACAAGTTATCTAATATTTGTAAAGTAATTTGTTTTTCAAAAACACGCATATTAGGGCCAACTTCCGTTGATTTTCTTTCATAACTTTCTGCAATTTTTTCAGTCACTCTTGCCCTCAGAGTTTCTTCATAAAGAGACTTATCTTCGTCCAGCCATTTTTGAATGGGCAAACTTTCACCAAACTCAACTTGTAATGATTGTTCTAGGCCTGGAATATCCCATTGCTCTTCAACACTCTGAGGAGGAATGTAAGTGCTTATAAAATCATTGACTACAGCCTCACGCATATCAGCAATTACTTCTGAAATATCGTCTGCTTCCATTAATTCATTACGGCGTTGGTAAATAATCTGCCTTTGATCGTTAGCTACATCGTCATATTCTAAAAGCTGTTTACGAATATCAAAGTTACGTCCCTCTACTTTGCGTTGTGCTTTTTCAATAGAGTTCGACACCATACGATGCTCAATGGCTTCACCTTCTTCCATCCCCAATCGGCGCATTAGATTAGTTACTTTTTCAGAGGCGAAAATCCGCATCAAATTATCATCTAAAGATAAATAGAATCTGGAAAATCCAGGGTCTCCCTGCCGGCCTGCGCGCCCTCTTAACTGATTATCTATACGCCGCGATTCGTGACGCTCTGTACCAATAATATGCAAACCCCCAGCTTCCAACACTTCCTGATGACGTATCTTCCAGGCAGCCTTGATGTCAGCAATCTGTTGCTCACTAGCGTTTTCCAAGGCATCAATTTCGGCTTCCCATTTACCACCGAGAACGATATCTGTACCACGACCAGCCATATTGGTAGCAATGGTAACTGCCCCAGGCCGACCCGCTTGAGTAATAATTTCAGCTTCTTTTTCATGGTATTTTGCATTGAGGACTTTATGTTCTATTTTTTCTTTATTTAGAAATTTTGACAGAATCTCAGATGTATCAATACTCGCTGTACCAACCAAAATAGGCGCGCCTTTATCCCTGAATCTTTTTATATCCTCAACAATTGCCGCAAATTTTTCTTCGGTACTGAGATAAATCAAATCATTCGCATCATCGCGAATCATTTCTTGGTTTGTTGGAATAACCACGACATCAAGCCCATAGATTTGATGAAATTCAAAAGCCTCGGTATCGGCTGTGCCGGTCATACCCGATAGTTTTTCATACAACCTAAAATAATTCTGAAAAGTAGTAGACGCCAGCGTCTGACTTTCATTCTGAATAGGCACGCCTTCTTTGGCTTCAATTGCTTGATGCAAACCTTCTGATAAGCGTCTGCCGGGCATGGTACGACCGGTATGCTCATCAACCAACACGATTTGATTTTCTTGAACAATATATTCAACTTCTCGATTAAATAAATAATGTGCTCTTAAAGCGGATTGCACTTGTTGCAGCAAGCTCAGATTTGTTGCGGCATATAAATCTTCGCCTTCATTTAATAAGCCTCTACTGACTAACAAACCTTCAATTTTTTCATGTCCCAGATCAGTCAGCTCAACTTGGCGAGTTTTTTCATCGACAATAAAATCACCATCTATTTCATCCTCACCTTCTATCCTGCGCTCTAATTGCGACTTTTCGATACCTTTCTCACCTATTTTCAAGCTTGGGATAAGGGCATTGATGGCCGCATAACGTTTGCCGCTATCTTTAACTGCACCAGAAATAATTAAAGGAGTTCGGGCTTCATCGATTAAAATAGAGTCAACTTCGTCAACGATAGCGAAATAAAGATCACGCTGGAATTTATCTTCAAGGCGAAACGCCATATTGTCGCGTAGATAATCAAAGCCAAACTCATTGTTGGTACCATAGGTAATATCTGCTCTGTAAGCCGCTCGCTTTTCTTCAGGCCCTTGACCAGGTACAACAACGCCAACAGTTAAGCCAAGAAATTCATATAATGGCGACATCCATTTAGCATCACGTGCTGCTAAATATTCATTGACTGTAATGAGATGTACACCTCTACCAGTTAAACCATTTAAATAAGCTGGTAATGTAGCCACCAGGGTTTTCCCTTCCCCGGTTCTCATTTCAGCAATCTTGGTTTGGTGTAACACCATGCCGCCAATTAACTGCACATCAAAATGCCGCATCTGCATTGTTCTAACACCAGCTTCACGCACTACAGCAAAGGCTTCGGGCAGTAATTGCTCTAGGCTTTCACCATTTTCATAGCGTTGTTTAAATTCAATAGTCTTCGCTTTTAACTCATCATCCGAAAGGCTTTGCATAGCACTTTCCATGGCAGTAATTTGCGTAACGACTTTATTTAATCGTTTAATTTCACGTTGGTTTTTATTACCAAATATTTTTGTCAGCATGATGACGATTTTCCAATCTTTTTTTCTATAAATGTAGAGGCCAGTTTATGACCAGGTTTATTTAAATTACAGAGATTTAATAGTAGAAGAGGTACAGATTAGCACTGTACTTTATCTACAGTAGATGGAGTTTTACCGATTAGTGCGGTTTATATAAGAAGCCGGGTCGATAACTCGACCGTTTTTATGAATTTCAAAATGTA
>Ga0209425_10005024_pt1 | contig 13182 bp, 10 predicted proteins | sample COG_05_FD_184749 | JGI IMG/M metagenome (GOLD analysis project Ga0209425, IMG submission 184749) | Pelagic Microbial community sample from North Sea - COGITO 998_met_05 (SPAdes) (version 2) | ecosystem: Environmental > Aquatic > Marine > Neritic zone/Coastal water | place: Helgoland, sampling... | reverse complement strand
ATTTCTTAAATCAGTTACATCATCTTCAAAGTTCTTAAAAATTGAAGTATGATCCAATTCAAATATTGGAAGTTCAGAAATTTTTTTTGGTTTTTCGAATTTATAGCAAAGTTCCTCTGATATTTTTTCACCTTCATTTAAACCAGTTATTTTTATCTTTATATCAATTTGATTATTATTATTTAGCTTTATCATTTTTTTGGCTAAATCAATTATTTTAACTGGTTTTCCCATATCTAGCATAAAAGTTTTTATTGAGTAATTTTCTATTTTTTTTTTATGGTATGCTGCTGACAACAATATCAAACTACATGCTTCATGAATAAGCATAAAAAATCTGTTAACTTCAGGATGTGAAACTGTGACAGGTCCATTTTGTTTAATTTGTTTTTCAAATATTGGTACAACAGACCCACTTGATGCCAATACATTTCCAAATCTTACAATAGTAAATTTATTTAATTTTAATTTTGAGGCATAACTTCTAGTAAGATTTTCAGCAATATATTTTGTCATACCCATAATTGATGTTGGATTAACTGCCTTGTCTGTTGAAACTAAAATAAAATGATTTATAAAATCATTTTCTTTAACAATATCTAAAATATTTAAAGTTCCAAAAATATTTGTATTTATTACTTCATCTTGATTGATTTCTGAAATACTTACATGTTTTAAAGCTGCAGCATGAATGATGATTTCTGGTTTAAATTTTTTAGAGAGAAGCGAAAGTTTTTCTTTATTTTTAATATCACAGACATAAAATTCACACTTATTTCTTTTTTTATTATTAAAAATTTTTTGATTTACTTCAAATATATTTTCTTCATTAATGTCTAATCCCAAAACAAGTTTTGGATTATATTTCAAAACTTCATTGACAAGCTCAGATCCAATGCTACCACCACATCCAGTTAATAAAATTTTTTTTTCATTAAAATAATCATATAAATTATTATTCTCATTCAATTGAACTGGTCTTGCTAAAAAGTTTTCAATTTTTATTTTTTTAAACCCAATATTTTGATTTGAGTTTTTGCTATCAAATTTTATTTGGTAGATATTAATATTAGCATTTTTAGTAAAAAAATAAATATCACTTAATTTTTCTTGTTTTATATCTGCTCCAATTAAAATTTCATCAATTTGAAATTTTTTAACCGTAATTAAGTTTTTTAAATTATTTATATCACCGAGTATATTTATACCCCTAATTCTTCCTTTGATAATTTTTTCAGTTAATATCAATCCTACAATCTCAATATCATTTTCATTTTCATTAAATTTTATAAATTTATAACAATCAATTTCTTTTCCAATTATTACTATCTTTTTTCGATTTTTAGATTTTGTAAATTTATTAAAGTAAAAAAATCTAGCTACCAATCTTACTATTGTTAGAGAAAATGCGGTAAACGTTAAGTTAAATATTAAATTTAATCTTGGTATATTTTCCAGTCTATCATAAAAAAAGATTATAATTATAAAAATTAAATTAGTTAATATTACTGTTTTGAGCAATTCAACCAAATCTCTTGTTGAAAAAAAATTATACAAAACATGATGGTTTTTGTACCAGAAATTAAATATTAAATAGAATGATAAAAAAATTAAATAATATATTGAGTAAAGTTTTATAATTTCATATCTACTTGCAACATCTTCAATAGAAAAATAAAGAGATAAAAAAAATGCAAAAAAAATTAAAATTAAATCTAAGATTAAAAATAATATGTTTCTCATAGACAAAATAATAAATCTTTTTAATTTTTTATTGGCAACTTTATTGTTTATTATAGTTTTGCCAATTATAATAATTTTTTCTTTTTTAATTTATTTTGAAGATAAATCAAATCCAATTTATTTAGGAAGAAGAGTGGGCAAAAATTTTGCAAATTTTAATCTATTTAAATTGAGATCAATGAATATAACTAAAGAAGTTGGATTTCAATCGACAAGTGTTAACGACACAAGAATTCTAAAAGTAGGTAGATTTATAAGATCAACAAAAATTGATGAGCTGCCCCAAATATTGAATGTTTTATTAGGCCATATAAATTTTGTCGGTCCTCGTCCTAATGTAAAAGATGAAGTAAATAAATATGTTAAACTAGAGCAGAAATTATTAGAGTTTAAACCTGGTATTACTGATTTTTCTTCAATTGTTTTTTCAGATGAAGGTCAAATACTAAGTAACTCTTCAGATCCAGATTTAGATTACAATTTATTGATAAGACCAAGAAAAAATATTCTAGCATTATTATATTTTCAAGATAGAAGTATTTTATCTGATTTTTATATTATAGTGTTAACTGTATTAAACATGTTTAATAGAAAATTAACTCTTAGTTTGATTTATAAATTTATGAAAAAGAGATATAGCAATCATGACTTAAAATTTATTTTAAGAGATGAAAGTTTAATTAAAATTAAAAATATTGATGAGTACTTTAAAAAATATGAAGATCAACTTTTTTGAATATAAGAGACTATACTTAGAATATAAAAAAGATTACCTTAAAATTTTTGATAATGTTTGTTCTAGAGGTGCATTTATTTTACAAAATGACTTGAAAGAATTTGAGATAGAATTATCAAACTTTTTAAAAATAAAATATGTTGTGGGAACTAATGATGGAACAAACGCATTAATATTAGGATTGCTTGCTAATAACATTGGAGTAGGAGATGAAGTAATTTTGCCATCTCATACATATATAGCCACTGCATCTGCTATAAAATTTGTTGGAGCGAAACCAGTTTTTGTTGATATTGACTTGAACGATAATTTGATAGCTCCAAAAGAAATAATAAAAAAAATCACAAAAAAAACAAAAGCAATAATGCCCGTACATGTGAATGGTAGAATTTGCAACATGATTGAAATTTTTAAAATTTCAAAAAAATATAAATTAAAAATTATTGAAGATGGTGCTCAATCAATTGGTGCAAAATTTAAAAATGTCTCTACAGGTTATTATGGAGATTGTGCAACAATAAGTTTCTATCCAGCTAAAGTTTTAGGTTGTTTTGGTGATGGTGGAGCAATAGTAACAAATAAAAAAAATATTTATGAAAAATTATATCAGTTAAGAGATCATGGAAGAGATAAAAATGGCAAAATTAAACTTTGGGGAACAAATGCAAGATTAGATAATTTGCAAGCAGCCTTTTTAAAATTTAAACTTAAAAAACTTAAAAAAGACATATTAAAAAGAAGATGGATCGCTTCAATTTATAATAATGAGCTTTCTTCGTTATCTGAATTAACTTTAATTCCTGAACCAAGTAAAAAAACTGACAATTATGATGTATATCAAAATTATGAAATTTCAGTAAATCAAAGAGATAAATTAAAAAAATATTTAGAAAGAAATGGTATTAAAACTTTAGTACAATGGAATGGTAGTGCTGTACATCAAATAAAGAGTTTAAATTTAAAAGCAAAATTGCCTAATACTGAATTTTTTTTTAAAAGATGCATCATGCTTCCAATTCATACTTATTTAAATGAAAAAGAAATAATTTACATATGCAAGACAATAAAAAATTTTTATAAGAACAATTGATGTTTAACGAGTTAAAACATTTATCTAATCCAAAGAGCTTTATAAAACAAATTAAAATTAGCGATTTTAATAAAAGACAGTTAATTATATTTTTAAGAAAAATGCTCTTAATCAGAATGGTAGAAAATAAAGTGGCAAAATTATTAAAAAAAAAGATCATAAATTGCCCTTCTCATTTATGCACAGGTCAAGAAGCAATCTCTGTTGGAATCTTAGATCATTGCAGAAAGGGTGATAAAGTATATGGAAATCATAGATCGCATGGGCATTATTTGGCCCTAGGAGGTAATTTGAAAAAATTTTTTTTAGAATTGCAGGGCAAGTTTGGTGGTTGTTCAAAAGGAATGGGTGGGTCAATGCATCTTGTTGATAGAAGTGTAGGTTTTGAGGGATCTGTACCTATTGTAGCTGGAACTATACCTATTGCTGTTGGTGCAGCATTAAAATCAAAACTAACAAAAGATAATTCAATTTCAGTAGCATTTTTTGGGGACGGTGCATGTGAAGAAGGAATTTTTCATGAAAGTTTGAACTTTGCTAGCTTACACTCTCTTCCAATCATATTTGTTGCTGAAAATAATTTGTTTTCTTCTCATTTAGATATTCATTTAAGGCAACCTTCTAATAAATTATCAAGATATGCTGAAGCACATAAAATTGAAAATTATGTGGTTGATGGTAATGATGTATGTGAAGTCAATAGATTAATAAAATCAAAAATTAAGAAATTAAGAAATGGAAACGGTCCATTATTTATTGAATGTATTACCTATAGACATCTTGGACATGTAGGGCCTGCAGAAGATATAGATGTTGGTGTTAATAGAAAGTTAAGTGATTTGAAGTTGTGGAAAAAAAATGATCCAATCTTACGATTTAAAAATTCTTTAAAAAATGAAAATTTAATTAAAGATAAAGAAATTTTTCAAATAGAAAAAAATATTAAAAATAAAATAGATCAGACATACAAAAAGTCAGAAAAAATACCACTTAAAATAAATAAATTAGTTAATAATTATATCTATTGATGAATAAAAATTTATCTTACGCTAAGTCGATTAAAGAAGCTTTTAACTTTATTTTAAAAAATTTTTCAGAGTCTTTTGTTATTGGACAAGGATTATGGAGTCCTTGGTATGTTGGGTCGACAATGAATGGACTTCCTGAAAAATTTGGAAAAAAACGCATTATTGACAGCCCTGTTTCAGAAGCTGCGGTAACAGGTATTGCAACCGGTGCTTCGCTGCATGACATGAAACCAATTGTTGTGCACCCAAGAATGGATTTTATGCTCTTAGCCGCAGATGCAATTATTAATCAATCAGCAAAGTGGAAATTTATGTTAGGTGGAGCAAATAGTCCGAATGTTACAATAAGATCAATAATTAATAGAGGTGGAGAGCAAGGAGCACAACATTCCCAGAGCTTATATTCTATGTTTGCAAATATCCCAGGAGTGATTGTTGTCTTACCATCTAATCCTCAAGATGCCTTCAATCTTTTGGTAAAAAGTGTAATTACTAAAAGCACAGTAATTTATATTGATGATAGGTGGCTTTATTCAGAAACTGATAAAATTAAAATAGATAATAAAATTTTAAAAAAAAACTTACTTAATGAAGAGCCAGAAATTATTAAGCAAGGAGAGGATTTAACAATTATTAGCTTAGGTTATGGGGTAAAAATTTCAAAAGAAGTGTCCATAATGTTAAATAAAAAAAAAATAAAATCAGAAATTATTGATTTAAGAATAATAAATCCTCTAAGACCAAAGAAACTGATAAATTCTGCAATTAAAACAAAAAGAGTTGTAGTTTTAGATTATGGCTGGAGCAACTGTGGGATTGCCTCAGAAGTTGTAAGTCAAATAGCAGAAAAAACTGATAAAGAAAAAGTTAAAATTAGATATCTTAAAATAACTCTTCCAAATATGCCAGCACCTACAAATAAAATTAACGAGAAAGAATATTATATTTCATCGAAAGAGGTATTAAAAAAAATTCTTAAACATTTTTTTTGATGAAAATTTGGTTTGTAAATCCTGGAGAGCCACTACCTATTGATAATAATCAAAGATTATTTAGGACTGGAAAAATTGCTGAAAGATTGAAATTAAATCATGAAATAATATGGTTTAGTTCTAAATTTGATCATTTTAAAAAAGAGTTTAGAGATGAAGATCAATGTGAGTCTAATGGAATAAAATATTATTTTATAAAATCCATAGGATACAAAAACAATTTATCAATTAGAAGAGTATTTGATCATGTAATAATGTCAGTAAATTTATTTATCAAAGCTTTAACTTTAAAAAAACCTGATGTTGTAATCAGCGCTTATCCACCAATAGAAACATCTTTTCTAATCATGATTTACTGTAAATTAAGAAAAATTAAATTCATCTGTGATGTTAGAGATCTATGGCCTTATACCTTTGTTCATTTATTTAAAAATAAGTTTAAGAAGTTTTTATGTAAAATACTTATATTTCCATGGGTTTTATTAGCCAAAACAATTTTTAAAAATTCTCAATTAATAACAATATCAGATGGTTTTCAAAATTGGTTGGTTAAATACAGTAAAAATACAAATATAGAGAAATTTTATTTATCTTATGAAAAAAAACAAATTTCAAAAACTAAAAAATTTAAGGATTTAGAAATTAAAGATGGTGATTTCATTATTTCTTTCGTTGGGAATTTTAGTGAAATTAAATTTAACTTTAGCTTTATTTTTGATTGCTCAAATGAAATTTATAGCTTGTCTAAAAATATTAAATTTGTTTTTTGTGGAGACTTTAAAAATTTAGAGGAAAAAAATAAATATAATTTTAAAAATATATTTTTTTATGATTGGATAGACAGAGATGAACTAAGAGAATTATTAAATATTTCCAATTTAGGCTTAGCACCTTACAATAATTTGTGGGACTTTAATCTTTCAATCCCTAATAAGATAAGTGAGTATTTGTGTTATGAATTACCTATATTGACAAGCTTAAAAGGAGATACTGAAAATTTAATTAATCAATACAATTGTGGAATAAGTTATTCAAGTAATGAAAAAAATCAATTTATTCAAATTATAAAAAATCTTTATTTTGATAAAGAAATGTATGCAAAAATTAAAAAAGGTGCAATTAAAGCATCAAGTAAATTTTATGATGATGAAGTTTTAAGAGATATGGAGAAAAATATTTTAAATTAAAGATTATTTTCCTAATTTTGTAGTAGATAGATTGCTATTTAATTTTACAGGTTTTGATATAGAATTAGATTTTATCAAAGCCGTGACAATTTTAAGACTTTTTATTGCTTCTTTTGCATTCACAAAATTATTTTTTTTTGTACTTTTGGATTTTAAAAATTGATCAACATATTCGTAGAATTTTAGATGACCCCAAGGAAGATTTTTAGGTTGATACGTTGTAGAAAAAATTTTTACATCATCTTTTGTTTTATTTGTAAATTTCCATTCTAATAACTTGTTTGCAGAAAATCCTCCAATTATAACTGTACCTTTTGTACCTAAAATTGATATTGATCCTTCGAGATTATCTGGTCTACAAGCAGTCGTGGCTTCTATTATTCCTGTTGCTCCGTTTTTAAATTTTAATACTGCTGCTGAAGTATCTTCTGTTTCAATTGGAGCAGAAACAGTTGAGTTTATGGAAAAGGCTGTTTTTACATCTCCAACTAACCATTGCAATAAATCTATATGATGAATAGCCTGATTGCATAAAACACCACCATCACTTTTCCATTTTCCTCTCCATTTTGCTGAATTATAGTATTTTTTATCTCTTTTCCATCTTATACGTACTGTGGCTAAAAAAATTTTTCCGAATCTTTTTTTAATGATTGCGTCTTTTAATTTTAAAATTGGTAAATTAAATCTGTTCTGCTTTACAACAAATATATTTAAATTTTTATGTTTATTTTCTAAATTTACTATTTTTTCTGCATCTTGTAATGAGACTGCAATAGGTTTTTCAATTATTATACTCTTTTTTTTATTTATAATTTTAATTGCAATTTTTGCATGTGACCCACTATCAGTTAAAATACTAGCGATATCAAAATTAGAATTATTTAGAGCATAATCTAAATTATCGTAAACAGGATAATTATACTTTGCTTTCAAAAGATTTATTTTTTTAATATTTTTTTCAACAATTCCTGCAATTTCAAATAAATTTTTTAGTTTTTCTAAAACTAGAACATGTTTATTAAAAATATTACCAGAGCCAATTAACAGAATTCTATTTTTATGGATTTTCATAAGAAATGAGTTTAAACACCCATATCATGTTTAATTTTAAATTAATACAAAAATTTTTATTTCCAAATAAAATTCATTTTTTTTTGAGATTAATATTTATAGTATTTAATGGTTTATTAGAATTAATTGGAATTAGTTTATTACTTTTTTTTATTAAGATAATTTCCTCAACTGATGAAGTTATAAGTTTTTTTCAATTTAAATTTTATGCAAAAAATTATACAGATATAATATTTATAAGTTTAATTATTATCTGTTTCTACCTTTTAAAAAATTTCTACATATACTGGTTTGTTACGTCTCAGCAAAAAATTCTTTCTAATGCACAACTAAGGTTAGGAAAAAACATTTACTATGGTTATATAAAAAGTAAACTTAATTTGATTTTAGGTATAAATACAAAAAAAATAATTCAAGACATAAATGTTGAAACAGAAAAACTATTTTATGAGTATTTTCAAAGTTTGTTTACTTTGTTAACTGAAACTATAATTATTTTTCTTATATTAGTTTTCTTTCTGATAAATGAACCTATAATTTCGATATATTTAGTTATATTATCAGTATTGATTTATTTTCTAGCTGCTAAGATTTTTTTCAGTAAATCAAGTTTAATGGGCCAAAATAGAATTAAGAGTTTTGAGGAACTTTCAAATATTGTTAACTCCTCAATAGGATTATTTAAAGAACTAAAGGTTTCAAAAAAAATTACATTATTTTCTAAATTATTCGATAAGAGTTTAACTAGATATGTAAAATCAAAATATTTTGATAATGTTACATCTGAGCTCCCAAAAACACTTATAGAGATATTTGTAGTAGTAATAATTATTTCAATAGTTTTATTATTTTTCCTATTAGAAAAAAATGTTGAGGAGCTAATACCAATTTTGTCAATGTTTGCTATTGGTAGTATAAGAATAATGCCATCAATAAATAGGGTTGCTGTCGCAAGTCATAATATGAAATTTTATGGTGAAACAATTTCAGGATTATCATTTGACTTAGATTATTTTAATTTTGCCAAAGATAGAGATAAGATAAAAAAAAATTTTTCAGTAAAAAATAAAATTTATTTTAAAAAAGTATCATATTTTAATTCAAAAAAAGAAATTTTTAAAAATTTAAATTGTGAAATAAATTTTAAAGACAAAGTACTAGTTCTGGGAAAATCTGGATCAGGTAAAACTACATTTTTAAAAATATTATCAGGTTTAGTTCCGATCACCAATGGTAGTATTGAAAACTCATTAGAAAAAACTGACTCATTTTTAAATTTTAAAGAACCAATTAGTTATCTTACGCAGGATAATTTTGTAATTGATAAAAAATCAATTTTTTACAATGTAACACTTAAAGATAAAAAAAATGCAAGATTAGATGATATAAAAAAATTTCAAGAAGTTATCAAATTAGCAAATGTAAACTTATTAATATCAAGACTTCCTCAAAAAGAGGACACAATCCTTAATGAAGCTGCATCTAATATTTCTGGTGGTGAAAAACAAAGAATTTGCATAGCGAGAGCTTTTTTTAGTGATAATGATATGATTATTATGGATGAACCTTTTTCATCAATAGATAAACAAAATTCTGATGAAATTTTTCATAATATTTTAAGAAATACAAAAAATAAAACTTTAGTAATAACTAATCATAAAAAAATTGATAAGAAATATTTTGATAAAGTCATAATTTTTAAAAACAATGAAATTAAGATACTATGATTGATGTATATAGTAAGTTTGATGTGCTTTATTATATTTTTAGTATCAATCTATTTTAATAATGAAAAAAATAATATCAGATATTTATCATAAATTTTTAAGATATAAATTTTTGGATAATTATGTCTCTGTTGATTATGAAGCATTTTTTAATATAGAAAATTCTAAAACTGAAAAATACAGACTCAAATTATTTGATAAATTTAATCTAAAGAGTGTTAAAACAATATTAGATTATGGATGTGGATATGGAATAAACCTTAAAGTTTTAAAAGATATAAATCCAAAATTTATATTAAATGGGATGGATATTTCAAAAAATGATTTAAGAATGTTAGAAATTATAAATAACAATTTATTAAAAAATCACATAAATATTCTTGATCACGAAAATCTAAAAAATTTAAAAGGTAAGTTTGATCTAGTTTTTACTGATGCTGTTTTAATATATGTAAATCAAAGAGTTATAAAAGAGCAAATTAAAAATTTAATAAATTCATCAAAAAAATATTTATTATTTCATGAGTTAACATATGAATTCAATAAATCTAAAATTTCTCATTTGAATATACATGATTATAGATCTTTAATTAAATCAATAGATCCGAAGCTAAAAATAAGCTTATATAAATCTCTAAAACAAGGAACTCCATGGTCTTCACATGGAACAATAATATTAATATTAAAGAAATAATGTTAATAATATAGTAGTTTTCTTAAATATTAAAAATTAGTATAAATTAATTTAATTTCCTTTTTTCAATTCTGTTAGTTCAACTTAGTTTTTATTTTTAGTGAGTTTTTTTATTTTATTTATATTTATTTTTTTGATGCAAAATACTAATAAGATAAATTATGAAAGAAAAAATTAATTTAGTTTTCCTTGCACCTGGTAACTCAGTACATTCTTATAGATGGATAAAGTATTTTTCAAAAAAATATAAAATTACCTGGATTTATACTGGAAAATTAAATGATAAAATAAAAAATATAAAATATGTAAATTTATCAAATAATTTAATTCTACCATTTCTACCATTTCTACCATTATTTTTTTTATTTAAGATAATTCAACTTAAACCAAATATTATACATATTCACTCAATATCAAAAAATTTATTTATAGGGATTTTAGCTGTGCTTTTTTTTAAAAAAAAAGTAATACTTAATCCTTGGGGATCTGATTTTTTTTATCCAAATTATCTTGTTAGAATTTTACAAAAATTTATAAAAAATAATTTCATTTTTACAGATTCTTTTCAGATTAAAAATAGATTAAAAAAAAATAACAAAGTATTTAAAATTAATTTTGGCGTTGATCTTAATTATTTCAATTTAAAAAAAAAAAAAATTTTTATAAATCCTTCTAAAATTATCTTTTGTCCAAGAGGTTATGATAAAATATATAATCAGTTTTTAATAATTAAATTTTTAAAAAAAAATTTTAAGAAATTAAAAAAATTTATTTTTATTTTTTCAGGGAATATAAATTTTTCTGAATATAATAAATTAAAAAAATATGTTGATGAAAACAAACTTAATCAAAATGTTAAACTTTTAGGAAATTTAAATAAAAAAACTTATAAGCAATATTTATTACAATCTGATTTAGTGATATCTGCAAGTAAAAGTGATGCTGGACTATCATCCACAATTGCTGAGGCTATGAGTTCAAAATGTTTAGTTTTATGCACAAATAATCGAGATAATCCTCATTGGATAAATGATTGTACGTCAGGATTTCTATTTAAAAATAATAATTTAACAAACTTTGAAAGTAAATTTTTCAAAATATTTAAGTTGCCAAATAAAAAGTTAAATCTAGTCAGATCTTTAGCACGTGAAACACAAATAAATAATAATGATTTAAATAAAGAAATGCAAAAAGCTGCAACTATTTACAATAAAATTTCTAGTTTTTATTATTAAAATATTTTTCAATTATCTTACATACATAGTTTATATCTTTTTCACTCAAGTACGGGTGACATGGTAAACATACATTCATTTTAGCTATAATTTTTGATATTTTTAAATCTTTTGTGTTGTATTTTTTAAAAGTTGGTTGTTCACTAATACTGTATTTGTATAAATTTGCAGTTTGAACTCTATTTTCTCTAAGGAATTTTTGAAATTTATCTCTTTTATCAACCAATATTACAAAAGAAGATCCATTATTCTCTGTTGAATTTATTCCACTTAATATTTTAAAATTTTTAAATTTGCTTAATTTTTTTTTATAAAAATTTATAACTTTTTTTCTTTTTTTAATTTCTTTATTAATTATTCTTAATTTTTCACTTACAACACAGGCTTGTATTGTATCTATCCTTGCGTTTAATCCCAACAAAACTGAATATGATTTATGTGATTGTCCATGTGATCTTATTAATTTCATTTTATCATAAATTTTTTTACTATTGGTAAAACATGCACCTGCATCACCAAATGAACCCAATACTTTTGCAGGAAAAAAACTTGTGCAACTTACAGAGGTATAATTGTGACAATAATTACCATTAATTTTTGATCCGAAACTTTGTGCACCATCATTGATTAACAGTATTTTATTTTTATCAGCAATTTTTTTTAGTTTTACAAGATCAGGTAGATGTCCATATAAACCTACAGCAATTATAGCCTTAGTTTTTTTTGAAATTTTATTTTTTATTTTATCTAAATCAATAGTACCATCCTCAATATTTACATCTGCAAGAACAGGCTTGGCTCCAACTAATATTATGCTACTTACAGATGATATCCAAGTCATGTCAGGAACAATGACTTCGTCACCCTTACCAATATCGCAAGCCATTAAAGCTAAAATTAATGCATCGGTTCCAGATGAAACTCCAAGTGAGTACTTTACATTTAAATATTTTGATAAACTGTTTTCTAATTTCTCTACTTCTTCCCCTAAAATAAATTTTTGTGAATTAAGCACTTTATTAATTTTTAAATTTAATTTTTTTCTAATAATTTTATATGTTTGATTTAAATCTACTATTTTTATACTCATTTTTTAATTCCTAAAATTTGATATGCTTGATGATCCTGTTTTATCCATCTTTTATATTCAATTTTTTTAAATTCAACTTTGAAATCATTCATTTTAGACTCTTTTAAAATATTTTTAAAATTATGAACATAATAGCTCAAATTTTTAGATTTATTTAAAGAATTATATTCTAAAAAAATGAAACCTTTTTTTATTTTTTTTTTGTTTAAATTTAAAAAATTAATTAATTTTTTTTTTTTAATATAAATTAGTGTAAACGAGGAAATTATGTAATCTATATCTTTTACTAATTTTAAGTTTTCTATGTTAGCATTTGTGAATTTAATATTTGAATTAATAGTATTATTATGATACCGAGCTGAAATAATTGAGTTTTTACTTAGATCAATACCCTCTATCTCAAATTTAGGTTTATTTTTTTTAAGATTGAATAGTCTTAATCCAATTCCACATCCTAACTCTAAAATTCTTAATTTATTTTCTTTTTTTTTAAAAAATTTTAAAAAAAGCTTATCTTCAAAATGTGTTTTTGAATAATTTTCTTTTTTATATTTTTCAACTTTTCTTATTTTCCAAAAAAAAGAAT
>Ga0209425_10005021_pt1 | contig 13185 bp, 6 predicted proteins | sample COG_05_FD_184749 | JGI IMG/M metagenome (GOLD analysis project Ga0209425, IMG submission 184749) | Pelagic Microbial community sample from North Sea - COGITO 998_met_05 (SPAdes) (version 2) | ecosystem: Environmental > Aquatic > Marine > Neritic zone/Coastal water | place: Helgoland, sampling... | reverse complement strand
ACGACGCACAGAAAGACATTATTCCTCTCTTTGCGCAATAATATAAACACACTACGCACAAACACAGAAGAGAAAGCTTTCTTTTTCTCTCTCGTTTTTCTTCTCTCTCGTCGTTTTCAGAGGGAGTCTTGTATACATATACCTCTAAGCCTTAAAAAGAAGAGAGAGAGATCGCGTTGAAAATTCATCTCTCCGAGAAGAGAGAATTTGAAATTTTAAACATTCGCTCGCGCGAGAGAGAGAACTGCGCTCTCATATCATCGCCATAAAAAAGAAGCGAACAAATGTCGAACGCGAAAGAAGCGTCCGAGGCGGAAGCGTTAGGGACGAAGGTGTTGAACTTGTGCCGAAAGAAAGCGAGCGAGAAAGATCTGTTGACGGTTTTAGAGGTACGCGTTTGTGATGCGATTTTGAATTCTTTCTCTCGAGAGAGAGAGAATTCAAAATGTTTGTTTCTTTCTCTCTTCTGTGTAATGTTGTCTTGACGATCAACAAACTCGTTTTAGTATCGTTCGTTTTATTCGTTTTAGTATTCGAGAGTGCGTTACATCGATCGCGCGGCACGAAACGTATCTCGTCATAATCTCAGTCCTTTAGGAGTGAGAGCAAAACTGACCTTTTAAAAATGTCCCTCTGTTTTACTCGTATTATGAACACACAGCCGTTGGCGATGAAACTACGAGAAATCAACCAATCGGAAGACGGAGGCCGAATGCCTAAACTCGCATCCGCGGTCACGCACCAATACGTTTTGAAACACCAATCGTCACTCGTCGTCGCGTACGCGTCGGCGTGCGCTTCGGAAGTGTTTCGGATCTTCGCGCCGGAACAACCGTACGAGAAAGAGGAGACTTTAAGAGCGGTGTACGAGAACTTTAATCAAACTTTGGGGTGGTTGAAGTACGCGTCGTCGTCGTCGTCGAGGAGGAAGAAAGACCAACACGATGATGAGGACGAGGACGACGAGAACGAGGACGACGAGGACGAAGACGACGAGGGAGAGAAAGAAGAAAAAGAGGAGGAAGAAGAAGACGGAAAGAAGTTAAAGAAGAAGAATTCAAAGAAGAGCACGAAGAAGAAGACGAAAGCCGACCCGGCGAATCCTCCTCCGAATTTAGAAAGGAAGCGAATCTTGTTCGAACAATCCGAGCGGTTGTTACGAAACATCGCGCAGTACGGCTTGTGCGTGCCGGTACTCGATTTGGAGGATAAATCGACGTCGGTGGAATTGGCCAAAGATTTGTTTGAGACGTTATTCGACGCGACGACGGCGAAAACAGAACCGATTATAGGCGAAAACGTCGCGAGAGTTCTGAACACGATGATTGAAGAGGCGGCGGAGGATACGACGGTGACGGATGGAAACAACACGGGCAACGCGAATTATAATAAAAGTTTGTTCCACGACGAAGTGTTAGAACACTCGCCGTTACTTCCGGAGATTTTAGAGCAAACGCTTTCCAGGTTGGTGGAACCGAAAAAGTCGCAAAATCCATCCGCGCACGCGTTGAGCTCGGCGTTGGTCGTTTCCTGCTCCACCTCTTTACACGTCCCGACGCAAAAGTTTCTCGTCAAATCGATCAGAAATTTAGTGCCGAAAAACCACGCGTTGTTTAATCTCTCGAAAAAGCACGCGGCTATTTTAGAAGCGTTAGCGTCGGTCGATGCGGCGGTTTTGAGCACCTTGTGGCCAGAACTGCACGAAGAAGCCCGATCGGAAGAAGTCGCGCAAAGGTTAAAGGCGTGCGCGTTGCTCGGCCGAGTCTTGCGCGCGAGGAGCAGCACGATACGCATCGCGAACAACGGCAACTCGTTCGGATGCATCGCGGACGAATACCCGCACGTGTTGAAGATGTTCTGCGAACGCTTTTCGGACAAGGAAAGAGCCGTTCGCGTGTTTTGCTGCAACTGGGCGTTGAACTTTTTGAACAACGGCAGCGTCGGAGAAGACGCCGAAAAAACCACCGTCACCAACGAAACGCTCCCGTCGTCGCAATCATCTTCCGATGGGACGAAAAAGACGTCGGACAACAGCAACACCATTTCGCGCTTGTCGCCAAAACCTTCCGGTGAAACCAACGCCGCCGCGGTTCAAGTCTTTGAGCACTTGCGCCAACGCTGCAAAGATCCCGACGAACACGTGCGATTGAAAGCGACGGAAGTTTTGTTTGAAATTTACTCGCGCGAAACCGATCGAAGAGCGGTACAATTAAAAGCCGTCAAAGAAAGCGGCGAGCGCGCTTTGCGAGACAGGAGACCAACCGTTCGTAAAGCTGTGGTTGACGGTATGGTCAAATGTTACAGGAACTACGCTTTGCGATGCATGAAGAAAGCGGAGACTTTGCGAACCGGAGGCGAGGAAGATAGCGAACGATTCGATTGGATTCCGGGGACGATTTTAAAAGGCATCGTCGTGCCAGACATTGCTATGTACGTCGTCGAACCGGCTTTGGCGAACTTGTTCCCGGCGAGCTTCCCGGCTGACGCTCGAACGACGTTTTGGTTGCGCGCGTTGATGACGAGCGGAAGCGCTTTGGCTAAAAGTGCCGAGGACGTCGTCGACGTCGAAGATGGTGGTAAAGAAACGACCATCATCAATTACGTTGAACCGCGCGTCAGAGATTGTTTGAAGATGTTCTTGTACCGTCGCGAGATCGCGAGAAAAGACTTCAAGGAATACATGGACGCTCGCGAGCTCGCCAAGGGAAAGACCTCCCCGAAGAACTCAGAGAAGCAATTATCGGAAGCGCGCGTATTCTTCTCCAAAAACTTCCGAAACGAAGAGAAATCCCTCAAGCTGTTAGAAACAGGCATCGAACAAGTGAAGGACCAAAAGTTTTTCAAGTCGTTGATCACGCTCGCGAATTTGAACACCTCGCAAAAGGACGCTCGGCTCGCCGCGGAGGACGCCAAGAAACGCTTAGGCGAGAAGCACGGCGCGTTTCAGCTCTTGGAAGCTATGATTGCAAAAATTGACCCGAGCCCGTTTGACGGCGATCACGCGAGATGCACCTTAAAAATGGCGCTGAAGAACGGGAAGAAACCGACGAAGAGGAACGAAATCGACGAGAACAACAGGCGCGTGGCGATGTTCGCGATGGACCACGCCATGATGCTCGCGGAAGCCAATCCGTCAATCTTTAACTCGTGCGGTGATTTGTTCTTGAAAGCGTTATCTGAAAACGCAGAAGTCCCGCCTTTGGTTGACGACGTGGTGACTGAATTCACGCGCTTGTTTTCTGTTTGTGGAGGCCACAGTTTAGCCTCGGTCAAAGAGACTTCACATTTGAGGGACTTGCTGGTAAATACGGTGGAGCAAGGCGCGAGCGGATGGACGCGATCGAAATTAGCCGCGAGATCACTCGTTCAGTTAGCGTCATCATCCGGATCGGGACAAAAGAAAGCCAACGATGCAAACGTGGACGCGCTCGAGTCGTGCTTCTCCAATTTACTCGACGCCTTAGCGGACGGTCGAGACGCCGAGATGCCAAACTTGCTCGCCGCGGCGTCCGCGATGCCGCCCGCGTTGGTGTTCAAAAACCTGGACGCGGTTGAGAACGCGTTGTTTTCTTTGGTCGAAAACGAGTCGAACGACGATTTCTGTCGCGTCGAAGCGATCAAGTGCTTGCGAAACTTCGCCACGTTTGAGATGATGAAATCCGTCTCTTTGTCGTCGAAATCTTCCACGACCGGCGCCGCTCTTCTCGCGAAGGTGAAACAATTCAAGAAACGCGCCGTAGACGCGTTCGTTCAAATTCTTGAATCTTCGGAGAACGACGAAGTTTTACGCGCCACCGCTTTAGCTATCCCGAAAATTGCCTCGGGAGGATCTGTGAGCGAAAAAGTGATCGATCAGACCGCTTTTTACGCCGTCGCGAAATTTCTCTGCGACAACGACGACGACGACGAAACGAAACTGGCGTTTGTGAGTAAAATTTCAAAATACTCGAAACGGAAAATGTCTTCATTAGGCGTTCGATGGCACGCTATCGTCGCGTGCTTGACTGGCAACGCGTATTCGCGATCCGTGAGAGATGTCGCCTCGACCGCCTGGGAAGTGTTCGCCACGAAAACGCAAAGAAACAAATTTGAACTGTTCAACAGAGAGGCGGTGGAGTCCTCGAAAGACCCGGAAACGACCAAATCGAAAAAGTCGTTCGCCTTTACGAGGTCGCCGGAGTACACTTTGGTGTATTTGATTCATTTGCTCTCTCGAGTTCAATTTGGTGTCACGAGCGCGAAAGACGAAGACGGAGAATTCGACGCGTTGACCGCGAAGGACCTTCGATTTTCCGAAGGCGTTTTCGAGCACGCCGTCCACGCGTTGTGGCCGCCGGTGGATCGCAAAGCCGAAAAGATGATTGCGTTGAACTCGTTAGTCGCATCGACGTTGAAACTCATCCGAGGTGTCAAAACCTGCGAGGATGCCGAAGATGCGGACGGGAAGACGGACGCTTTATACCTCCTCACCGACCTCTGTTTGCTCGCGTGCAAAAGCGTATGCGCGAAAAGAGGTTTCGATTGGATGGACGATCGATCGAGCGAAAGTGCACTGTTGCAAATTACCGCGGTGTATCCATCTACTTTGTACACGGTGGTTGGTAGACGCGCGAGCGGTAAACCGTTAGAGGTTGGTGGGCCGCCTAGAATTGGCGATTGCTCGCACTTGCCCAGAGCGTATTTAAAAGCGCAAGCGAACGGTGGTAAAGCATCAAAATCCGAGTATCATCATCACGATCGCTCGAGAAACAACGCGACGACAACGGGTGCGAACAAACGTCCCGCGGCTACAGCAACTACGACGACGACGACTGCCTCGAACGCGAAAGTCACCGATGCCTTTGGTGGTGGTAATTTGAAGAAGCAAAAGACGTTGAAACAAACGACGCTGAAGATGGAAAATCCGTCGAGAGCGATGCCGAAGAGGAAAGCGACGGGTCAAGCGATCATCGTGGACGAACTCTACGACTCGGACGAGTTCGAACCCGACTCGGCGGTGAAAAAACAGAAAAAGTTGGCATTACCGGCGCCCGAGTCGAGATTCGTTGTACCTCCGTCGCCGGCGGTTGGATTAAAATCGAGAAGTACGAACACCACCGGTACGACGACGACGACGACGGCGACGACGTCATCGAAGAGTAACAGTTTGAAGCAAAAGAACGTGACGTCCTTCTTCGGCGTCGCGAGAGAAGATTCGGACGTTGAGAACTTGCCAACTGCGAGGGGTGGTGTTCGAGAAGGTACAACCGCTTTGGCGCTCGTCGATCCGATCAAAAGAGGAAGGAGACGACGTTAATAATAGAAAGATAATAGACTAATAGAAGAATATATATATACGATATACACACAGACACATTCAATACAAAAGATTTTACGGGCGTCTATATCCGATAACATCACCTCTCATCTCAGTCTTTATTCTCTCTCTCTCCTCAAAGCCTCTTCTCGGGCAATTTCTTCTCGCGAAATACTACCCCCAAAATACCTAGTAAGACGCTCGAGATTAACAGCAAAAACCCAACGACAATGTTATACAACGCAAACGCGTGATTCCTACCTCCTAACCACGTCGTCGTGCTAAAATACACTCTCTTCTCACCACCAAACGCGTACGAGTTGTACAAATTCGTCACGTCCACGGTAATTTCCTGCCCTTTCTCGATATCCGTCTCGATGACTCCCCATAATTTTCGAAACGTCTTCGTCGACGCCGTTCGCATCCAGACGATGAAATGTTCGTCCTCTTGCACGGTGCCTTCAATCTCTTTTCCACCTCGTGTCGCGGGATCGTCGTTCACTCTCGTCGGCAAATAATTTGCAAACTTAAACTCCCGATCGCCTTTCCAACTGATATCTTTATCGGAAACCGCTCTCGGTTGACCGTCTACGTTTACCGCGAACGTATCGTTAAAAGTAGACCACGCCGCTAAACCGCACGGATTCATCTTCTCCCCATCGACGGTATTCTTCGGATCGCACATATCACTTCCACTTTCCGTTTGTCCCATCAACTGCTCGTTCGATCGCGATCGCACGAACCTTCGATGGTTTTGGTACATCGACGATATCCCGTAATAGATATAAATCGGAGCTTTAATGTATTCCGGCGCGACGCCCAGCGATACCGTGCACGTGGTTCCAGTCCCCGTCGAGTGCATCAACTCCTCCTCGCTTAAACTCTCCACGGATGACGATAAAGACGAGGTAAAAAATCCATCCTTTTTGCACGCTTCGTCGTACCTCGCCTCCAGTTGTACGATTTCCTTTGCATTTTCGTACGCGATGAAGCCAAAACTGATGCAAAAAAGCGACGCGAGTAAGAGCAACACGCTCGAGTACGATGGGGTGAGCGTTGGACGCATCGCGTACATTTCTTGCTGCGAACATTTCGTGTCTGTGTTTATCGAAAAGAAGGAGAGAAGGAATATTAATATAAAAAACGGGCAAAAATGGACCGGAAAAGCGTTGACATCTTTTCCAAATTGAACGGACGAAAGAGAGACGATTTAAAAGCGTCGAGGAGGGAAAGACCTCACAAAACGACGGTTCGACTTACGCTTGGGTTTGTTATTCGTCGACGCGCCCATCTTTTAATGAAACGTGTTTATACTGCGTGCGTTTGCTTGTATATATTATGCTTTACAATGGAGACTTTTGAAAGCCAGAAGGAGGGAAAAAGGAGAGAAAAATGGAAAGCGAAAGAGCGAGAGTCTTCTATCGATCAATCGAGAGCATATATTTTCTCAGCCGCCGCGGTTCTGTTGTTCGGACTTGAATTCAACAACCCAAGCGTATTCTTCGTCCGTTGGTTCCGGACACCCTTTTTCGAGCAAGTAGTTTACGCACTCGGAGTGCTCGTAATACCGAGCGGAAGCGATGTATCGCCAGTAGTTCAGAGGCACTTTCGCCTCTTCGACTAAGTATTTGATGCAATCGAGTCCGCCATACCTTGCAGCGTTTCCCACGCATTCGCTCTTTACCTCCTCGGATATCTTTCTTTCTTCGACGAAATATTTCAAGATGTCCATGTGACCACGGCATACTGCCTGATATGCCGCTTCTTCTTCCGTCTTTCGCGAAGGTTCCACTTTGGCGAAAAGAAATCGAAGACAGTCGAGGTGTCCATTAACAGCAGCTTGAAGAAACGAAGCTCTTTCACAACACGGGCAATCGTTAGAGAAGCAGTACTTCAGCATCTCGAGATTACCCATCTCTGCTGCCGTATTAATCGTCTTTTCATCCCACTCGCAATGTTTCGCTTCTCTGGCCCACTTGAGAAACTTCATTTTGTTCGTTGTAGCAACTTGCCAACAAAACCGGGCTTGATCCATCACTCTTCCACTTTGACTTTTCTCTCCCCAGGGTATGTTATTCCACACCAATTCCAACGTCGAGATGGATGAACATTCGAAAATATTCACACGTAATTTCCACACGTCTACCCCGGAATACTTAAGCACACCCCAGCTCTGTGTATTCACCAGTCCAAAGAAACTTTGATCCGTCCCATTCAATTTCGACAAGACATGCGATACAAACACATCCTTATGATGCAACACCAACCCCGTCCACAACGCCGTCGGTCCAAGCTTCAACCGCTCCAATTCCTCGACCGCCTCTTCGATGATCGCCTCTTCGATCGCCTCTTCCTTCTCCTTCTTCGTCTTCCTCTTCTGCGCCCCGGAGCGTTGCGTGTTCTTCTTTGAACGATTTTTTTCCATTGACTTTGAAAAAAAGACGTTTTCTCTGTCCTCGGACGCGAGCGCACAATGGTCCAATCGTGCCTCAGAACCACAAACTTTGCGGTCGTAAAACAACAACGACGACATGTCCGAGTACCGAAAACTCGCCCGCCTGGCGGCGCGCGCGATATACAAACAAACCTACGCCTTGGAACGGAAAAAAGCGTCACAACGCGACTTTGACAGCGCCAAGCAACACGCGAAAGCCGCCGGTGGAGGAAGACCATCGTCGCACTTTGGACGAACGCAACAAGAGTTCCCGGGTTTAGTCGAGATCGTCGTCGACGCGCTCACCCGACGCCAGTGGATCCGAGAGGACGATTTAGCCGCCGCGTTAAAGCTCAATCCGAAACAACTGCGACGAGTACTCAGACACTTGGAAACTCTGCGCGTTTTAAAACGATCGCACGTGAAAGAAAGGCAAGCTTTGAAAGAGCAAAGATTGGTGGAACGAGCAGGTATGAGCGAACGAGAAGCGAGCGAAGCGGTGGAGAAGAAAACCGCGAGTTGGTGCTGCTTGGAGTACAGTCGGATCGTGGATACTTTGAGGTTTGGCTTGAAAGGGGTGAAAGCAGAGCTCGAGCGGTTACTCGCCGGTGGGACGTTTGAAGAGTCGTACGCGTGTAAGAACAAAGAGGAGTGCGGGAAGCGGTTTAGCGCTTTAGATACCGCGAGGTTGTTCGATGTGAAACGAGGCGGGTTTGTGTGCGATACTTGCGGGACAGACGTCGTGAGAGAAGGGGAAGAGAACGATGATGAGGAGGATGGGAACGACGACCAAGCAAACGCATCGAGTGGAGGCATCGCGAAAGAATCGAAACAAGCGTTAAAATTGAGAATGAAGAAATTTTCCGATCAAATCGCCGGCATTGAACGCCAAATCGCCAAGTGTCTGCGGTATCCTGCGCCGTCGTTCGGGACGTTGCAAGAGTACGTGGTCGCGAAAAAACGGTCGAAAGAAGCGAGAGAAGCCGCCGCGATGGGACAAGCTGGTGGTCAAGGGTATTGGGGGTCCATCGGCGTCGCTCGAGGGACGCAAGCGTTTGAGCAGAGATTGGAAGAGACGACGTTTGAGATTCAAATCGGCGGCGAGAACGGCGACAAAACGACGAATCGAGGTGGAGACGACGGTCAAGAGAAAAAAGAAATGCCGGAATGGATCACGAGAGAGTTGCAAGTGGACGAACAAGGTAAAGATGCAAAGAAACGGAAAATTGAAGGCGCGGATGCCGCCGAAAAGGAAGAGACGACGGATGCGGACGCGGTGCAAGAGCAATACGCGAAGGCGTTATTGGCGGCGTTGCAAGCGCAGCAAAGAGATACGACCGAACAAGCAAAGGCGAAAGTAGAAGACGAGCGCGAGAAAGAGGAAGAATTGGCGGCGGCGGCGCGACAAGAAGGTGGAGACGTGGAGATGAAACCGGCAGCCGGGGAGAAGGAGGAGGAAGAAGAAGAGGAAGAGTGGGAGGAAGCGTAAATTTTAGTTAGAGCACACTTTTCTACGACTACATTTAGAAATGTAACTAACTACTACGACAACACTTTCGCGTTCGCATGATAAATACTAAATATCATCAATCATCACATTACTCTACTTGACTGGAGGTAATAAGGTACCACTTTGATGATGATGACGGTTGCTCTTTCTTAAGATTAATACACGCATCGCGTTGTACGTCGCAACGCCTACGCTTTGCGCGAATACGCTGATTCCACCGTACAGACCTAAAAGAACCGTTATAAACATTCCGAGACTTGGTTTTTGGTCTTCCGAATACGTGCACGACAACACGTTCGCGTACTCAAAGTATTTCTCGTACGACGTGAAGGGATACACCGCCCATCCGTGCGTCTCGTTCTTTTTCAATCCAAGATCCAGGCCCATCATGTACAACGAGCCCGAGTTCTCAATCGCCGACTCGGCGAAATACGAAACCTCGAAGAAGTAATACATGATGAAGGTATTTATGCTCAAAGAGGAAGAAAATTTCCAAAAGGACAAATCCTCGCACAGTTCTGTAAGCTTTTCGGTTTTGCGCCAGTGTTCGTTGACGTCGCCGCACGCGCGTTCGAGCGCTGTGCCGACTTGTTCGATCCATTGCGACCAGATTTTCGTCTCCGTTGAGTTTAACGAAGTGAACATTTTAAGACTCATGGTCCGAATTTCCAAGTCACACGCGGCTAAATAGTTCAACAAGAGCGGCAATTTCCACTCCCCGCTTCTCTCCGGTTTAGTCACGCTCGCGTTGGCGACAACGTGCGGAAAGTTGAAATACTGTTCGACGGCGGCAAACGCGACCGCAAATTGCGCTTGGCTCATTTGGCGCGAAGGGTCTCGTTCGACAACTTTCACGTTCGACCACTCCGCCGGGTTACCGCAATAATTGAATCGGCGCGATTCGGATCCTAGAACCGAAAACACCGAAGCGGTATCGAAGCTCGCGTGTAAATTCGCAGGAGCGGAAATTACCGGCACGTAACGAACGTCCCACCCGTCCGCGTTCGAAGGATTAAACGCCGCGTTGACGGTTGACTCGTCGTATTTTTCGTTTAAACTGCTCACTTTCGCCGCAAACGCGCTGTAGGACATGTATGACTCTTTCTCCTCAATCGGATCGGTATTCGCGTCCGTCGTGAACGTTTGTTTCGTCGGCCAAATGCTTTCGTCCGCGATGAAACAATCGCCACCATCGAATAAACATTCCGCCATGTTGCACTTCTTATCGCACACGCCGTTGCCTAAATCCGCAGCCACGCAAGGATCGCTCGTCGACGTCACTCTTGCGCACTCTTTCTCAAACACGCTCGTCAGCGGCGCGTCTTGCCCTGACTTCACTCGCATCGCTTGAATCGCGTTTTTATGCATCTGCATAAACGCGCCTAATCTCGGGATGTTATTGTTCGCCCACAAATTCAACATCTGCGTCGGGGCTCGAATGCTCGCCAAATTTGCCGTCACGCTCGCGTTCAGCTGCGCTTTGATTACGGAATTCAAAAACTCCTCCTCCGCCAGGCGATTGAGCGGGAACAAACTGGCGTGGAAATCCGTCATCGTATTCGTCAGCAATCGCTTCCCGACCGCACACATTTCAACCGCGGCTTCGCACGCCTCTCCCTGTCCAATCATCGCGCACGCGTTCACGTCCCGCCACTTCCCTTTCCGGACCAAAAAACCATCGCGAGCGTTCACCGTTAAGAATCCAACGTCTCTCGCAGATTGGTACGTCTTCGCCGCGTTGGCGTATAGCCACTCGCACGCGTCGCTCTGTTCAAAAATCCCCTCCGTGAAACTCCCCAACGTCAAAGTGTCGTTTTGTGTCGCGCACGTAAGTTGTAAATACCGTTCAGAATTTGATCTCAAGTACTCGTATCTTTCAAACGAAGGTTCCGTTTCCGTCACGATCACGATGTTCGTCCGCGTCACCGCCAGCGTCGCCAGAACGACCACCGCTAAGAGCAAACTCACATTCTTGACGAAAGTAATCGTCCGACCGAGGATTTTGAGCGCGTGGAAATGTTCCGAAACGGACGGGTCGTACGTTAACACGTGATCGTTCTTTGAACCCACTCGCGAGTGCTCCTCTGGTTGCTCCTCGAAGTCGTTGATGCTCTTTATAAATCGAACGCACTTATGCCACCAATTTGAATTTGTTGATTTTCCCCTATTCAATTCATCTTTCCCGGGGTCGTAAGGGATCATAAAACCGACGCTTTCGCCGCAAAAAGTGGGTTTGGATGATGGGAGTAACACGTGCTCCTCGCTTTTTGTCTCTTTTGTTCAGCGCGTTTTGTGGGGGTCGAAGCTTGAGACTTTTACGTGACTGAGTAGTGTGAGCAATTAATGACCAATTGGTAGGTGAAAAGCAATTTTTAGGTGACCTTTTGAAGAGTACTGTTACAGTATTATTCTACGAGCATGTGCTACAATTTACTTTTACTCTTACTCTTGCTGCTACTTTTACTACTTATAAAACCGACGCAACGCGTCCGGCGCGTCGTCCGGTTTCCTCGGCGCGTCCGAAGCCGCTCCGGCTCGAACGCCCGGTTTCGCCCGACCTTGTTCGTTGGCGCGTTTCTTGTACCCTTCCTCCCTCGCTTTCTTTGCTTCTAATTTGGCCATCATTTTGTCGTCGATGACGTTGATTTGCTTCTTTCGGTAGCGTTTGCTCGCTCTGTTTTTACCTTTCATTTTCGTCTTGGATTCGTTCTTTTCTCGTTGTTTCATTTTGGCTTCCATTTCCGCGCGCAAAGCGGCTTCGCGGCGTTCTTTTTGTACCTCTTTCGGGACGTCTCTCAATTGGCCGATAGCGTTTGGATCGAGCTGAATCATTTCTGAGGGGAGCTTATCCAATAACTTCGCGACTTCCATCTCTCGTCGTTGGTTTTTGGTTTCAAACGGGTTGGCGACGAACGTGTCGTAGTTCGGTTCGCCGGACCCCGGGACGAGAATGTTCGTGACGCCTTTGGAGTGTCCAACGGCTAACACGTCCTCGTACGGGCAGAACTTCACGTCGAACACTTTACTCCCGTTCACAAATTGATGGTTTAAATACGGCGATTTCGCCTTCGTCGTCAAAGCCTCGTTCCATATTTGCACTCTCGAGCCGTACGAAATCGCCAACATGCCTCGTTGGGAGATATCCATCGCTTTCACCTCAGTCGGCGCGTAATACGCGTGCAACTCTTGGTATTTACGTAAATCCCAAACTTTAATTTGACAATCTAACCCAGTCGTAGCCATGTACCGACCGCTTTGGTCGAGCGCTAACGCGTTCACTCGTCCTCGATGACACAACATTTTCACCAAAGCTTGACCTTGATTCGGCGACCACAACGTCACGGTGCCGTTGGAATGCCCTAAATGCGTCACCGCGTTATATTCCGACCGTCTCAGAACCGAGCACTTCCCTAACTTTGTTCTGTGTTCGGCGACAATCTCCCCGTGCGTGGTATCTTGCCACCGAACGATGCCTTCCCTCCCAACCGTCGTCAACAAAAAATGTTTCGGCAAAAAATCCATCGCGAACACGTCTCTGTGTTTATCCAACCGGTGAATCTCCAACCCTCTCTTATCGTAAATGTACGTGTATTTCGTCTGCGCCACCGCGAAAAACTCCGTGTTGTGTAAATACTTCACGCATTTCACCGCAGGTATTACCCCTACCTCTCTCATATTCTCATCGTCCTTGTTCTCGTCCAAATAAATCTCGCTCAACAGTTTATGCTTATTCCACTCCACGTTCGCCACGTGCCCGCCGTCGCCGCTCCCGCCGATGACCAAATGTTGCCCGTTCGGCGAAAAATCAACAGACCTATACGGGCCAGACCCTTCCAAACGTAAATCAAACGCTTTCTTCTTCGCGTTCACATCCACGTGCGCGATAATCTCGCTCTGTTGAAACCGCCACGTCCGTTCGCCTTTCTCCGTTTCCGCCTCTAAAAC
>Ga0209425_10005018_pt1 | contig 13187 bp, 3 predicted proteins | sample COG_05_FD_184749 | JGI IMG/M metagenome (GOLD analysis project Ga0209425, IMG submission 184749) | Pelagic Microbial community sample from North Sea - COGITO 998_met_05 (SPAdes) (version 2) | ecosystem: Environmental > Aquatic > Marine > Neritic zone/Coastal water | place: Helgoland, sampling... | reverse complement strand
ACGGCGGCGGCTGCCACGTCCGCCGCGGAGGGCACAGGCGCACCGGTGGGCAGCGCCACCGCCCACACCGCCGCCGCCTCGTCCACGCGGACGGCGATGGTGACGCCGCGGGGTGCCACCGCGCCGACGCGGGGGAAGCCAGGGAGGAAGAACGGCGCCGTGTTGTCCAAGGTCCGTATCACCCGCTTGACCAGCCGGGGCGGGGTGGCGTTGTGCGGTGAAGCCGCGCCGTCGGGTCCGCCCCGCGCGTCCGTCTCCGTGAGCGCCACTGCGGCGTAGAGGTCGTACCTGGTACCCCGCGTGAGGTTCGTGATACCACCGCCGACGACGGTGGCACTGAACGCGGTCGTGAGGTTAGCCGAGCCGGCGACTGACGAATTCCCCGTGTACGCAAAATCCGACCCGCCAGCCGCCATTGGACCCCTGCCCCGCGAGTCCAATCCCGCGAGAACCTGCGCGGGAGACGGCGCGGGCAACGCGTGACGCAGCAACACGTACGCGACCGCCGCGGGCGCGCCGCTCACGGCGAACCGGGGAGTCAACGACGTCTCACCCAGCGACTCGAGACCGACGCTGAGGGCGCCGGCGTCGGGTGCATCCGCCACTGACGATTCATATCCCGCGTCCGCGACCAGGCTGGGCGCAACCTTCGCCGCGTTGGTCGACGGGACGTCCTCGTGCCTGTCACCGTTCCCGGAATACGAATCGTCGTCCCCGGAGACGGTCGCGACGAATACCGAGTACCCAGACGCCGCGGATGAAACCGAACCCAGGCCCGCGGATGCGACGTCAATGTCGGCGGTGACGACTGAATTCACGTGACTCTCGTTCAATACGGTGACGTTTCCGCGCGCCAGGGGCATCACGCCGCCCGCGGCCGTCCCCGCGATGACCTCCGCGCGCGTGGGTTCCGTCGTTGGGTCGCCGCCGTCCACGACGACCCAGTGCGCGCGGCCGGGCGACGCCAGCGCGAGCGTCAGCGCCATCGACCCGCTCGACGTTCCGTTGAAAGTCGCCGGTTGGCCGCCCACAAAGTCGGAGAACACCGGCGGGCGCCTGTCCTCGGCGGTGAACCTCACCACCGTGACGTTATCCTGCGCGTTGTACCCGTCACCGGTGGTGGTATCGTCCGCGGCGACCAGCCACGCGACGTACCGTGAACCCTGCGTGAGGGGGTACCCGGCGGACCGCCACTCCGCGGCGACGTTACTCGCCGCCGCAAACGACGCGTTCGCAACCTTGGGATACGAACCGTCGTCACAAACCGTCGCGTTGATGACCCGCGCCACGGTCGGCGTCGGTTCATCCCCACCCGCGGCGGGAACTGAACACACGACGAAGTACACGACGCCGTTCTCGTCCACGGTGGCGTCGACGGCCAGCCGAGCGTACATCGCGCCAACCTTTGACCCCTCGGGTAACAGCGAAGCGTTCACGCTCGACGCGGGCACCGCGGGGCCCGAGACGACCGGCCCGTGCGTCCACAACGGCGCGAGGACATCCTTCATCTGCACCGCTATGTGGTGCGTCGAACCGTCCCAGTTGGGTTCGGTGAGCGAAGTTCCCCGGGTGGGCTCCTCGTCGACGATGAAATAATCCATCGCGAGTGTCGGGCCCTGGCGGTCCTCGCCGGTCCACGACGCGGGTTTGGGCACGTCGGTGATGATGTGCGTCACCGGGACCGTCGCGTTGAGCGCCCACACCACGCCCGCGTTCGCGCCGGGTACGAGGTCCGGGTATTTCTTCGCCTCCTCCGGGTAGCTCTTGATGAACCACTTGTGAACCGCGTTGTAGTTGTCAAACGTCAGCTCCTTCGGCTCCATCCACGCCTCCAACAGACGGACCTGGTAAGACGTATTCCACCCCGCGGCTGATTCAATCTGGGAACGGTTAAGCGCGACGGAGTCGTTCGTCCCGGGCCTCAGGGAGAACACGAACGCGCCAGACTCGTTCAGCGCAACTTCCAATTTCATCGCCGTTCCGTTGATCGAGGTCAGCTTTGGGTACCCCGGCGCGAATAACGCGCTGGTGTTGTCCGCCATCACCACCGTCGGCCCGCTCCAGTCCGTGGGGTTGACCACCATCACCCGTGTCGCGTGCGCCTGCCTGTTCCGTGTCGTCGCGACGGCGTTAGTTATCGTCCCGTTACCGGCGGCGCTGGCGTTGTAACTCAAATCGTTCCCGTCGTCCTCGGCGACGATCCACACGTCGTACGCACCCTCCGGGCTCAAACGGGGGCACGTGCGGCACACGGGGTACTGTGGGTACGGCGGTAGGTCCACCGCGTTCGCCACCCACTCGCTCCAGTTACCGATCGTGTATTCGCTGCTGATGTATTCGCCGTAGTAAGCACCGTAGACCCACGAGTCGCCGACGCCGCGCCTGCCGTCGTTGTAGTTCAATGTGGCGGCGCGTTCGTCCATGGCGGTGTACGTACCCCCCGTGACGTTCGCATCGTACCCTTCCGTCCAGTTGACGCACCCGGCGTGTACACTCGGGTCGAAGACGTTCGCGATCGTCGTGAAGACGTCCACGTTCGGGGTGGGTATTTCGACGAAGCCGCACGCCGCCGCCTGAGTGCGGTTGGGTCCCACGCCCATCATCACCTCCTCCACGGTGGGAGCACCGAGCCAGCGTTGCCTATCCCCGAGACCCATGTCCACCGCGTCCGCCGATGGGCACACGTACTCGTGCTGACGGGGGTCCATGTAGCCCAGGTGCGGATGGGGCGGCTGATTTATTTTGAAATCCGCCGGGATGGGCCGCCCGTACGCGTGCGAGTACCTGTCGAAGCACGTCTCGTTCCAGTACACCGCGACGGACGGCTGGACGTGCGGCGTCACCACGTACCACACCCGCCCCGGCTCGTCGAGCCGCGTCACGAGGTCGAAGCTATGCGGCCTGACGTTCACAATCGTCCCGCCCGTCGTGTTCAGTGTGTGAACGTCGGGTCCCACCAGCGCGGGGGGGGTATCGTCCAGGGTGACGATGTTCAGGATGGTGAGGACCGTGATGTTGTGGTTGACCGCCTGGTTCACCGCGGGGTTCTCCGCCGCGTCAGAGACCACGGCGTAGACGTCGTACGCGGTGTTGGAACGTAACCCCTCCATCGATCCGAACGGCGCTCCGTCCACTTTGATCGATCCGGCGGCGGCGCCGACGGATACGTTCAACGAAGCGGATCCCAACTTGTCGGCACCCGCGCCGGATACGGTGAAGATCCCTTTCGCGGACACCGCCCCGAAGCTCATCGTGTTTGGTGGGTCGTAGTCGTACTTACCCTCGTACCAGCGCTTGTACGCGGCGGTGGTGTTATCCACCAACTCAAACGCCTGCTTCTGTCCGTACCCGACTCCGAACATGACGTCGTGGAACGTCGGCTTCTTCTCGTTCGTGGACGGGACCACCACGAACCGCACCGTCCCGTTCTTGTTCGACGCACCGTGTATCTCGAAACTGTCTTTGTACACCGTCCCGAGCGAGATGGCGCCCGCCGGGGGCACGTCGTCGAAGGTGTAAAAGTCGTACCTCGCCGCCGGTTCCAAAATGTTTCGCTCCGGCTCCGACCTGTCCTCGACGGTCAGATACGCCGAGTACCGCGTCGCGCTCGTCAGCCCGTGCACCGCGGTTCCGAACAACGTGCCGTTCTCCGTCACCTCCGTGTACTTCGTGAAGTTGTAGTGGGCCTCGGCGCGATCCCGGACGCGCTCCGCCGACGGGACCTGCGTCGTCGGCCCCTGCACCTGCAGGTACACGGTCCCCGGCTCGTCCAGCGCGACCGCCACGTCGACGCCGTGCGCCCCGAGGTACACGATCGGGGTGCTCTGGTTGTACCAATTGATGAAGTTCGGCGGGGTGGTCTTGCGCGTCGTCGCGTCCAGCAGCATCACCGAGGGCGCCGTCGCGAGGTCATCCTCCGAGGACGTCACCACCCACAGATCGTTGCGCCCGATCCTCGTGAGGTTGGTGACGTTGACGCTGAACGTCGTGTTGGCGGCGGTGACGTTGATGGTCCCCGAGTTGAGCGTGCCGTTGCCCCACGTGCCGTTGCGGACGGATTCCGTGGACGGGACGTAGTCACGCTCGCCGGTCGTGGCGTTTATCTCCACGCCGTATCCCTCGGGCGTGGCCAACCACCGGACGATGCCCGGTCCGTCCAGCTGCACCTTGAGGATCACCGACGTCTCCAGGCGGTCAATGTTGGGAACGGCGGGAAAGACCATCCCCCTGAACGCCCGATACTCCGGAACCGAGAGCTGAGGGCCGTACCCCGGGGGTGGAGGCGGGGGCGGTGACGGAGGACTCGGGGGAGGATTCGGCGGGGAAGGCGGGGTGCTGTTCGTGGCGTTGCTAGAGTTGGTGGCGTTCTGGCCGCTCACCGGGAGCGCCGACATCGCTAGGAGACACACCAGCGTGACCAGGGCACTGGATCGCATGCTAATGCGTCCGGTCCATCGACCCATCGCGCCTGTGCCCTCCGCTGCACACCCGATACTGATGACGGGAGAGCCCTTTCGAAATTGGGTAACATCGGACGAACTCCTGTTTCTTCTGCAAACTTCCGATTGTGGTTCACTTCAGATCGACACCATGGCGCCGCTTAAGCTCATCTATTTCGACATTCCCGGTAAGGCCGAGGCCATCCGCCTCTGTGCCTCAGTCGGCAAGGTGGACTTCGAGGATGTCCGGATCTCGCGCGAGAGGTTCGCGGAGATGAAGGAACAGGGCGCTTTGCCCTACGGGCAGGTTCCCGCCCTGGACGTGGGTGCCGGAAGGATGTTGGCGCAGAGCTCCGCGATCTTGCGATACGTGGCCACCCTCGGAGGTCTTCACCCCTCCGATCCCCTCGAGGCGGCGCGTATCGACAGCATCATGTCCGAGGAGGAAGATTTCTTCAGCGGGATCACCATCTCCCGCTACTCAGCCAGGTTCGGCTATGGCCACATGGATGACGAGTTTCGGGCGGAGGTGAGAAAAAACCTGAATGACGAGATCCTCCCGAAGCACCTGCGCTTCCTGGAAGCGCTCCTGGGAGATTCGAAGACCGGGTGGTTGGCGGGTACCGAGAAGCCCAGCGCCGCGGACTTTGTCTTCGTGCCGAGGCTCAGGTGGCTGGTGTCGGGCGCCAACGACGGCATCGACGGCAACCTCCTCGACGGATACCCCAAAGTTAAGGATCTCATCGCGAAGATGATGGCGCTCCCCGAGGTTGTCGAGTGGTACGCAAAGAACCCGCCCCCGCAGTAGGTAAGATTAAGATTAGTCGAATCACTTCAATAACAATTATATCGCTGCGCGATCGGTCCATCACTCTTCGTCCGAGTCAGAGTCCAACTTTGCCTTCTGGTTCATGCGGTTCCAGAACGAGCTGCCCTCTTCCTCCCCCTCGTCCGAGTTGGTGGTGGTGTTGAGGGTCTCCTCCGCCGCCTCCGCCGCCACCGCCTCCACGCCAGGTGCCGAGATGGATTCATCCTCGGTGTTGGGGCTCTCCGGCTCGGGCTCCGCCGCGGTCGTGGTGCCAAACCCCAGGAACGAAAAGAAACCTCCGCCGGTGGACGCCGATGACGTCGGCTGCGACTCGGGCTTCTTCTCCTCCTCCTCTTCCTCCTCTGATTCCTCCTCCTCTTCCGACTCCTCCGATGCCTCCTCCTCAATGACGGGCGTCTCCTCCTTGACGGAGTTGAGCGCGTCGGCGGAGATGGCCTCCTCATCTGAGCTAGCCTTGGCCTCCTCATCTGAGCTAGCCTCGGCCTCCTCGGCCGGAGCCGGCTCGGGCGCGGGGGTGGACGAGCCAAATCCAAAGAGGGAAAAGGCCGAAGCCGCCGGCGCCGGGGACACGGGCGTCTCCGCCTTCTCCGGGGTCTCGGCGCCGTCCTCCTCCACGGCGGCGGCTTCCTCCTCGGGAAGTTCCTTCACCGGCGTGGCACCCGCGCGCTTGAACGTGGAGCTCATGATCTTGTCCCACTCGGTCCTAGCGCTCTTCTTCCTCTGCTCCGTCTCGAGCCTGAGCTCGGCGGCGGATGCGCGCTCGTCGGCATCCTCGAGCCTGAGCTTTGTCACCTCGTGGATCTCCTGCTCAGCCTCGAGCTTATCCGTGAGCTCCTCGATGCGCATGGACGCCCTGACGGTGTCGAGCTTCTCGCCCTGCGCCTCCATCTCGCCCATGCGGATCGCGCGGGTGAGCTGCTTGAGCTTGCGAAGGTCGTCCCTGGCAAACACGGCCGCCTCCTCGGATCCGATGGCGCGGCGGTGGCACATCTGCGCCCACTGCGCGGCGGAATCCTTCTCGTTGATGGCCGCGGTGAGTTCGCCTTCGAGGGCGAGGATGCGAGCTCGAGCCGCCTGCCCCTTGGTCACGAGCTCCGATACCCTCTTTCTCAGGTTATCCACCAGCAGCCTCAGGTTTTCGCCACCCGCGGGGTCGCGGGGGGTGATGAGGGTTCCGTCGTTATTCTTGTCGTCCCAATCCTCGGTGAGCGCGAGCGCCTTGACGGCGTCGTCGTCCTCCGCCTCCTCCGCGGATTTCTTCCGTTGCTCCTCGATGTCCTCCTCGGACACCACCACCAAGTCCTGCTTGCCGAGGTTCATCAGACGCGCGGCGAGCACCTGCATCTGTCCCCTGACAACCATCAACTCCGTGCGGAACGATTCCGCCTCGTCGCTCTCAAACTGGCACCCCACCGTGAAGGCGGGGCCCTTGGCGATGACAGACTTTGGCGACCCCGTCTCCTTGTCCGAGTCCGGGGATCCCTTCTTCGGCGGCTGAAGGGGCTCGTCGTCGATTTCCTCGACACCCTCACCCTTCTTTGCCGCCGCAGCCTTCTTCGCCTCGACCAGTTCCTTCAGCGACATGCCGCTGAACGCACCCTCGTCAGAGTCAGAGTCAGAGTCCTCCTCCTTCTTCTTGCGAGCTTCTTGGATCTCTAACTCCAGTTTCTTCGCCGCCTCCTCCGCCTCCGCCAACAGGCGCTTGAGGTCGGCGATTTCGGCATCACGACTTTTGGCAGCAGTGGTCATGGCCGTGACTTGGGTGGTTGCGTCTCCGAGCTTCTTCTTGGCGTCGTTGTGTTCCTTGGTGAGCTTGTCGGCGGCAGCCTTCGCGGCAGCCGCAGCCTTTTCAGCCGCGGAGACCTTCTCTGCAGCCTCCTTGGCAGCCTTGGCCTTGTCGGCCGCATCCTTGGCAGCCTTCTCAGCCTTGGCCTTCTCGGCGGCCAGATCCTTGGTAGCCTTCTCGATCTTGTCGGCGTCAGCCTTAGCCTTCTCCAAGGCTGCCTTGAGAGCAGTCTTGGCCTTATCGGCGTCAGCCTTGGCGGCCGCTGCGTCCTTCTCAGCCTTGGCCAGGGCATCACCCTTCGCGCCCGCGGCAGACATAGCAGCCACACCCGAAGCCTCGAGCTCAGCTTTGTGCTCAGCCTCGAGCTTCTCCATGTCAGCCTTAGCCTTCGCCTCTGCAGCCTTGAGGGCGGCAGCGGCGGCGGCAGCCTTCTCGGCATCAGCCTTAGCCTTCGCCTCCGCAGCCGCGAGCTTCTCGGCATCAGCCTTCGCCTTCTCCAGAGCCGCCTTGAGCGCAGCCTTGGCCTTGTCGGCGTCAGCCTTGGCCTTGTCGGCATCAGCCTTGAGCTGATCAGCCTCAGTCTTGGCTTTCTTGGCCGCCTCCACCGCATTGGTCACCTGTTTCTTGGTCGCAGCGTTTGCATCCTCGAGCTCTTTTTTGAGCTTTTCAATTTCAGACTCGAGGCTCGACAGCTTGGCGCCCTTCTCCTGATCCGCGGCGGAGAGGCTCTTCTCGAGAGCCTCGAGCTTCTTCTTGAGCGCAGCCTCCTCCTTTTTGGAAGCCTCGCCAGCCTTCTTCGCAGCCTCGAGCTCCTTTTGAACCTTCTCGAGGTCTGCGCCCTTCTTCTTCGCCTCCTCCAGCTCAGCCTTGAGGGCAGCCTCGGAGGCGGTGAGGGCGATGACGCGGCTGTTGAACATCTCGAGGTCGGCGCGAAGCCCCTCGAGCTCCTTCATCTTCTCATCCGCATCCTTGGCGCCCGACTCGAGAGCCTTAGCCTTCGCCTCCGCAGCCGCGAGGGCGGCGGCGGCGGCAGCCGCCTTCTCGGCATCAGCCTTCGCCTTCGCCTCCGCAGCCGCGAGCTTCTCGGCATCAGCCTTTGCCTTCTCCAGAGCCACCTTGAGCGCAGCCTTGGCCTTGTCGGCATCAGCCTTGGCCTTGTCGGCGTCAGCCTTGGCCTTGGCCTCAGCCGCGGCGGCTGCTGCAGCCTTGTCGGCGTCAGCCTTGGCCTTGGCATCGGCAGCCTTCTTCTTGTCCTCGAGAGCCTTGAGTTTGTTGGTCACGTCGGAGAGCTCAACCTTCAGCTTCTGAGCCTCGGCGGCGTTGGCCTCCTTGGCCTTGTTGGCGGCGGCGAGCGCCGCGTTGGCCTCGGCGAGCGCGGCACCGCCATCCTTGGAAGCCTTGAGCTGATCCGCGAGGTCCTTCTCAGCCTTGGCGAGCTTCTTCTCGGCATCCTCCTTCTCCTTCTTGAGCTTGGCGAACGCCGCCTCGGACGCCTGCGCGGAGGACTTGGCCGAGGACGCGAGGCCGGTGGACGCCGCGAGCTCAGCCTCGAGCTCCTTGATCTTATCCTGGAGCTTCTTAAGCTCGCCCTTGGCCTTGTCGGCGGCAGCGGTGAGCTTCTTGGCCTCCTCGGCGGCGGCGGCGGCGAGCTTCTTGGCCTCGGCAGCCTCCTTCTCGCGCGCGGCTCGTTCGCCGTCGAGCGCCCTGGACGCAATCTCCCTGGCGGCGACCGCCTTTTTGAGGTCAGCCTCCAGCTTGGAAGCCTTCTCCTTTGCAGCAGCGAGCTCGGCGGCGAGCTTCTGCTCAGCCGCGGCGACGGCGTTGGCTTTCAGCTTGTCAGCCTCGGCGGCGGCGGCAGCCTCCGCGTCGGCAGCCTCCCGCTGAGCCTTGAGCTCGCGCTCCAGCTTCTTCTGAGCCTCCAGAGCCGCGGCGAGCGCATCCTTCGCCACCTTGAGCGCCGCCGCGGACTTTTTCTTGTCGGCGTCGCTCTTGCCGAGGAGGTCAGCCTCGAGCTTGTCCTTTGCGGCTCTGAGCGCGGCGAGCGCGGCTTCCGCCTCGGCGCGAGCCTTCTGGATAGCCTCGGCGAGGTCGGACTCGTACTGGGCCCTGTCCGCCTTGCGTCCTTCCCTCTCGGAGTCGAGGATGGCCTCGAGCTTGGACTGCTCGGCGTTGTGCCTCTTGACCGCGGCCGCGTTGGCCTCGGACGCAGCCTTCTTTTCGATCTCCTTGCGCTTATCCGCGAGTTCCTTCTCGAGCGCAGCCTTTTCCTTCTCAACCTGCCTGGCGGCGTTCTCCAGGGCTCTCTTCTCCGCGGCGATGGCCTGCTCAACCTTCCTGTCCGCCGCCACCTTGGCGTCGAGCGCCTTACCGAGCTGCGCCTTGAACGTGTCCATCTGCTGCTGCTTGGACTCGATCTCATCCGCGAGTTTCTTCTCGAGCATGGTCTTCTCCTGCGTGATCTGCGCGAGGTTCTTTTGCACAGAGGACGCCTTCGCCTTGGTCGCGCCCAGGGACGCCTCGAGCTCAGCCTTCTGCTCGAAGATCTTATCCTCGAGTTTCTTGATCTCAGCCTTGGCCTTCTCGAGCTCGGCGGTGAGCTTCTTGATCTCCTCGGCGGAGGCGAACGCGGCGGCTTCGCGGCCGATTCGCATCTTCTTGAGTTCATCCGCCGCCTTGACGGCTTCCGCGGTGAACTCAGCCTCCTTCTTCGCCGACGAGCTCTTGAGCGCGGCGAGCTCCTCCGTGAGGGCGTTCTTCGCAGCCTCCTCGGCGCTCGCCTTCTCGTCGGTGACGCGGTGCGCGCTCTTCTCGGCGGTGAGCGACTTCTCGAGGTCGGTGGTTTCCTTCTCGTGTCGCTTGGCGTCGTCGGCAATCTTCTTGTCGAGCTTAGCCTTCTCCGCGGCGGCGGCCTGGCGGTACTCCGCGAGTGTATCGTCGAGCCGCTTATCCGCAGCCTTCCTCGCGTCGACGGCGATGCCGAGCTGCTTCTTGTTGAGGGCGTCGGAGGTTTCCTTGGCGGCTCGCTCCTCGGCGAGTTTCGCCTCGAGAGCCTCCTTCGCCGCCTTGAGCTCCGCGAGGGTGGACTCCAGTCCGCCGAGTTTTGAGTTGGTGGCGGACTTGGTGGACGCGAGCTCTGCGTCGAGCTCGCGCTTCTGCGCGGCGAGCTTGTCCTGGAGGCTCTTCACCTCAGCCTTCGCCTTGGCGACGTCGGCGGCGAGCTTCTTAGCCTCCTCCCTGGCGCCGGCAACCTCCTTCTCGCGAGCCCTGCGTTCCTCCTTGAGGGCCGCGGACGCGACGTCGCGCGCGGCGTTGGCCTTCTTCTGGAGTTCCGACAGGTTCTTCTCGGCGGTATCGCGCTCGCCCTGGCGGTCCTTGCGTTCGGACCCGAGGGTGTCGCCGAGGGAGGCGATTTGGTTCTTGAGGCTCTTGACGGCGTCAAAGGAGGATGCGGAGGTCTTCTCGAAATCGGAAACCTGGGACGCGAGCTCAGCCTGGACCTTTGCGAGCTCAGCCTTGACGCGCGCGAGCTCCTCCTCGAGTTCCCTGGCCACCTTGGACGCCGCGGCGGCGGCAGCCTTGGCCTTGTCGGCGTCGGCCAGTCGCCCTTCGCGTTCCACGTCGAGGTCCGTCTCAACCTTCTCGCGCGCCACCCTGGCTGCCTCGATGGCGTCGGCGTGAACGTTCGCGGCGTTGTCCATCTCCTTGGCGTGCGCGGCGCTGAGTTTCTTCGTCTCGGACTCGTGAAGTTCCTTGAGCGCGTCGCGATCCTTGACGGATTTCTCGCGGAGCTTAACAGTCTCCACGACGAGGTCACGCGCGCGCTGGTTCTCCTTGTTCCAGGCTTCCTCGGCGGCGGTCGCAGCCTCCGCAGCCTCCGCGGTGACGGTGGCGAGCTTGGCCTGGAGCTCGGCGATCTCGGCGGAGAGCTCCGCCTCGGTGTCCTTGGCTCGCTTCCGCGCGCCCGACATCTTCTTCTCAAACTCGGCGCGCTGCGCGGACCCGGCGGCGCGCTCAGCCTCGAGCAGCTTCGTGGACGACTCGAGCTGCTCGCGCAGGTCGTGGATCTTGATGGTGCTGCCCTCCAGACCGAGCGTGAGCTCCGCGTTGTCGCCGCGAAGTTTCTCGACAGCCGCCTCCGCCGCCTTGAGCGACGCGGATAGCCTCTTCTCGACATCCTCGGCGGCGTTCTTGGTCTGCGAGAGCTCGAGCTCCAGCGCATGGCGCCTGGCCTCCTCCGCCGCGAGCATGGCGAGCGCATCCGCGAGCTTGTCCTCGGAGGATTCGTGTTTAGCTCGCCACTCCGCGGCGTCGGCCAGAGCGGACGCGGTCTTCTCGTCGGCGGCGGCGAGTTGCGCCGCCGTCTTGGCCGCGCGCACAGCCTGTTCCGCGGCGACCTCCTGGAACGTGGGTCCGATCTGCAGCCCGGACTCCATGAGTGGTTCGTGGACGTCGCGCGGGAGCGTCATGCGGGCGGGCGCCACCGGCAGCTCGAACCGCGTAACCGGTCGGACCACCGGCCTGGGCAGAACCTTGAGCATCCTCTTGAAGTCGACGCTGAACCTGAACCCGCCGACGCCCGCGGTGAGGTGCATGCCGGTCTTCGTGGACGGCGTCTTGCTCGTGGACCGGCTGAGCGGTGGCTTGCCGCCGACATCCGATGCCCCTGCCGCCGCGGGGGTGGAGAGCGTCTTGCCGGGTCGCGGGGTCATCTCGTCCCTCTCGCGCCTCCGCCGCCTCTCCTCCACGGTGGTGGTCTTGATGTCGACGGTGAAGCTGAGGCCGAACGGGTTGTTCGCGCGCTTCACGAGGGGAAGGTCGGGGAGGGGTTCCCATTTGGCGGGCTTGGGGGCGAGCGCGATCGAGGCTTTCGCGGCCTTCTCGGCCGCCGCCCTCTCCGCGGCGAGCTTCTCCGCGGCGGCCTTCTCGGCCGCTGTGGCGGCGGCGGCTTCAGCGGCGGTCAGATCGGCTTCCGCTTTCTCCTCCGCGGCTCGTCGCTGCGCCTGCGCCACCCGCTTCTGGGCCTCCCTCCGCCGCTCCAAGATCTCCTGCGCCTTGGAGCTCATTTGCGGATCGCTATCGCCGCGCATCTCCACGCTCAACATGGGAACGCCCATGTTGACCGCCCGCCGCCTTAACTTCCCGTCGCTAGGGAACTAAGCGGCTGAGTGGCGTCGCGATCGAGGGGCCGCGATGCGGAAGGGAAGGGCGACGGTCGAGCGCTCACCGAGACTGGAGATGCCGGAAGAAAAAAAAACCAAACGTTCTTCCTCTCCCAAGCGCTCCCCGGTGCTCTCGACGCTGAGGCGCTGAAGACTTGATCGGTCGAGCCGAGGCTCTCGCTGTGTTTACCGGTCTAAGTCCCGCACCACCTCGGGTTCAACGGTCCTCCGGCGTCCCTCCACGCCGTTGGGGTCTATGGCCGGAAGCAGAGTCCGGATTCGTCGTCTGGTATTGATACCCGTTGGGTGTTGCAGATTTTTCCACGAAACGTCGATTTGCGAGTTTCCCGCAATTTTGACTGGCAAATGGGTGGCTCTCGTTGGCTCACAGCGCCCGATCTGCTGACCGAGTTCGCTATGAGGAAAACAGCCCTCTCAGAGCGAGCGGCCCCCGCCCGCTCGCGGCATCCGGAAGCGCGGAGAACACCGGGAAGATGGACGGATGCATGAACGCCCTATGCGGACTGCGGATCAGCCCGCGTGGACCCGCCGGCGACGGCGGATACGCTCCCTACGACGGAAGTGGCGGCACGAACACAGCTGTTCAAACAGAAGAACCACGTTCAAACGAGGCGACCGCCCTTCCTTCGCTCGCTCTCCCTCTCACGGATGCGGCAAACCCTCGTTGGATTCCGAGGCGACATTGGCATGAACAGTGGCATGAACAGCATGAACAGCATGAAGACAAAGGCCCAACCGACGTTCCAACCCGGGAGAAGCCACCTCGTCGCCCGCGTCGACCCCCGCCGCGAAGGGACCCTTTCGGGGTGCCCTCCTCCGCGCCCACGTTTGACGAATGGAAGGCGAAGCTGATGGATGACAGGGTGACCCAGCTCGAGTCCAGGGTCGCGGAGCTGATGACGGCTTCCAAAGAGTCAGACGCCGAGCTCACGGAGCTCATCTGCCCCATCACG
>Ga0209425_10005014_pt1 | contig 13196 bp, 9 predicted proteins | sample COG_05_FD_184749 | JGI IMG/M metagenome (GOLD analysis project Ga0209425, IMG submission 184749) | Pelagic Microbial community sample from North Sea - COGITO 998_met_05 (SPAdes) (version 2) | ecosystem: Environmental > Aquatic > Marine > Neritic zone/Coastal water | place: Helgoland, sampling... | reverse complement strand
CTCGCGCCATTTCTTCGATAACGACGTATCCAAAGCGGTTAAAAACGCCGTCGCGATATCGGACGTTTGTCCTAAATGTATGTTATTCGCACCACCACCACCGCCTGCATTCGACGACGAGGATGCTTCCATTTTGATGTTATCTATTGGTGTTCTCTTACCGCTGCTTTTCGTATTCTTATTAGTGTTATTCTATTCGCAAACAGCGCTCTTCTATTCGCGCGTGTACATGTGAAGACATTTCACATCTCCATTTCCCCTCATTCCCCTCGAAAGCGCTTCTGTTGTTTGTCACGAGAAAAGGACGACATCAAACGAGAAAATGAGCGGCCAAAAAGCGATGGTGTGCCTGGCGAGAGTATGTTCGTCGTTGCTACTGCTCTCGTTCTTCTCGTTTGTCTCGTCGGCGCAACGAAACGATGATGATTTACACACAGCCGCTCGTGCTCGAGCAGAACTGTCCACCATTCTCGGGAAAACGTCTCCGTGGCGGACGGATTTCAACACCTACGACAGTTACTCGGAGTTTAGCGAGGACACAAAAGAGGAAGTGAATGGACAACAACAACGCTCTTCAGATTCAGATTCTTCTTCTCCCGAAGATGTGTTTACCTATCGCGAGTGGCGAACGAAACCGATCGATTTCTATTTGTCGGTGTCGTTGAAACTGTCCGGCTTCCACCGAGACGGAAATTTTCTCGCGAAAGTGACGAAACGAGACATCGAACCATTTTTAGAGACGGTAAAGTCAGACGCGTTGAGCGAAGGAGAGATGTATAAAATGCACTTTCACTATCGCGTGATGCACGCGAGGAAAGAGGTAAACGCAGAGGTTGAGAAAGCGATACAGGAAAATGTTCGCGTCGAAAGAGAATGGTCTTCGACGAGTAAGGCGAAGAATACGGTGGATTTTAGAAAAGTAGATGGAATTATCGAAAAGGATAACGTGTTTGGCGGGGACGACGATATGACGAAAGTATATAGGACGGAGAAGGACGACGTTTTTTCACCGTACGTGATTTACGCGTTAAATCCGAGACGGCCGAAGAATCCAAACGATAACAAAGCAAGCGTGCAGTACGTGTATTCGTTTCTGAGTCACGAGGGTGGTGGTGGCGGTGATGATAAAAAGTATGATAAAAAGTCGTCGAATTCGAGTCAGTGTTTCGGGACGTCGATGGTATCGAGAGACGACGCGTCGTCATCTTCTTCTCCGTCGGCTCCGGCGTACGCTTGGGTAGATTTAACCAGCGGCCCAAACGGGTTTACCAAGAAGAGAACAAAGTTTACGACCGATTACTCCAGACGAGTACCTCCGAAAGTTTTAGGCGCGCACGCGAAACAGGAAAACGTTCCGCTATTATCCGCCTCAATCGCCGGTTTTTTGGGCGATGCGAGTAAAACGTTATTTGCGCCGTCGATTAGGCGCGAATTTTTGGACGAGCACTTCGGGTCGTTGTCATCGTCATCGGTATCGAGCGGCGGCAAAGAAAAGATGATGGTAAAATTCAAGACTGACGACGCGTGGATTTCACACGTACAAATTGAACTCGTTCGCATATCGGAACTTCCGTTCAATTTACAGAGCGAACGAGACGCGAAGAAAATCGATCCCGACCATCGCGTCGAAAAGTATTTACAGAAAGCACTTCTTCCCGGGAGAAAGATTAAAGTGAACGAACGCGAGGTTGATTTTAACGAGTGCCCGTTGTGCGCGCAAGCGTTCAAAAATGCCATGCATTACTCTGGCAGCAACACGAACACGAACAGAATAAGGAAAAGCATAGAAAATAGAAATAGAAATAGCGAGAGAACGAGTAGTAATAGTAATAGCAGCGGTGCTAGAGGTTTTGAAGAAGATGATGAAGAATTTCTCGTGGACGAAAGCGAGCTTCTCTTTTGGGTCGAGGAATACGAAGAAGGCATTCGAAAGCAACTCGGTCTGAGAGACGGTGACGAGACGACAAAAGTTATACCGGTATTTCTGTTCGATTTGAAGTTAACCACGCACGGTAAACTCGGCGCGTTTACCGATGGGAAGCAAGCGGAAATAGCCAAAGACAACTCTTTCATCGTCGCCGTGCGTAACAGCAAGAAACATAAAATCGACATTCCTTCGTTCAAATGTTTCGAAGACGACCCGACGCAAAACGCGTGGGTGGATTCCTCGGACGTCTTGCGTGCGCTGAAAGCGTCGTTGATGACAAATTTGTTTGGCATACACGTCGACGTCGATCGCGACGACGTGGATTTATCCTGGGCCATCGGTAACGACGTCTTCACGCCTTTATCCGCCGGCGAGGGCGATTCGTTTGCAATCATCGACGGCGCCAAACGAACGACCATTGCAGTTGGCATGCAAAAAATCAGACGCTTCATCGCAACGCGGTTGGAAATTCTGCACGACATCTGCAGAGAGGACGGCGAAAACGAAAACACGTTCGCCCACGCCTTCCCGCGGGAACCGTTGCGCAAAACCTTCCTCGCTCGCTCGCGTTTGTTAAAATTCAAACACGAGGAAGCCGTCAAAGCGACTACTTTGCGCGAATGGGAACGCGCCACCACTTTCGTCTTATCCTCCATCGTCGATGCAAACGCCATGGTCGAGGCGTTAGAGGAAACCATCGCCTCGCACAAAGTCCGATTGGATTGTTACAACAACAGTCCTCCTCCTGGCGGTTCTTCTCCGAGGACGACGACGACGAGAAAAAATACGAAGAAGAAGAAGAAGCTTCCCGATGACGGAAGTCGTTCGTACCACTTCCTCGAAGCGTTCTTTTACGGTGGATTCGAGGCTTTCTTCGGTACCGCTTTTTTAATCGTTGTATACGTGTGTCTCGTCGAAGTCATCGCATTCTACCGAAAAACCAAAGGAAAAAAGCGAAGTACTGGTGAAAGCTCGTACAGGAAAGAGGAGTGATTTTTAGAAGAAGATTGTAATGAAGCAGTTTGGACCAAAAAAAGCACAACTAAAAAAGAGAAAAAAAAGAGCAAAACAAAACCACAGAATACTACTACAGAAACCTCTTCTCATATAAAACACACATAATAATAATAATAATAATAATGGCGTTGCGCAGAGCGTTCACTCAAGCGATCCTCCGCAGATCTAATCAGACTTCGTCTTCCTCCTCCTCCTCCTCGACTTCCGCCGGGTTATCTGCGTTATATTCTTCTTCTTCTTCTTCTTCTTCTCATCAAAATCGAATGATTTCCACCTCCTCGCGATCAAATTACGCAGGAGGAGAATCGACGCAAACGTCCGTGGAAAAATTCCAAGAGTTGTTCGATAAATACCGCCCGTCGATGATGGACCCACCGGGGACGCCGTCGACGTACATGCCAGCCGAAGACGTCGCGAAGAGTGGCGAAGAGGAGGTGAAAAACGCCGGTCCGCCTCCGGAAACGGTGAAGTTGAATTTTCGTTTGCCCCACGAAGCGGTCTTCGCGGACGCGGAAGTGAACATGGTTTTAGTCCCAGCAGAAACCGGGGACTTTGGGATTTTGCCTGGACACGTTCCCGTGGTCGCCAAGCTACGACCGGGGGTGGTTTCCGTGGAAAATAAGGAAAGCGTGACGAGCAGAGTACGTAGACAAGAGTTTCTTTTTTGACTTGCGCGATCGTGCTTCCCAAAAGACCTGTTTTTTTTCCCAAAAGACTTTGAAAGAAGAAGTCATCGCTTTGATTATTCGATTTCGTCGAGCGCGTTTATATCTTCGTTTCATCGATGATCGAAAGAACGCTGACCTTTTATATATATATTTGTTCTCTCATCATTCTTTATTATAATAAACAGTATTTCGTCTCTTCGGGTTTCGCCTTCGCGCACGCGGACAGCTCCGTGGACATCTTAGCGGTGGAAGCGGTTCCGGTGGAACACTTGGACGAAACGGTGGTGAGAAAAATGTTAAGCGAACACACGGCGAAGTTTCAAGCGGCGAAGGACGATTACGAAAAAGCTACGCATCAAATTGGGATCGACGTGTCTACGGCGATGGTATCCGCGATTGAGACTATGGGTAAGTAAGAGAGAGAAAGTTTAGAAGAAGAAAAGAACCACACGCGTATTGGAGGATTTGTATTTTATAATAAGAAGAAAAAGTTTCATCAGAATCAGACGAAGACGCCTACTCTTTCATTTTTCTTCGCTCGGAAAAGCATTTCCTTAATCTCGTCCAGCTCGTTTCGATAGCTTTCCGCCTCGAGGCGATACTCGTCCGCTTTTTGAATCTGAGCGTTCAACTCCGAACGCAACGCTTTCAAGTGCTTGGATTTTTCCTTTAATATCGCTTGGTTTTCTCGCAACATCTGCGTTTGTTCTTCCTCCGTGACGCGTTTTTCCGCAATTCTTCGCAATTCTTCGCTTTGAATTCTCTTATCTTCCAACTCTCTCTCCAATTTCATCACCTCTTCGCTCTTTTGTACCAATCGTCTTTGTAGCTGTTGGATTTTCTGAATAGACTCGAAGGCGTTCGGATCGCTGCCTTCGAGTTGGCGCCAACGATGGACGTTTAATGGGTTCTCCAACTCTTCGCTCAAAGCGCGCACTTTCGCTTTCTCTCTCGTCAAGGAACGCGTTAAGACTCTCACTTCTTTCTCTAACGTTTCCGCTTCCCGGGCTCGGCGTCGCTCGCGTTCGAGTTCGTGCGTCTGCGTGCTCAAATTGATTTTCAACGCCTTGATCTCTCTCGTTCTCGCCTCGTAATCCCTTTGACCTTGCGCCAAAACGGATCTTTGCACTTTGATTTTCTCGTACGTCATGGCTAATTCTTCCTCTCGCCTCGTTAGCGCGTGCGAGATGACGTCCCGGTCTCTCGAAATGACGTCCATCTCTTGCTTCTCTTCCACTCGCTTCTTCTCGCACTCGGCGTGGTGCTTTTCCAGATTTCTTCTCTGCGTTTCGCTCAGTTTCAACTCGATCAAAATTTCGTTCGTCTTCTGGTCTAAATCGTCTTTCTTTCTCTTCAAAATCTCGATTTCTGATTCCATTTGCTTCCTCTTCATCTCGTCTTCGTCTATCTCTTTGGTCTTGCATTCGATTAAACTCTCCGCTTCCTCGCGACGACGTTCGGCGTTCAATTTCAAGTCTCTCAATCGTTCGCCTTCTTCTTTTAAATCGAGTAATTTCTTGCTCAACTCGTTATTTTCCACTCTCGCGCGTTCGTACTGTGCCTTGGCAGTTTTCGTTTTCAGATCTGTCTCTCTTAAACTTTCGCGAAGTTCAGTAATTGAGTGTTCTTTCGCGTCTAACTCTTCACGCGCGGCGTCCAATTTGCTTTTCAACGTTCTCGCTTCTTGCACAGCAGTTTGTCTCTCCTGCTCTAAATGTTTCGCTCGAATTTCGATGTCGCTCATTTCCGTTCTGTATCGTTTGATTTCGCTCTCGAGCGTTTTCTTGTGTTGTTCGTGTATCGAAACTAAATCTCTGTGCTTCTGCGTGTGCTTCTCCGCTTGGCTCGTTTGTTTCGCCAAAGCCTCTTTCTCTCGCATCAAATCTTCCTTTGCTCTCCTCTCTAACTCGATGTTTCTTCGCTGCTCTTCAACGACTCTTTCTATGCGACTGATTTCGAGTTTCAAATCGTCCCTTTTGTGCTCGCTTTCGATTTTCGCGTTTTCCGCCTGCTTCAGTTTTCGCAACGCCGCTTCCTTCACTTGGATAATCTTCTTCGTCTCTCGCTCGATTTTTGCGGCGGATTCTGTCAACTTTTCTGTTTCAATCTCTTTCTGTTTCGCGACTTCGTTTACTCTCTGTAATTCTAACGTAATCTCTGCCACTTCTCTCCGAACGCGTTCGGTTCTTTCCGCGTACGCGTTGCACTCTTTCTGCGCGTTTTTCACTCGGTGCTCACTTTTCCTTTGCTCGTCGGCTAATTTTTGGTTCTTTAGCTCTAAATTCACAGCTTGCGCTTTCATCCGCGAAATTTCACCTTGCTTCGATTCAATCATAGATTTCGCGTGCATCAACTCTCGCTCCAACCGTTCGCGTTTCGTGTCTGACTTTTCCGCCTCGAGTCTCTTCGCTCGAGCGATATCTTTCAATTTCGCGCACTCGCACTCCAGATCTAATTTTTTCGTCTCTGCCGTTCTCGCTCTCTCCCTTTGCTGCGAAATATCTTGACGCAATTGGACGACCTCGTCGACTTTCTCGTCGCGTTCGAGCTGAAGCGATTCTTTCTCGCGCTGTAAGCGACGGACGATATCGCCGGAAACTTTGGTAGTAGAAAATCTACCGCCAAAATAGTCGTCGGTCTCGTCGGCGTCGTCATCTTCGTCGTCCTCCTGACGATGACCGCGACGACGACGAGAGTGGTTTCTCTCGCAACCATCGAAACTTTCTTCTTCGTTCTCTTCTTCTTCGCCGTTCTCGGCCATTTCGCACCGTCTCGTCAACTCGGCGATTTCCACGCGTAACTTGGCAATCTGCTCTTTTCCCGCCATCTCTAAATCCGAAGCGTCGTCCGCTTGTCTCCACGCCGACTCGAGCTCTGCTTTCAAAGTTTCTATTTGCGTCTCGTCTTCTCTCGAATGCATTCGTAACCTCTCTCCTTTCGCGGTCAGTTGACGACATTCTTCGGATAAACTCTTGCACTTCTTCTCCAGTTTCTTCTCCTGCTCGTGCGAGTGCTTCAGCGTTTGGTACAATTTTTCGTATTCCACGCGAAAGGCATCCAGGGACTTGTCCCTCGAGAGCGTTTGCATGACCTTTATTTATATGTCCCAAAAGCGCGCCATGCGTAAGGAGGAAAGGAAGAAGAAGTCAAGATCAAGATGAAAAGAAAAGAAACGCCTATTTTTAGATACGACGAATAATACGCGAAGAAGAAGAAGAATAAAAAAAAAAGAGGAAGAAGACGAAGAAGAGAGGAACAAAAACAAACCTCTCGAAACGCGCGCTCGGTGACCCCGTCGTCTGAATCGTCGTCGTTGTCTTCATCTTCGCGTTTAGAGGAGGACGCTACAGTCATCGCTGCTGTTGGCATCGAAAAGCGCGCGCGAGTGAAAGTGTTTTTGAAGAAACTTTTATATTTTTATGAAGGAAAGAGAGAGAAAAGATTTGAAGATTTGAGGAGTTATTTTGGGTTCAATAAAGAGTCATAATCTAACTTAACTTCTAGGAAGGAAACAATCCACCTTGGGTTGCTCGTAACATCGCTCGCGCGCGTCTATACTGCCGTATCGCGCCGGACCTTCCACCGAGCGAGCAGGATACAAGCACACTTTTTCTTTCGGCATGGCTTTGTATCCGACGTCCGGGATCGGGACCCAGGACGCGTCGTCGCAGCGACTCCCTTTGGGGCACAACAGACATCTGTCGCTATTACGAGTACTACTACTACTACTACTACTACTACTACTACTACTACTACCGCCACCACCCACGCACGGTTCTCCAAACATCACTTTCGTTGGTTTGTCTCTCACGAGTTTCTCCAACGGAATCATCTCCGCGGAATCTCTGGCGTTTTGACTCCCCGTCGGTTCGTAATCGTTGTGGTAATGATACCTTGTCGCGTTGTACCACTGTCGGGCGAAACCGAAAATCGTAATCTTCTCGCACACGGATTGCGCTAAATACAGACCGTACATACCATTCGTTGGCGTTGATTTCTTATCGATTCTATTCTTTACGAACGAATAAAACGCGCCACTCAGAGCGTAATCTTTCGCGTTGACTAACTTCTTCGCTCGATTGGAGACGTACAATTTCAAATGCGCCGGCGCCGTCAGGTGTTGCAAAACGATTTCTTCCTCCGATTCTCTGTACCCTCGGTGTTGCGAATTCACTAATCTCACGGTTGTTTTCGTCCCGGCGTATTTCGAATACGGCTCTTTTCCAGTCCCGTCGTTAAATCGAAACACCGCGTCGTGCGCGTCTATCACATCGCCGTGTTCGTACAACAACAAACTCCCTCCGTTCCCGACGACCGCGCACGTTTTAAACTCTCGCTCGCGTAACTCCTCCAACGCGTCTCGTTCCGGTAAATTCTTCGCGTCCAGTTTCGAAACTAAACCTAAATCTTCCATCTCCCCGTTCGCTTTCGGTACTTTCGGGAGTTTCGGCCCCAGTTTCGAGTGTAACGTTAACGGACCTTTAAAAGAGTTTATTATCGCACTTTTTTCTCTCGTCGTCTGTGTCCTCGTCGTCGTCGCATCTGGTGACACCGAATACGACGATTCATCATCATCATCATCTGCTACTAACCACGCGCGGCGAAACCTGTCCAACATTTCTTCCTTGTTCTTGTTGTTCGCAATACTCTCATCGTCGCAAGAAGACGAAGGGTTCCTCCCATTTCGAAGATGGTGTCCGTTGTTCTCGCTGTCGTTGTCGTTCGACGTATTAAACAGAAGAAGAAGAAGAAACGCAAGAACAAAAAGAACGACGACGAGTCTGGCCACCACCTTTTTCTTCCTTAATGTCGTCGTTGTCTTCTTCTTCATGATTTTATATCATAACGAGTCGGGACGATGGTAATGAGGGATTATACGTTTCTAAGAGTAGTGTGTTCTAGTAATAAATCATCAACCGAAAACAAAAGGCACGCAAATCGAACTCTTTTCCTTTGACGACGGAAAGACGCACTCACTCATCATCCCAGCTATAGTCGCTAACACCACATCTCTCGTTTCCGTGACCTCGTTTGGGTCGCGGAGAGATAAAGCCGGGGCGACGGTATCCGCGCCCCAGGAAATGGAGTCGACGTGTCCAGTCTCCGCTTCGATTTCCATCCTTAACGCGGCGAAACCAATCATAGCTGGAAGAGTCTCCAACTCTTCGTATAACAAATCCAACTTTGCGTCCAATACTTTACCGACGTCCTCGATGGTCAAACCTCCTTGGCAGGAAATCGCCGGTTCGTTGAACCAGCCGTTTAACACTAACCGACCTTTGGAAACGTCTTTCGTTCCTTTGACCTCTCTCACGCCGTGCGGTAATCTGGGATCGAATATTGTCAACCGATTAAACTTTGGCTCGATTTCCTCGAATAACTGCGTCCTCTCCACGATTTCCGTCGGATCAAAACTTTGCCAATAATTCGCGCGTTCCGGTCGCAAGATGGTCGTCTCCCCGCCGCGAAAGTATCTACCACTTTTACTAGGACTACTGCTTTTGTCGTCGTCTGAATCGTCGAAATTTTTCGTCAGCGAGAACACAAACGCCAACGGACCGTGCGGCACGTCCGCGTGTAACTCTTGCCCCATCCCGTCCACGTAACACGACATCCAAATCGGCGTAAAATTCGACAAAGCGAGGTTTTCTCGCGCGTATTTCAACAACTCCTCTTCAAACTTTGCGTAAAACTCATTTAATATCTCCCCCTCGTAATAATACTCTTTCGCCGGTGTTCTCAATTGCGTGTACTGATTCTCCACGTGCCAATAATCCCAGCAAAACCGTTCTGCGTTTGCTTTCTTCGCGTTCGAGTGGTTGTTTTGAAACGAAGAATATAATTTGTCCGCGTGTTCATAAAACGAGTCTTTGGTGAAATAATGTTTCGCTCGTTCGTTCACTTCAACTTCAACTTCATTTACTTCCGATGATGATGACGATGAATTTGATGACAATGCTCGACGACGAAAATGACTGCTCTTTTTCCTCCTCCTCCTCGAAAAGGAAGAAAAAGAAACAGAAACATCTCCTCTTCCTCCTTTTCCTCCTCCTAAACTCGAAGAAGAAGAAGAAGAAGAAGAAGAAGAACAAGAAGAAGAAGAACAACAATAAGAGTTGTTTGAACGCGTCGTCATCATCATCATCATCGTCGTTTTTTGTTGTTGTTGTTGCGTAGACTACTAAAAATTATTGAAAAAAGTTCGTTATGATATGAAGTATTTCAGAGACATTATGATGAGAGAGCAGAGAGAGGAGCTTTTTTAAAAAGTTGTTGTTTTCACTACGAGTGAAAAAAGGAAGGAAAAAGGGTCGTCTCGAGTAAACTTTTCTCTCTCTTCGGACAGATCCTCTCTCTCTCTCTCTCTCTCTCTCTCTCTCTCCATTAGTGTAGTTAGTAAATACTCTCTAAATTACTTTTATTAAACACACAAAACATACTTTGGTAATAGAATAGAACAACAACATAAACAACAGTAACAACAACAGAAGAAACGAATAATAAAATAATAATAATGAGCGGCCACCAAACGACCGCGTTTTCACACAACAACAAAAACGCCAACTTAGCGGCACGAATCAAACGCATGATGCAAAAAGACGAAGAGGTTGGGAAAATCGTCAAAACGACGCCGTTGGTGATGGCGAAAGCTTTGGAACTGTTTTTAACGAAACTGTTTAAAGCGACCGCGGATACGGCGTTAGCGCACGGCGCGAGGATAATCAACCCGGTGCACTTGAAAGGAGCGATCAGTGACAACGATGAGTTTGATTTCTTGGAAGACGTGGTGAAAGGCGTGCCGGATTTACCACCGCCGCCGGATCCTGCGGAACTCGCGGCGAAACTGTTGGAACGAGTCGACGAGGACGGGAACCCGAAGAAGAAAGAGAAGAAGAAGAAAGAGAAAAAGAGCAGCGCGACAAATCCTAAAGGAAAAGGAAAAGGAGGAAATGGAGGAAAGAAGAGAAAGAACAACGACGAGGAAGACGACGACTCCGAGGAAGAAGACGAAGAGTTTGACGAAGACGAGGAAGATACCGACGAGGAAGAAGACGAATACGAAAGCGACGACGACTCCGAGGAAGAAGAAGAGAAGCCGGTGGTAACAACGACGAGCAGGAGCGGAAGAAAGATCTCTGGGCCCAAGAGTTACGCGGAAGACGACGACGCGAAAAAGAAGAAGAAGAAATCGCCGGTGACAAAAAAAGCGAAGAAAAGTAAAGCGCCCGCTCCGCGGAAAGAAGAAGAAGAAGAAGAAGAAGAAGAAGCGGATGCGGCCGCTGGTAATTTAGGATCGTTTGACGACGATGATTTAGTCGGCGTAGCAATACCTGCACAGGAGGACGATTACGACGAGTGATAATTTTCATTCGTTCGTTGAATGTTGTTTTGTTTATTGTTTTACAATTGTAATTTTTTCTTATGCGTTCTAAAAACTAACTAGCGTGTGCTCTACTCTAGTAGCGCTGCTGCGTCTCTCTCTCTTTTCTTCGTACTCATTTCGTATCGTATATCCGAGTTATTACTTTCTTCTATTAGTATCTTTATTATTCTTTGATATTATTATTATGTTAAGCCCCCAAGACGATTTCAGTTGCCATGGAAGGTTTGTCCAAACACGCGCCTCGAATCCCGCCGGTAGTTTGCGATCTCGCCTTGCTGTTCGTCGGCCCCACGTTTCGCACGACCGAAGACGCCGTTCGATCAGTCGCCGGTTTCGCGGCGTTCGTGACGGAGATTTGGTTACTCGCAAACGCCGTCGTCGGAGTGTACGCGTTCTCTTTGATGTCCAAACGGAAAAATCCGTGGTTCAAAGCATCTTTCGCCGTGATGCGCGTGTCCGGATCGTACTCTAACAGTCGACTCAACAAGTGTCGGAGTAAGGTGCCCGTTTCTTCGCACTCGAAACGCTCTCGAATCATGATATCCAACGGCTGCACCGCTTGTACGGCGCGTTCACTCTCGATATCTTTAGCGCCTTCAGGCCAGCTCAACTCGTACGTCTCCGAATTGAAGTATTTCTCGATAGTTTCCTTGGAACTTCGTTTGATGACATCCGTGTGCATGTGACCCAACACGTTGCGCATCATCGCCAAATGCTCCATGTTCTCGTGCGTTTGGAAGAGCGCGTCTCCGGTCAAAAGTTCTATCAATATGCATCCGATCGACCACATGTCGCACGGATAGGACCAGCCGGTACCGAGGATAATTTCTGGCGCGCGGTAGTGTCTCGTCGACACTATCGTAGAATGGTATTGATCTTCCAACGTCGTGCTTCCGAAATCGATGAGTTTGATCGCGCTCGTAACAGGCACCTTGATTGTGCACGCACTCGTCGTCGTCGTCGTTGTCGCCACCGCCGCCGCCGTCGCCATATTCGTCGCGTTGTTGTTGGCGTTGTTTACATCACCACTGACGACTCGCACGTACCCGGGAGCTTCCAGTAAAACGTTTTCCGGTTTCAAATCCGTGTGCGTCATTTTCAACTCGTGCATAAACGCCACCGCCTTGATCAACTGCTTGGCAAACTTCTGAACCAACGCCAAAGAAAACGGTTTGTAGTGGTTCTTCTTCATGAAATCAAACAAAGACAATCCGTACATGTCAAACATCAAACACGCGTGCCCTTCGTGCTCGAACGACTCTTTCAATCTGATGCAATGAAACTCGTCGCGTTCGTCTCTTCTCCCAATCTCTTTCAAAACGTCCACTTCAATTTTCGCCGCCGCTTTGTACTTTGGCACGTTCCTGATCACTTTCACCGCGCAGTACTCTTGCTTCACTCGATCGTAACACTCCAAAACCTTCCCGAACGTTCCCTCGCCTAACGGTGCTAAAATCTTAAATCGATCGTTCGGTCCGAGAGACTCGCCTAAAGTATACTCAAAGTGCCCTTCCTCGTTGGTCGTTTTCGTCGTCGTTGGCGGACACCCCTCGCCTTCTCCTTTACCTTTCTTCGTCGAAACTTTTTCTTCGCCCCCTCCCGCGGTGGCGGCTACTTTCTTATTATTATTATTACTCGTCTTCTTTTCTTTCTGTTTCTCTTGTTGTTCTCGATCGCACCTCTCGTCCACCTCTCGATGATGATGATGATGATGATGTAATTGTTTCTGTAACAGTTGATTTTTTTGGTCCGAAAAATTTTCGACTTTTCCTTCTCCTTCTCCTTCTCCTTCGAGAAGAGAGGAAAACGACGATGACGTGACATCGGCTGTTCGATTTTGATTTTGATTTTGATTTTGTTTCGTTCTTTTTCTAGTATTACTTTGTTGTTTTTCTATCGTCGTCTTCCCTTCGGGAGGCGTGGAAATTTGTTGTTGCCCTCTCGTCGTCGTTGTCGTTGTTCTCTGTTTTTAAGAAAAGAAGACGCGTTGTTTAGCGCGCGTGAGTTGTTGATCATCCCTCTCTAACGATTAATCTCGGAAACGACAAACAAACACCGAGAAGAAAGGAAAAAAACGGCGGGAAAGAAAAAAAGAAAATTACCTTTCTGTTGTTGTTACTGATGTTACTCTTCAAAACGAACTCGACCAAACGTGGTTCTTCTTCGTCTTCTTTACTCATCTTCCTCTTGTTTATGTTTA
>Ga0209425_10005013_pt1 | contig 13196 bp, 7 predicted proteins | sample COG_05_FD_184749 | JGI IMG/M metagenome (GOLD analysis project Ga0209425, IMG submission 184749) | Pelagic Microbial community sample from North Sea - COGITO 998_met_05 (SPAdes) (version 2) | ecosystem: Environmental > Aquatic > Marine > Neritic zone/Coastal water | place: Helgoland, sampling... | reverse complement strand
CGCGTCTCGCCCCCGCCTTTTGAACCCGCGCCTAGTCTCCTCGAGGGGACGCGCGTTGACTTTTTTGGATCACGCGTGCGAATCGACATCTCGACCATCTCCGCGCCCCCACCACTGAACCCCAACGTCTAACCTCCGTCCGCCCTTCAACCCACTCCCAGGTACCGCGAGCCCGTCGGTTTACCCCCGTCCACCTCCCCGTGGGCGCGCGACGATCAGCCCCCGACGTTCACCGACGGCGTCCAGTTCCAGACCAGACGCGCCAAAGGTGAACTCTCACGCGGCGACATTTACTTCGAGGAACCGTGGGGAACCACGGAGAAGTCGGAGGACCGCGTCAAGGGAGTCCCACCCCCGGGGTTCTTCGGCAACGGATGGAAACACCCCGACCGCCCGCCGCGGCCGGTGGACTACTCCAACCTCCCGTACGGCACCAGGCTCACCACCGAGTCCAGACCCCCGCCGGCGTTGAAGCCCAATCAGGAGCGGCCAAAATTGGAGGAGGTTGGCGTGGAGACCCGCTTCAGGAAAGTGTCGACGGGCATGGCGTTCAACGAAGTTCGGCCGGGCGAGAAGGCCGGCGCGTTCGCCCCGGACGCCAAGAAGAAGTACCTCGCCGAGCTCAAGCTCCAGATGGATGGCCAAAAGGCTAACCGCCGGATGGAACACCTGCAACACTTCGGCTGGGACGTGGGTTCCAAACCCGACCCGAGAAGAGAGCTCTTCGCGCAATTCGACCAGGACGGCAGCGGGACGATCGACATCATGGAGCTGAGGCAGGTCATGCGCCACCCCAAGGTGCGCGCCGCGTTCAAGCTCTCGGGCGACGGCAAGGATCAGCTCTCCGAGGCGGAGATTGACGCCTTTGCCAACGAGATGGATAAGGACGGCGACGGAGAGATCTCCTACGACGAGTTCATCGCAGCGATGAACAAAAAAGAGAAGGATGCGAATAAAGACTTCTTCAAGCTCAGGCGGTCGCAGATTGGACTGGCGGGGAGCGACGTGATTGGAACGGCGGTGAAGCACACGGAGACGGGGCTGAAGGTTTCGTCTCAGCATCCGTCCCCGGGAGGAAGGCCGTTTTAATCTGAACCGTCAAACTAAATTATTCTCACGGATCCTCGGTTCCCTCCTCCGACACCTCGGGTCCGTCCTCCTCCGCGGCTATCCCCGCGGCGACGTACTTGGCCACTATCTCCTCGTCCTCATCCCCGCTCCCTTCCGCCTCCTCCGTGTAGTCTATGATCGGGTACATCGGGTTCAGGTCCAGCCTCGTCGCCCGGTCTAGCATGGCGCGGAATCCCTCGGTCTCGTCGACATCGTCCATCGAGACGGCAACTTTACCCACCGTGTACGCCTCGTGCGCCGCGGCTTTACGCTTCGCCGTCTCGTCGTCCATCTCCGTCGGCGGCGTCATGAGCTGCGCCTTGAGCAAGTCATGCACGATGGATTCGTCCTCGTCGGAGTCCGTGGCGTCGACGTCGACGCCGCCGCCGACGCCCAGCGGGATCCCGGTTGGGCAAAACTCGAGCTCCGGGGATCGCGGGTGGACGCCGTCGGGGTCGTGCAGCCCCGGCATCGGGTCCGCCCACCGATCGCCGTGCGTGTCGATGACGTCATCGAGCTCGACGTACGGATCGGTGCCACGTGGGTGGGTCCGCGCGGGTTGTGGAGGGCATCCCTCGGGGGGTTCGGCCTCCGGCGTCGGCGTAAACGTTTGTGAAGTTTTGAGCGCGTTCTTCTCGAGCTCGAGCTCGTTCGGGTCGATGTCTCCGAGGTACTTGGCCTCGATCGCCGCGAGCCGTGACTTGTCCTCCTTGAGCGGCGGCATGTCGGGCTCGGGTGACGGCGTCGGCGCGTCCCCGTCGATTGAATCCGGAGCGTCGATTGAATCCGGAGCGTCGATGGAATCCGGAAAGTGTTCCGCCCCGGCGGTGAACATGGGCTCGTCCTCGGGGATCGGGGGCGTCGCGATCGTGCCCTTCTTCTTCGCCTTCTTCGCCTCGCGCCGAGATTTCTTCGTCTCCTTCTTGGCGCGTTTCTCCTCCTTCTTGGCGCGTTTCTCGAGCTTCCGTCGCTCCTTCTCGGTCAGCTCCGGCTCGGGCGACGGGGTCTTCAGCTCAACCTCGGTCTCCTCCTCGTCCTCGTCGTTGTCCTCCACCTCGTCGTCGTCGCTCGACTCCTCGGGCTTGCCGACCGAGTCCGCCTCCTTTTGAACCGTCTCCTCCACCGTAGCAACATGAGACTCAACCCGGTGAACGTCCGGCGCCCCACTCGCTTCCGCCGCCTCTCCCTCTCCGCTTATACGAGTCGCGGTAGCATCCCGGTCAACGCTATCCCGGTCAATAACACCGCCGCTCGCCACCGCACTGACGGACTCTGCGGCGCGTGTTGCCGCGATCTCCGCGCGGAGCGTCTTCACCGCGCTCGCCAGCTCCGTTATCTGCGCCTGCTGCGTCCGGACCACGTCGTCGGCGGCTCCGTAGTACCCCCGGGCGGAGACTATACTCGCCCTCGCGCTCGGAACATAGGACGATTCGCCCCTGCTTCTGGACGCGTCGAGGGACGCGTCGGCGACGGCGCGCAGCGCGGCGTGGCGCCGCGCCGTCACCTCGTACGTCGTGTACTTGGGCGTTAAAGTGTTTCCCACCGCCCATCCCGGCGGAGCCTGCGGTGGGGAAGTCGTTTGCTTCGATACCGGGGGGTAGCCGTATTTTGACAGCGGTGACATGTATTCGTCTCGCGATTGCGATCGAGACGCGGCGCCTCGCTCGCTCATCGCGCCGCCGCCGCCGCCGCCGTACGTTCGTTCACTCGCGGCGCCATCGTACGTCGTGTTATCGTCGTCATCGTCGTCCGGCACGCTCGCGTACCGCTCGTTGGCGTCCTTCTCCGGCGTCCGCTTCATCGGGGAGACTCGCACCAGCTTCGTACCCTCCGCGGCGTCCGTCGGGACAAACGGAGCCTCGCCGGCATCACCCGGCGCGCACCGCACCCGCGCGACGTACCGCGCGAACGGCTTGCTTCCCGGGATGGTCACGCAGTCGTACACCGCCGGTGCACCCGGCACCGCGTTGATCCCGGGGGGATACATCGCGAGAACAAAAGATCGATCGGAGCCTGAAGTGACTTTCCGTTTAAATCCGTCGTGAGCTGCGAATCGTAACATCGCGGCCCACACGCCCAGGTGCGCCGGGTGTTTAGCCCCCGCATACCACACGCCTACGATCGGTACCTCGAACGCCTTCGGGTCCGTCTCCGTCAGCGGCACCAGCCGCTTAGCCTCATCGAGCGTGAGAAAACCTGTGGCGCACTCGTCGATTGGCACGTCCCTTACCTCGTACTGCGTCTCCGCCTCCGTCTTCCACTCCCGTTGACACCGCGCGAGGTCCCCCGCCAAAGGCACCGGCGACAGCGCCGGGGGCGTGATCGGGGTGACCCTGAACATGGCGTTGGGCAGCTGCATCGCGGCGGTGACCGCGATGGAGCGCGAGACGGACCCGTCACCGCCGCTCGGGTCCGATGAAATCGTCGCCGCCGCCGCTTGCATCGGGAGTACGGACGCGGGTCGAAGCGCCACGCGTTTAGCGCACCTCGCGTACAGCACCTCGTCCGCGGAGCCGCCGCGCCACGCCGCCTCATCCAGCCTCGCCGCGAAGGAGACGTCCTCGTCATCCGAGGAATCATCGTCGGAGCCTCCCCGTTCATCTTCACCCGCGCCATCCTCCAAGACGGATGTTTCAATCAATACCGCCGACGCCGACGCGGACGCACGCTGATGGACGCGTGATGACTCCTCCTTTGGATCCCGTACCGAGTCCAGGGTGATGCGCGTGGTGTATCGAGGGTGTGTGGTGGTGTAGTCGTCGTACTTGACGTCGCGGGTGGAGAGGACGCCGGCGAGGTGCGCCTTCTTGTAAAAGCGCGTCGTCGAGGTGGAGGAGTCGTCGGAGTAGTCGTCGTCCTGCTCGTGGTCGTCGTCCTCCTCGAGGGCTCGGATGCGCCTGGCCTCGTTCGCCTCGGTGGTGACCTCCGCGGCGATGCGGCCGAGGAGGGCGGTGACGTCCGGGGTGAGCGTGAGCATCGGGATGTGCTGCCTCGCGCTGACGTGCGTGGGCGCGCCGGTCGGGTCGCGATTCCAGAGGGTGGTGGCATCGCCGACGGGAAAGCCGTACGGTCCTCGCGTCAGCGTCTCGGCTCTTCGCACCGCCGCGTCCTCCTCTCGTTCGCGTGGGAGGCATCGTAACGACCGGATGAACTCCACGTGCTTTGACGTCTTTGAAGGCGCCGGGTCATCGACGACGCGGACCCTCGGCGCACCGTCGATGAATGAGCCTTCGGATGGCCCAACGTTTCGCGCCGATCGAGCCACGAAGGCGGGCTCCAGCGTGGGTTTGAAGGCATCTTTGCCGAAGTAGGCGCTCGGGATCGAATGGGTTATAGGTGGATACCACGTCCTCGGCCTCTCCGGCTTCTCGTGGCGGCTACCCATCCTCGCCCACGCCCGTCGCGCCGTCGGACTTCTCTGACACTCAGACTTCGCGCTCTTTTTGAAGTTCATGAAAGTTGACGAACAACGGAGGAATTCGCCACGCAGATGACTGTTTGCCCACTGCTTACAAGTATTTTGCATTTTGCATTTATGGTTAACCACGTATGCGTTTTATTCCTGATTCGCTCTCGGGATCGAAAAAGGTCATGGATAAGTAGCGATCGCTCGACTGCCGATCCCGCACTCTCGAAGGCTCGATGTCGACCTTCGCCCTCGCGTCCGCCCACGCGGGCGTCGCGCCGCGATGCAAGAAGCGCGCCTGCGCCGCCGACCGTCGCACCGCCTCTCTCGGAAGATCCCGCGCGCGAGCGAACGCGGTCGCCGTCGACGCCGCCGTCGATTCACGCACGCAGGCTGACTTCGACGCGCTCTGGGCCTGGCTGAAAGCCGAGGGCGTCGACGTCGGCAAGGTGACGCCCGCGCTGGTCGACGACGCACCCGGGGGCCGGGGATGGGGCCTCGTCGCCGCCGAGGACATCGGCGGCGGCGACGCCGTGCTGTCCATCCCCAAATCATGCTGGATGACCGTGGACACCGCGCTCGAGTCACCCGTCGGCCCGCACGTGACCGATGAAGCCGGCTGGATCGCGCTCGCCCTACAGCTCCTGCACGAACGAGCCGTCGGACCGAAATCCAAGTGGGCCGCGTACGTCGCCGCGCTGCCCACGAACCTGGAGGCGCCCCTCTTCTGGACCGCGGAGGAAGTCGGAGCGCTCGCGGGAACCCAGCTGCTGGACACCGCCGCCGGGTACGACTCGTACGTCAGAGGCACGTGGACCCGACTCAAAGATTCGGTATTCGACGCGAACCCGTCCGTCTTTCCGCCCGACGCATTCGACGAACCGAGCTTCCTCTGGGCGTTCGGTATCCTCCGCAGCAGGTGCCAGGACCCGATGGACCAAGGCGCGACGATCGCGCTCGTACCAGGGCTGGACATGGTGAACCACAGCGGCTTGTCGTCGCAGACGTGGACGGTGAGTTTATTTTTACTTTCGTATGGACAAGTAGACTGACGGCGTGTTTTGTTACAGCTCAACAACGGAGGCATAGCATCCGTGTTCGGCGGCGGCGGATCCGGCGGCGGATCCGTCTTACTCCGCACCGAGAAAGGCGCCAAGGGCCTGCTCACCGCCGGCGCGGAGGTGTACATGAACTACGGCCCGCGGAAGATCGATAACCAGCTCGCGCTTGACCACGGATTCACCGACGAGTTCGCGTCGAGGCCCGGTAAGTTTATTTTAATGATTGTATGGGCAATTAGAGTGACGTCGTGTTTTGTTGACAGGGTACGTGTTGGGACCAATCGCGATTCCGGAGTCTGACCTCAACTGTTTCGATAAGATGGACGTGTTGGAGGTTGGTGGACTGAAAGAGGCGCCGAGTTTCGTGCTGAGGGCGTTCGAGGACCCTGAACCCGAGTTGCGCATCTTCATGCGTCTGCTCAACTTGAAGGGGGAGGATGCGTTTTTGTTGGAGGCGATTTTCCGCGCCGAGGCGTGGGGGCTCATCTCCGAGCCGGTGTCGCGGCTGAACGAGGAGGAGGCGTGCGGGACGATGATCAACGGGTGCGAGGAGGCGCTGCGCGGGTACACGACGCGCGTGGAGGATGATCGGAAGGTTGCCGAGGATACGTCCATCGGACGTCGCGCGAGGCTCGCGGCGAGGGTATCGATGGGGGAGAAGCAGGCGCTTACCGACGCGATGGGGTACTTCTCGCAGATCGAGGCGAGGCTGGACAGCATGGAGTACTACCAGGAGAGGCGGCTTCGGTCGTTGAACTTGCTGGACAAGGACGGTAACAGCACGTACGATCCATTCGAGGATACCATGGCGTGAGCGGTTGGTTACTCTTAGAAAAACACAGCTGTCATCTTTGGAGACATTTCGAGATAAACCAATTTTACCCGAAGCCCTCGACGAGAATCGCATCTCTCGCCGCACGCGTCCCTCCACCGCATCGATCGCGCGCGATGGCGGACAAGGCACCCAAACCGAAGTGCTCCAACTGCGGTAAGTCCCCTGCGAAGCTCATGAAGTGCTCGGGGTGCAAGGACAACCGCGACTGCGTGCGGTACTGCGACCGCAAGTGCCAGAAGAAGCACTACAAGGACCACAAGGAGGACTGTCGTCTCTGCACCGTGAAGCTTCAGGCTGACGACGCGTACGCGGCGTACTCGCGCGAGTACGCCGCGGCGGATCGAGAGCAGCGCGCCGGGGAGTTCCAGAAGCACCTGGCGCACATGGAGCTCGCCGTCGAGTACGCCGAGAAGGCGGTGGCGCGGTACGAGCAGCTCGGGCCGCGGTCCACCGGGATGCAACTCGAACTCAACGCCAACATAGCGCTGGGCCACGGGCGACACGTGCGCTTCGAGAAGGCGCACGCGTACATCCAGCGCGGCTTCGACGCGCTCGTCATCGCCAAGGCCCAAGACGTGTCCGTCGACGTCTACTGGGCGCACATGGGCAAGACCATCAGCGGCGAGGGCGGGGGAAACGTCAAGGATCCAGTCTCGGGAGCAACGCGGTCGACAAAGAAAGGGTGGAACAAGATGGTCGAGGCGTGCGAGAGCTACCTGTGGACGAGCAAGAACCAGATCATGCTCTCGCAGTTGCGGGAAGGCTTGATCGAATTGCCGTGCGGCGTGTGCCTGGAGCCGATGACGGGGTGTAAGCGCAAGGATGATCCAAAGTTTGAACGACACGAGATCTTACCGTGCAAGCACATGTGCCACCTGCCGTGCCTCCCGGCCGGGTACGTGCGGTCCAATCCGCCGGGGTACACACCCCCGGGTAGCCCCACGGACATCGGGCTGTGCAAGTACTGCGTGCAGGTCGGCCAGGTCAACGGAGAGCAAGGGCAGAGCTTCGGGGAGGTTGAGGAATTGAAGAAGCAGGAGGACGCGCGGTTCGAGCGGGAGAAAACGGAGCGTAAGCTCTCAAAGGCGCTCGGCGGGATCGACATGTACGAAGCGATCGCGGCGGCGAACCCCGTCGGCGGCGACGCGGACAAGGCGTTGATGGCGAACCTGTTCGGCGAGATCGTGCCCAAGCTTCAAGCCATGTCGGTTGATGAGAGGAAAAAAACGTACAAGTTGATGGAGAAGCACATGTACGCTATGCACGCGGAGAACGGGTTGAGCGAGGAGAAGACGAGCGAGATGAGGCGGATGATACTTGAAGGGAAGGATGTCTTGAGCGAAGGACCCGACAAGGATGCGTACGACGCCCTGTGGAAGGACCTGGAGAAGGAGAAGCGCCCGGCTGAGATTATTCCGCCGCTCATCAACAGGGATCGCCCGAGTGACGTCTGAATTTTGTAACGTAACTGTTTACCCATACGATGAGATGTTCTTAATTACGGTTAAGACTCTTTTCGCGCGTTCGACCAATCCAAATCCCGCCTGCCAACGAAGCGAACACGCCGGGCTGCTCGACGGGGCGAATCAAAGTAGTGAAGCAAGCGCCCGGCGTGGTACGCATCGCGCGGGGTTTGAACCGCGTGAGCCCCCGGTCAACGCGGGGGGGTTCATAGGAAGCCGGCGCGTGGCGCGAAGCCGGCGTTGGGACGCGTGGGTGGCGCGGCTCGTCGGTTAGAGGAGGACAGACGCCGATTCCGGACTCGGGCTTGTTAGCGCGCGTTCGTAGTCTAACATCGATCCGAGCGAAGCCCAAGGACGATGAGCGCGATGGTGCCCCGCGGGTCCGCCCCGGCATCGGCGCCCACGAACGCCGAGGTCGTGTTCGAGTCATCGCCGCGCGCCGGCCTCGATTCCGGCGACATCGTCGTCCTACTCGCCGGCCACGACGACGAGATCGGCGCGGCGCGTCCGTACGTGGTGACGCAGACGGACGCCGACGACGGCCACGGCCCGCTCTACCGCTTCGTCGTCGACGCCGACTCCGGCCGGAACGCCAACGTCGCCGGCCTGCAGAAACAGTGGCCGCACGCGCACCTCGAGGTGGTCGTGGGCCGGGACGACTTCGTCGGGTTCAGGGCTCCGATGGCTGAAGATCGGATGCTGCAAGCCACGCGCAAGGGCGGCGCGGGGCGGCTGCGATTCGCGTCGGAGCACATGGGCACGTGGGAGGAATGGATCATGGACGCGCGGTCGGAGAAGCTCACGACGCCGTGGATGCATCGCGCCGTCATACTCCGGCACAGGCGCCTGGACAGGTTCGAGCTGCGGGTGACCATGGTACGCGTCGGAACCTCCAAAGAATCCAACCCGACTCTTCCAACAATCTCTTCGACGCCGACGCTGAAACGCACGGGGTTGAGCCGCGCGCTCATCGAGCCGCTCAACCCGCTCGCGTCACCGGAGAAAGAAGCCGATGGAGCGGACGACGGCGACGAGTTCTTCTCTCCAGGGGCGGTGGATGATGTGGCATCCGGACGATCGTTCAACTCTTCGGCTCCGCCCAGGGCGGCTCGACGCGAGACCCACTTCCGCAACGACATGTATCAGATGGAGACACCCGGGCGCGATCGTGGAGGTAAAGGCGGGACCGGCGATGCCAACGCGGTGAAGGAACACACCAGTGTGCTTCACGCCATGTCCGGCGTGATGGCCAAGGAGTTCACGGTGGCGTTGCAGCGCGAGGTTCAGGCGCGTCAGGCGGTTGAGTGCGAGGTGACGGACTTGCACCGCGCGTCCGAGGAACTACGAGGTTGGGCGCTGAAGGAGCTGGAACGGCTCCGGGCGTACGCGCAGACGCAGGTGGACGAGCTCGTGGGCGAGTGCGTCAAGCGGCGGGACGAGGCGGACGGGTACAGGAACCGAATGGAGGAGCAGATGGAAGGTAACAGGACGTTGGATCGAGCGCTGACCCGGGCGTTCGCCAGGCGTCGGCGTCGGAGCCTACAGACCCGTGGTTTCGACGCGCTCAAGACGCACGCTGTGGAGCTCACGCGGCGCAGGCGTCTGTTCCTTCGCGTGGGCTCGCGGATCGCGAAACGCGCGATGGCCAGGGCGTTCGACACGTGGCGCGAGGAGACTGAAGAGGCGGCGGCGATTAAGCTGCGGATGGCGAGATTTGTGTCGAGGTGGAGGAACGCTTCGTGCGCCGCCGCGTTCCGCTCGTGGCGCATCGCGTGGCGCCAAAAGTCGATGCAGCACGCCGCGGCGAAGGAGATGGGTTCACGCGCGAGGCTCCGGGCCCTCGGTCCCGCGCTCAGGCGTTGGGCGGTGACGACTCGACGCGACCGTGGCGTGTCCAGAAACTTTACCAAGTTTACAAAACGCAGAGCCAGGCGGATGCTATCCGCGGCGTCGCGCGAGTGGTTCGACGCGTGCCAGGACGCGAGGCTCCGACGACGGACACACGCGCGGTCCGCGGCGCGGCTCATCGCCAAGCGCGAGCGCGTCTTCCTCGTCGGAGCCTTGACGGAGTGGGCCGACGTCGTCGGAGCCGACAGACGCGTCAAGCGACTCGTCTCTCGATCCGCCGCTCGAGTCGGACGCAAAATATTCGCCGCGTCGTTCCACCGATGGCGAACGTACACGCTGGACGCGGGTAAGAGCCGACGTTTGGTGGCGCGGATGTTCGCCAGGAGTGTTTACAAGATCTCCGAGATGTCGTTCATGGCGTGGCGGGGTCACGCGCGGGTCAAGGGCGAGGAGCGTCGGGTGGCGATGCGGCGGGTGGCTAAGCGGCTCGGTAACTTCCAACTGTACCGGTCTTTCAACGCGTGGAGGTTGTCGGTTCTCGAGCGCAGGCGGCTTCGCGTCGCGGCGCGACGGGTGATCGCGCGCGTGAGCGCCGGCGGCACGGCTCGCGCGTTCATCACGTGGCGTGACATCACTGTTGACGGTAAGCGCGCGAGGGTCATCGTCGGCCGGCTCGTCGCGAAACTTTCCAGGCGTCTCATCGACGGCGCGTTTCAGGGATGGCGACACGGCGTACACGAGCGCGTGCGCATGCTCCGGTTGACGACGAACGTTGTGCGTCGCATGGCGAATCGCGCGCTCTCGGATGCCTTTTACGGCTGGGCGAACAAGGCGGAGGCGGCGGCGACGATGAGGCGACTGGAGGCGAAGGCGAAGGCGTTCAACGCGAATCGTTCGACACGAAACGCGTTCGAGGCGTGGTGCGTCGATGCCACCGAGGCGCGAAGGCGGCGGTACCTGATGACGAAGGTCACCGCGCGGTTCGTGTTGCGCGTCACGGCGCCGGCGTTTGATCGATGGGTCGAGTGGACGTCCGCGATGAAGAGGCAGCGAGCGTTGATTTCTCGCGTCGCCGACCGGTGGCGAAAATCGTACCTGGTCTCCGCGTTCGAAGGGTGGCTGGAGACGCACGCGGAGACTACGCGGCGTAAGCGCATCATCGGTGTGACGATGGAGCGCGCGGCGCAGGCGAAGGTTCGAGCCGCGTTCCGGCGCTGGAACGAACAAACGGCGGAGCTCGTCCGGCAACGAGCGCTTTTGACACGTGTCGCCAACCGGTGGACCCATCGTCTCATCCAATCATCGTTCGACGCGTGGCACGACCACGCCGGCGTGCTTCGCAAGCAACGCGCGTTACTCAACCGCGTCGCCGGTAGGTGGAAGCGTCGGCTCGTCGCGTCCGCGTTCGATCGCTGGTGGGAAGCGGCCCGGGACCTTGCCAAGCAACGGAATCTCGTCGCCAAGGTTGCCGCGCGGTGGAGCCGCCGGCACACCGCGCGCGCCTTTGACCGTTGGTTCGACTGGTCCCACGAGATGCGCCGCGCGGTGGACGTCATCGAGCGCGTGGGTGCCAGGTGGCAGAACATGTGCGCGGCGCGTTCGTTCGGCAAGTGGGCGACCACGACGATGGAGCTCAAACGAACGCGTACTTTGTTGACGCGAGTCGCCACGCGGTGGCGTGATCGGTTCATCGCGTCAGCGTTTGCCACGTGGCACAGCCACGCCGCCGAGCTTCGACGTCTGCGCGTCATCCTCGCCCGGGTCACGGGACGGTGGAGCCGGCGGGTCATCGCGCGCGCGTTCGACAGGTGGTTCGATTGGAGTCACGAGATGCGACGAGCGGCTGCCGTGGTCGGGAAGATTGCGCTTCGATGGCGAACACTGGCGCTCTCTCGCGCCTGGGACAAGTGGCGCGCCGAGGCGTCCTTCTCGGTGTCCACGTCCGGCATGCTGGTCCGGCAGGTCGCGGCGCGGCTCGTCAAGCGGCAGATGGCGGCCGGGTTCGCGCGATGGGCGCGAGTGACGTCGTGGAGCGTTGAGAGCCGACGGACGTTGAAGCGGGTGGTTCGACGAATGCGGCTCTTTTCGTTACGACACGCGTGGGACGGCTGGCTCGATTCGATCGAATCCAAGGCTCGAATGCAGCTCGTGTTACAAAAGGCGGTCGTTCGGTGGAACGCGCGGCATCTGGTACAGTCCTTTCACGCGTGGGCGGACAGGTGCGACGAGATGGCGGCGGCGAGGACGGCCGTGACGAAGGTGTTGAGCGCGTGGCGATCCAAAACTCTGTTCAAATGTTTCCGCCGGTGGACAGATTTCGCGTCGCAGCGGTCCAAGCTGGTGACCAAGCTGGATCGGATCATGGGCAGGTGGGAGAACAGGCGCGTGGCGTCCGCGTTCGACCGGTGGGTGGAGGCGGTGGGTGAGATTCACCGCATGCGGCGTTTGCTCACGCGGGTGTCCAAAAAAATGTCCCAAAATCTTTTGGCGAGGGCGCTCGAGTCCTGGGTCCAGTACACCGCCCGCGCTCGCATCGCGCGGGCGATTTGCGCGCGGATCACCAACCGGGGCGTCGCCACCGCGTGGCACACGTGGCTCGACGCCGTGGACGGCGCCAGGCGTTCGCACGTGCGTTCAGACCGAGCGACGGCGATGGCCGCCAGGCTGTCGCTTCGGCTGCGAGCGAAGGCTTTCCGCGAGTGGCGTGCGTCGCACCAGTGGGGCGGCTTCGTCAACCGCATCGTCGCGCGCAACGTCGAGCGCATGACGGTCAAGAACCTGCGCGGGTACATCCACCGCTGGATCGAGTGCGTCGAGGAGAAGAAGGAGCAAGTCGAGGAGCTCAAGCGATGTCTCACGCGGAAGCGGGTCGCTCAGCGTTGGTTCCTTCGCTGGTACTGGGACGCCTTTGATTCCGATATTCAATCCGCGCTGGCGAACATACTTGGCAGCACGGAGACCGCGATGGACGAGGCGTTCTCCCCAGACGGCAAGGCGTTCCCGCCGTCCGCTATACGCGGCGTGCGACCGTTACCGCGGGCGGATTCGCCCTTCAGCGACGACGGCGACGGGGACGCGTATATGTCGGGCGACGACTTGACGGATTCGCCGCTGTCGGATGATTCGGCGGACGCGCTCGGCGCCGCGGCGGACAAACTGTTCGCGCGCGGGGCGAGGATCAGCATGAGCAAGGATGGGGACGTGCGGATGGCGCGGGAGTTGCTCGGCAGCGGCGGCGGCGCGAGGGCCAGGCGGGATAACTTAAGTCTGGTCCCCGCCGAGGAGGACAGTTCGAGCGACACCGAGGAGGAAGTCGTTGAGGCTGTCGAGACGCGGCCCGCGGAACATGCACGGCCGGGGCTGGAGTCGTTCAGCTCCAAGTACGACCGCGTCATGAAGGGCGTGTGAGAGAGTGAGCACTTTTGGTGCACTGCACTTTTAGATGATGCGTTGCATTTCAACTCGAGAACGTA
>Ga0209425_10005001_pt1 | contig 13222 bp, 12 predicted proteins | sample COG_05_FD_184749 | JGI IMG/M metagenome (GOLD analysis project Ga0209425, IMG submission 184749) | Pelagic Microbial community sample from North Sea - COGITO 998_met_05 (SPAdes) (version 2) | ecosystem: Environmental > Aquatic > Marine > Neritic zone/Coastal water | place: Helgoland, sampling... | reverse complement strand
GACCTGGAGCCTCGGTTAATGAGTGGAGATCAGCGTAACAGTGCTGCCCAAGAATCAGATTGCCTGCCTCTCGAGGATTAACCGGAAACACCTGATAACCCCTATCGATCAAGGCCTCCATGCAGCGATAACTGTCCCGCTCCGACCTCGGGCTGGCACCCACCAGGGCAATGGTCTTGACCTCGCCAAGTATCTGCTTGAGATAGGCCTCAGAATAATTGTCGTGATCAATAGCTACAGTCATTAATAAGCTTCACAGAAAGGTTTATTGTTGCCCTAAGGCTTGGTTTTGTGGCATTAAACTTTACTTGCCAAGCTCTTCTTGGGGTCGTAAAACGGCCTGTCCACAACTCTAACAGAGCGTCGCCCGAATGGGGTGACTATCTCCGCATCGGTGCCTAACGCACTGTGCTCGACCATGACCATAGCCAACGCAATATTAAGCTTTAACCGCGGTGAATAAATGGCCGAAGTTACCTGACCAACCTGTTTTTCAGCGATTAAAATCGGCCAGAATTCATTGTTAGCCGCAGTCAGTGCGTCGCCATCAATTTCAAGCCCGACCTGCTTTCGGCTAATTCCCTGATCGGCAATTTTCTTGAGTGCAGCCTTACCAATAAAGTCAGCTTCCATCTCTAGGTCGACAAGGCGGTCTAAGCCCAATTCGAAAGGGTTAGTGTGTCTATCCATATCGGCGTGATAAGACAGCATACCCCCTTCGATACGGCGAATCGCCGAAGTATGGCCCGGCTGCAATCCAAACGGCTGCCCGGCTGCCATGATCAGCTCCCACAATTCGTCTCCACGCGCACCATCGCGCAGATAAATTTCATATCCCAACTCGCTGGACCAGCCAGTGCGAGAAATAATCAGCGAGATACCGTCTAATTCAAACTCACCGAGCCAGTAGTAGCGCAGATCATTGATCTGATCACCAAACAAACGCTGCATAATCTCGCCAGATTTGGGCCCTTGCAGTTGCAGCGGTGACACATCGGGTTCACAGATCGTGACATCGAGACCAGAATTAACCGCCACTCCCTGAGCCCAGAGTAAAATATCGCTGTCCGCCAATGACAACCAAAAGTGATTCTCAGCTAATCGCAACAAGATCGGGTCATTCAAAATGCCGCCATCGGCATTGGTAATGAGCACATATTTGCACTGCCCTACTGCGCAGGTCGACAAGTTGCGTGGCGTTAACATCTGCACAAACGTAGCGGCATCGGGCCCGGTAATTTCCACCTGCCGCTCAACTGCAACATCGCTCAGGGTTGCGTCATTCACAAGATTCCAAAAGTTCTGCTCGGGATCGCCAAAATCTCTTGGAATATACATGTGGTTGTAAACCGAAAAGCCCGCTGCGCCCCAGCGCACAGTGGCATCAAAATACGGTGATTTGCGAATCTGAGTACCAAAGCCAAAGGCTTTGGATTGGTTTGAAGTTGGTGGATTTTTCATAAACTAATACTCTGATTAAAGACGCTAAATTTGGCGTGAGTGTGGTCTTAACATCGCAACTGCGCTTGTAATTTTGCGACCGAAAAATACAGCGCTGCGACATTAATATGAAGCGCGTACCAGCGACGAATGTTTTGACAAAAAGCACGTGACTCGAAGCCGCGAAAACTGACGAAAATAAGCGCCGCCAGAGAGCACGGTAACTGTTGCGTACGAATCCAATATCAGTAAACTGAGTTAATAAATCGGCCATAGAGCCGTTGGTCTGACTGAGGGGAAAACGATGATTGCACTGCACGAATTCAGCAGCGTTGCTGATATTACTCGCTATCAAGCGCGGATCAATGGCGAACGCATCGCCCAATTCTTTGAAGGTCGCGAAACCACATACCGCGAGCTCGATCGCCGCGCCAGTCAGATAGCAAATGGGCTGATTGCCGCCGGATGCAGTCCCGGCACGCGCATCGGTTATCTTGGCAAAAACAGCGACTACTACTTCGAAGTCATGAGTGGCGCGGCAAAGGCCAACGTCGTTATCGCGGCGGTTAACTGGCGGCTCGCCGCACCTGAAATAGACTATGTGCTCAACAACGCTCAGGTTGAAGTACTCTTTGTTGGCGCTGAATTTTACGACGTTATCCAGCAGATCGCTCCTACTCTGCCATCCGTGCGCATGGTCATTGCCCTCGATGGCGCAGAGAACAGCTGGACTCCATTTACCGACTGGCGAGATGGACAATCTGATTGTGATCCGATGCTGTCCATTTCCATGGACGATGATGTCATACAGATGTACACCAGCGGCACCACAGGACATCCCAAAGGGGTCCAGTTAACCAATAGTAATTATCTCGATCTGCTGAACCAGGCGGCCAACGGCGGCTGGGGAGACTGGAAGGACGGCGAAGCCAGTATTGTTGCGATGCCGATTTTTCATGTTGCTGGAGTTAATATCGGCCTGATCGGATTAGCTCAGGGGCTAAAAAATGTCATTTTAAGAGACATAGACCCAGTGGTAATTCTCGACCTTCTGGAACAGCATCGAATTAAATATGCCTTTTTTGTACCCGCCGTTATTCTATTTCTCAATTCTGTTCCCGGTGTTCGCGACAGAGACTTTTCCAATCTCGATATGATTCTCTACGGCGCCAGCCCAATTTCAGAAGAGGTTTTATTAACGGCCACAGAGATCTTTAAATGTGATTTTTGTCAGGTCTATGGCCTCACCGAAACCGCCGGTGCAGGCACCATTTTGGAGCCGCAAGACCATGACCCGGCAAGAGGCAAGTTGCGCTCCTGCGGCAAACCTGCGGCCAGCGCAGAAGTGCGCATACTTGGGCATAACGGAGAGAATATGCCGGCCAATGAAGTGGGCGAAATACTCTATCGCTCTGGCAGCCTGATGAAAGGCTACTGGAGAAATGACCAGGCCACTGCCAAAGCCATAAAGGACGGTTGGTTTTATACCGGCGACGCTGGCTACCTGGACGCAGAGGGTTATCTTTTTATCCATGATCGAATCAAAGACATGATTGTCTCCGGCGGAGAAAATGTGTATCCCGCCGAAGTAGAAAACGCGCTGTTTAATCACCCAGCAATTGCAGATGTCGCCGTTATCGGCGTGCCTGATAAAAAGTGGGGTGAGGCGGTTAAAGCCGTGATCGTACTGAAACCCGACGAGACGGCTGAGGAGGAAGATATCATTAGCTACGCGAAAACTAAAATTGCCGGCTATAAGGTCCCCAAGAGTGTCGATTTCACCGATGCGCTGCCACGCAATCCGACCGGAAAACTGCTTAAGCGCGAACTGCGGGCGCCCTACTGGGAACATCAAGAGAGACAAATACACTAATCGTGAATCGTGCTGCTTGGAAATGTTTGATCAAGGGTTGCTATAAAGCGCTACACTCATACACGCGGCGGATCGCCCGCTAAGCATGAAGAGGCATATTATTTGGAACCAACCGGTGTCTAGTAAAGCCTGGGAAGTCCAGTAACCTGATCTTTTTAAAGCGAACCAAAACGAAAAAACCCCTGCGTTAGCAAGGGTTTAAGCGATAGTACTTGGCGGAGAAGGAGGGATTCGAACCCTCGATACGCTATTAACGTATACACCCTTAGCAGGGGCGCGCCTTCAGCCACTCGGCCACTTCTCCATAAACTTGTCTACCGTATTGCCTGTTAAACTTGTCAGGCGCGCCCGGTCGCGCGTTGATTCGTAGCTCCGCTACTCAGGGTTTCACCCCGCCTTCGGCGTCCAAAATGCTCGCGCATTTAGTCAGCCACTCAGCCAAGTCCAACTTAATGCCTAACGGGATTTAGCTCAACTCAAAAACAACTATGCCGCCCTGAAAACAGCGGCGGCATAATAGCACATTGGGGCAAAAATCAAAGACTGTTATCGCTAGAATCTTCACTATGTGACGAATCGGCTCCACCTTTCTCCATTTGGATCCGCTGGTATATCTCTTCGCGGTGAACGGCTACTTCTTTTGGCGCATTAACCCCCAAGCGAACCTGATTTCCCCTAACTCCCAAGACTGTTACCGTAACATCGTCGCCGATAACCAGAGTCTCGCCCACTCTTCGAGTAAGTATTAACATTTAAAGCTCCTACACTGCTGTTCACCATTCATTGGTGATATGTATTTCCTTAATCCGCCATTGTCACTGTCACGCGTTTAGTGCTTACGGCCAATCCCCGGTCATCGCTGCCAGAGTCTGGTTAGACCCCCTCCTCAAGCTGCAGCGAATTTATCAGTTTTTACGTGATAAGTCCAAGTTCAGACTGCTCACCGGAGTTATTGTTCAAGCCCAAAGGCGCTATGCAGTGATCTAACGGCCAATTCTAAGTACCGCTCCTCAATTACGACAGTAATTTTGATCTCGGAGGTTGTGATTAGCTGAATATTAATACCTTCGGCGGCCAGCGCTTCAAACATTTTTGCCGCCACACCGGCGTGGGAACGCATGCCTACACCGACAATCGACACTTTGACAATTCGATCATCGGAGGCCACTTCCATAGCACCCAAGTCTGCTGCGATTTGTTCGAGGAGCTCGGACGCTTTGATCAAATCGTTGCGATGGACAGTAAAGGTAATGGTTGCAGAGTTGTCCTTGGCGACGTTTTGCACGATGACGTCGATCTCAATATTGGCTTCACTGATTGCCCCCAATACTTTGTAGGCAACACCAGGCTGATCTGGAATTCCACGTATGGTGAGTTTGGCTTCGTCGCGATTAAAGGCGATACCTGAAACTACTGGTTTTTCCATTTGGTCGTCATCCTCGAGAGCAATCAGCGTGCCTGGACCATCTTCAAAACTGGACATTACACGCAGTGGTACATTGTATTTTCCGGCAAATTCGACTGAGCGAATCTGTAATATTTTTGAGCCTTGACTGGCCATTTCAAGCATTTCTTCAAAGGTAATCTTGTCGAGCCGTCGCGCTTCCGCCACGACACGTGGGTCAGTGGTGTAGACGCCATCGACATCGGTGTATATCTGACATTCGTCGGCTTTAAGAGCCGCTGCCAGTGCCACCGCAGTGGTATCTGAACCGCCACGACCAAGAGTGGTAATATTTCCCGAGCCGTCAGCTCCCTGGAAGCCGGCGACAACCACGACTCTACCGGCATCGAGATCGGCATGGATGCGATGGCTATCAATCTCTTTGATACGCGCTTTACCGTGGGCCTCGTCAGTAAGAATACGCACCTGCCCGCCGGTGTACGAGCGTGCAGCTACCCCGACCGCTTCAAGCGCCATGCACAGCAACGCTATCGTGACCTGTTCACCGGTGGACACCAAAACGTCCATCTCGCGAAGATTGGGCTGATCATGGATGGCCTTTGCCAGTTCAATCAAGCGATTTGTCTCACCACTCATCGCTGAAACGGCGACCACAATCTTGTCACCCGCTCGGTGTTTGGCGGCGACTTTTTCTGCAACGGCTTTTATGCGCTCAACGCTGCCAACTGAGGTGCCACCATATTTATGGACAATTAAACTCATCGTACCTGCATCATGTCAGATAATAGGGGCGCAGATTAAACAGCAATCGAGCGCAAATGTTAAGGGCTTCAGGGTAAAGGCTTCAAGACGCATTGCCGACCCACTCATAGACGGACTCTAAAGCAGCCGCCAAATTTTCGGTACTGCCGGCAGCCCCCTGAGCCATATCAGCTCGACCACCGCCTTTGCCGTCAACCTGAGCGGTGACAAATTTAAGCATATCACCCGCTTTGATCTTGTCTGTCAGATTCTGTGTGACGCCAGCCACTAGAGCCGCTTTATCGCCATCAACTGCAGCGAGCATAAAGACCCCGCGAGCTAACTTTGATCTGACCTGATCTGCGACACCGCGCAGGCTTTTTGCGTCAGCACCGTCAACGACGGTAGACAGTACACTGATCCCGCCAATATCACGCAACCCTGACATCAGGTCACTGCCTGAGGCATTGGCAAGTTTGCTTTTCAGTGCCTCGATCTCTTTCTGTAGTTTGCGATTATCCTCGACTACCTGGCGCACTTTGTCGGCCACGCCATGTCCCGATGCGCGGACAATGTTCGCTACGTCGCTGACGGTATCCTGCATGTCGTCACACAGCGCCACAGCAGCTTCGCCGGTGACCGCTTCAATACGTCTAACGCCGGCGGAGACACTAGATTCGCCGCTGACTCGCAGCAGGCCAATATCGCCAGTACGAGAGACATGCGTACCGCCACACAGCTCTACGGAGAAGTCTCCGCCCATGCTCAGCACGCGGACTTGGTTGCCATACTTCTCGCCGAACAGTGCCATAGCACCTTTTGCGATCGCCTCGTCCATGCTCATTACCTCAGTTTGCACTGGGGTATTGCGCAGTATTTCACGATTTACTATATGTTCAATTTCGCGTACCTGTTGCGCACTCACTGCTTCACCATGAGAGAAATCGAAGCGCAGACGCTGACTGTCGACTAGCGAGCCTTTTTGATTAACATGCTCGCCGAGCACCTGTTGCAGCGCGGCATGTAACAGATGCGTAGCAGAGTGGTTGAGCGCTGTTGCTTGGCGCACAGAGCAATCGACAATCGCTGTGACTGACTGACCCACTTTCAACTCGCCGGATAGTACCTTGCCTATGTGTAGATGATGATCACCGGCTTTGCGGCAATCGGTGATTTCAATTTTGGCCGATGGCGTCTGTAGATAACCGCTATCGCCAACCTGACCGCCGGATTCAGCATAAAACGGCGTACTGCTAAGAATAACCGCGACCTCTGTATCCATTGTGGCGGTATCAGTTTCGTCACCATTGGCATACAGGGCGACAACAGCAGAACTGTTTTCAAGCGTTTCATAACCAACAAATTCGGTACTGCCTTCAACGCGAATCGTCTCACTGTAATCGAGACCAAACTGACTCGCCGAGCGCGCGCGACTGCGCTGCTCTTCCATGCATTTCTCATAGCCCTCCATATCCATGCTATAGCCACGTTCGCGCGCGATATCATTAGTTAGGTCGGTAGGGAAACCATAGGTGTCATAGAGCTGAAAGATCAACTCACCCGGAAGTTGCTCGCCCGACAGATTGGCCAGCGCAGTCTCAAGCACTCCCATACCGTTATCGAGAGTGCGAGCAAACTGCTCCTCTTCCTTTTTGATCGTGGCGGTAATGTCTTCCTGCATACTCAGCAACTCGGGATAGGCTTCACCCATCACGTCGCCGAGAGAGGCGACCAACTTGTGGAAAAAACTGCCTTTGGCGCCGAGGTTGTAGCCATGGCGCAAGGCGCGGCGAATAATCCGCCGCAAAACATAGCCGCGGCCTTCGTTTGACGGTGTCACACCATCGACCACCAAAAATGCGCATGAGCGAATATGGTCGGCAACAACTTTTAGAGAGTTTTCCGTCAGGTCGGTAACACCAATAATCTGCGCGGCGTCTTTAATCAGATGCTGAAACAGGTCAATATCGTAATTGTTATGCACGCCCTGCATCACCGCAGCGACTCGCTCAAGGCCCATACCAGTGTCAATTGAAGGCTTCGGCAGTGGCGTCATCTTACCGCTGGAATCGCGTTCAAACTGCATAAACACCAGATTCCAGATTTCGATATAGCGATCCAAATCGTCATCCGGACTGCCCGGAGGACCACCGGGAATGTCATCACCATGATCCCAGAAAATCTCAGTACTTGGACCACATGGACCCGTGTCTCCCATCTGCCAGAAGTTATCTTCATCGAGACGAGACAGGCGGTTGGGGTCAATACCAATTTCATTTATCCAGATAGCGGCGGCTTCATCGTCGCTGATATGCACAGTTACCCAGAGACGCTCTTTGGGCAACTTGAGGACTTCGGTGAGAAATTCCCAGGCAAAGCCAATCGCCTCGCGCTTGAAATAATCGCCAAAACTAAAGTTGCCAAGCATTTCAAAGAAGGTGTGGTGACGGGCGGTATAGCCGACATTCTCGAGGTCGTTATGCTTGCCACCAGCGCGCACGCAGCGCTGCGATGACACCGCGCGATTATAGTCACGCTTTTCAGCACCCAGAAACACGTCCTTGAACTGCACCATGCCCGCATTGGTGAACAGTAATGTGGGATCATTTCCAGGTACTAGGCTGCTACTCGGCACAATGCTGTGTTGCTTGCTGGCAAAGTAATTTAAGAATGCGTCACGAATATCGGCGCTTTTCATCATTGTTTAGTTCCAGTTATTGGCATCGCCGGTGCGGCTGTTGCCCTTACATAGTCGATTCAGAGAATTCTTGGGTACCACTGGGGTCGGCTAAAACATGCAGATGCAGATGAAATACCGTCTGACCTGCAGCGCGGCCATTATTAACTACCAAGCGAAATGCGTCTTGGACACCTGCCTGTCTGGCCACCTCGCCCGCGACCCACATTAAATGCCCAAGCAGTGCTTTATCACTGGCATTGGCGTCGGCCAACTTGGCGATCGGTTGACGCGGAATCACTAGCATATGAACCGGGGCCTGGGGCGCGATATCATTGATAACGATGCACTGCTCATCTTCATAGAGAATCTCTGCAGGAATTTCCCGATTAATAATTCGCGTAAATAATGTAGGAGTTGAGTCGACCATCAGCGGTATCCCAAAGCTAAAGCTGTGTTGTTATTTTCCCGAGTCACGTAGTTTTTCATCGGCGCTAAGTTGACGCGCCTCTGACTCGAGCATCACCGGAATACCATCGCGTATTGGATAAGCGAGACCACTGGCACGGCAGACTAATTCCTGCTTGGCTTTGTCATATTCGAGGGGCGCCTTGCTAACTGGGCAAACCAATATACTGAGAAGCTTTTTATCCACGATAAATGTCCATTTGAAAACCGCGCTAGTTTACGCAAAATGACGCCTGACCGCCATTACCTGAGGTAAATAAGCTATCTGAAAGAAGGACAAAACAGCGATAAGTTGCGCCGCCTACTGCGCAGGAAAGGATTCCAGTACCAGAGCAGGGTCTATACGCACATTGAGCCAGTTCATGCGCCAATCGAGATGTGGCCCAGTCGCCCGACCGGTCGCGCCAACTCGGGCGATTGGATCACCGCGCTGTACGCGACTCCCTTCAGCGACAAGTATATCGCTCAGGTGCAAAAAGCTTGAGGTGAGACCATGGCCATGGTCAACAATAAGGGTACCCCCGGAATAAAACAGATCGCGATGAGCGAGACGCACTACCCCAGCCGCCGGCGCCATCACAATGCTGCCAGTGGGCGCGGCGTAATCAAGCCCGTAGTGAGGACTTTTCGGCACGCCATTGTATACCCGCTGGCTGCCATAAACGCCGGTGATCGGGCCCTCTAGGGGTTTTATAAAGCCCCCTAAAAAATCTGTTCTGTCGGTTACCGGACGCCTAGCCTTGTTGACTAGAGCAGAGTCTGACCTAATTCGTTGCAACTGTTCAGCTGGAGGTTCAACCGTGCGCTGCGGCACACCTTCAACCTTTTGAACATCGTAAGTGCGGGCAGCAATGGCATATTGGCTTTCAGTAGACACACCACTGGCGGCCGTTACCACAAAGGTTGAGACGGCAGGCGCGCTGCGACTAAAACCAACCAAAAACTGCCCATCAGCCGATACTTTAAGGCTCTCACCCTGATAGCGTATGGTTGCACCAGGTTGCACCTTGCCGAGCACAAGACCACCCTGCTGCCAACTGCCCCGCCACTCCAGAACGGCATCCGCTAACGAATTTGGAGCACACACCATAGCGCAGAGCAAAACAGCTGACAGTAAGTAAAAAGAACGTTGCATAACTTGGCTCTCAGAAAATCCACCAGAGCCAAGACGGATTTACTCTTTAATCGTCATTGTTTTCCGGCACTGGCTCTTCAAGTTCTATAAAAGGTTCGATACTGGCTATTCGACAACTATAGCCGGATCCCATCACGGCAAGCCGGTCAAATTTAGCGCACAACCGTGGACCTGCATTGTACCGGATAAAACCACTTTTCTTGATCCCTGGACAGGCACGCTGCAGTCGCAAAACAGCGGTCTTCTTCCCGCGCATCGACACTAGTGCAGTTTGGTCATCGACAAATCTGATCCGCTTCACTCGTCGCATGGTAATACAGCCTTTGCGTATTTTCCAAACCTTCGGGTCAACAGTATCATCAATTGCATTGACCTGATCACTCAATGACTCTTTCTTGGGGGCACCCTGATCAATGGCTGACGTGTCTTCTGAGACACTTGAGACGCTTACGCTTAATAGCATTAAAACTAAGATTACATCATGTATGATTTTCATCTAGACCTCCCTGGTAAGATGGTAGTTGACCTAGCCAACAGAAATGATTGACGACTCATCTACTGAAGCACTAAAGTCCTTACATCGACAATATTATCTATGCATACTTAAATATGACTAAAACCGAGCAATTTACCCCACCTTTTATTTTAAAAAATCCGCATATTCAGAGTATTTTAAATAGTCTGGGACCACGAAAAATGCGCGCAAATCGATTGGCTAACCTCTTGGACAGCAAAGTTTTAACACTTACTGCAAAGGATGGAACGCGATTGCTAGGCGAATATGACCGCAGTCAAAAACCAAACAATAGCCTGATTGTTTTATTGCATGGATGGGAAGGGTCAAGCAAATCCGCTTATCAGGTCACCACGGCCAACTATCTGCTAAAGCAGGGTTTTGATGTGCTGCGCCTCAATCTGCGCGATCACGGCGACAGCCATCATCTCAACTACGAACTGTTTAATTCAACTATGACCAATGAAGTTGCTGAGGCTATCGCCTGCTTCTTTGATATGCACCCCTATGATAAGCGCTTTCTTGCAGGCTTCTCACTGGGTGCCAATTTTACCCTGCGCATTGCGGCGGATCATGGCCCAGCACTTAAGCTTGCGGCTGCGGTGGGCATTTGTCCACCGGTCGACCCGACCAATGCCATGCAGTCTCTGGACAATACGCTGTTTATCTATGAACGCTACTTCTTCTACCGATGGTCCAAGTCGCTGCGTAAAAAGCTCTCTCACTTTCCGGACCACGCTTTTGGGGATGTGTTAGATAATGCTCGGACCCTAGACGATATGAATGACTTTTTTATCAACAAACACACCCCGTTTGACGATGCCAATAGTTATTTCGAGGCCTACGCCCTCACCGGAGATCGACTGGCACAGCTTGAGATCCCGGCCTACTTGATTGCATCAGAGGATGACCCGATTATTCCGGCAGACGATTTGCAGCGAATCAATTGCCCCGAGCAACTGACCATTGAGCTGCAACAATATGGTGGCCATTGCGGCTTTATTAAAAATCTATCCGCGCATAGCTGGGCAGAGAACCGCCTTGCGAACCTATTTCGCGACTATCTCTAACGGCCAATATTTAGCCAATAAAGCTGGCCAATAAAATTAGTCAAAAAAGTCTTGGTCGTCTAAATGATGGTCTGCGAGAGCGTGCTTAATTTGATCGTAGTTAAAGCCGCGGTATTGTAAAAAACGCATGCGCTTGGCTTTTTCGCGCTGATCCGCCGGCTGCCGCTGGCCGAATTTTCGCTGCGCCACATCTCGAGCCAGCGCGTACCAATCAGCATCCGCGTCTTCTAATGCCTGCGCGACTAACTCGTCAGCAATGCCTTTCTGACGAATATCCTGGCGAATACGCGCCAAGCCATGGCCGCGATAGATTCGCGAGCGCACAAACGCTTCGGCAAAACGACTATCTGATTGCAGCCCCTCATCGGCCAGGCGCTGCAAGACCTCATCGATAGCACTGTGATGATCGAAGCGTTTGTTTAACTTATCCGCTAATTCTGCTCGCGAGTACTCGCGGCCAGTGAGCAGATCCATAGCTGAATTGCGGATCTTAGCCGGTGTGATATCTGCAGGTGCTTCTAACATAGCAGTGTATTGGCCATTTTATCTCTGAGTATTAATTGCACAAAAAGCGCCGAAAGGCGCTTTTTGCTTGCTCATAGTCACATTGAACTCTGTATCGGGGGGTCGACAAGCTCAGGGTTATTCCTCAGTTGCCTTACCGGCTGACTCTTCAGCGACAGGGGCCGGGCCACCCATCTCCTTCTCGCGGATCAAGGCTTCAATCTCAGCTGCTACTTGGGGGTTTTCAGTCAGATAGATACCCACATTAGCCTTACCTTGACCGATCTTATTACCTTTATAGGCATACCAGGCACCGGATTTGTCGATTAGGCCATTTTTAACGCCGAGATCAACCAGCTCTCCGTTGCGATTGATACCGCGACCATAGAGAATCTGAAATTCAGTCTGCTTAAAAGGTGGTGCAACCTTATTTTTTACCACTTTAACGCGGGTTTCATTACCGACAATTTCGTCGCCGTCTTTAACCGCGCCGATACGACGGATATCTAAGCGAACTGAAGAGTAGAACTTCAGCGCATTTCCGCCAGTAGTGGTTTCTGGGTTGCCAAACATGACACCAATCTTCATCCGAATCTGGTTAATAAAGATCACCAGGCAGTTAGCATTTTTAATATTGCCCGTCAGTTTGCGCAATGCCTGAGACATCAGTCGAGCTTGCAGGCCAACATGGTGATCACCCATCTCTCCTTCAATTTCAGCTCGGGGAGTGAGTGCCGCAACCGAGTCGACCACCAGTACATCACAGGCTCCGGAGCGCACCAACATATCGGTGACTTCAAGAGCTTGTTCGCCGGTATCAGGCTGCGACACAATTAGATCGTCGACTTTAACGCCCAACTTTTCTGCATACTCTGGATCCAACGCATGTTCCGCATCAATAAAGGCACAGGTTCCACCAGCCTTCTGAGCTTCAGCGATGACTTGCAATGTCAAGGTGGTTTTACCTGATGACTCAGGGCCATAGATCTCAACAATACGCCCTTTTGGCAAGCCGCCAATGCCAAGCGCAATATCCAGCCCGAGGGAACCAGTAGAGATAGCAGGAACGGCTTGACGGGTACCCTCACCCATGCGCATCACTGTTCCCTTACCAAACTGACGTTCGATTTGACCCAGTGCGGCTTCTAGTGCTTTTGACTTGTTGGCATCCATAGTTGTGACCTCGAGATAAATTTTATTAGGGTACGTTGAGGGGACTGAAATCGACCATCAACTGTATGGTTATACAGTATTACATCCAGTAACCTGATGCAACAGTTCTTGCAGAGAAATTTTGATAGCCTGCTCACGAACTGCGGCGCGATCACCAGGCAGTAGATATTTTTTGGTCTTGACACCGTTTAGGCTGTACCAGGCGAACCAGACAGTACCCAC
>Ga0209425_10004997_pt1 | contig 13227 bp, 8 predicted proteins | sample COG_05_FD_184749 | JGI IMG/M metagenome (GOLD analysis project Ga0209425, IMG submission 184749) | Pelagic Microbial community sample from North Sea - COGITO 998_met_05 (SPAdes) (version 2) | ecosystem: Environmental > Aquatic > Marine > Neritic zone/Coastal water | place: Helgoland, sampling... | reverse complement strand
AATTGAGACCCCATACGCAGTTCTTGCTCACGTGAACTATTAGATTCTGAGCGCCATTTCCATATGAGGACATTATTAGGTCCATCATATTTTAAAACATCAATTATTTTCATACATTTTAAAGTTAGAAAAAAAATTAATATATTCGGAGGCTGATGATTCTATTTTTCACAAAGGAATACCTTCTTAACAAGAAGTCTACAAATCAACACTTTAGAATAAAGATGTTCGCGTTTTAATTTGAAAACCAATTATTTATTGTATAATTGCCTTATAATTTAATCCAAAATTCAATCTATTATGAACAAATCAATAATTGTATCTTGCTTAATTTTAATTTCCTGTTTGATGTTTAAAAGTAAGGCATTTACTCAAAGTAATTACTCAGGAGAGTATAAATTATCCGGAGATTTTAGTTTTATAAAAGGAAAAGCTAATTATACCTATACTGAAAATAGTAATTATGAACGAATAAAAAATGGAAGTTTTACATATTCTGCTAATATGAATGGAACGGAGTTTGGCATGAAATCATCTAACAAAATATCCATTTCAATTAAGGGAAATTATTCTAAAAATCTAAAAAATGGAAGATGGTCTCATATTGTGGCGGTAAAAATTCCTGGCAACAACGGAAAAGTTACATCAAACGTGAATTACAAAAATGGATGGCCCCATGGAGAATGGTCTTCATCTGTATATGACAATGAGAAAAATAAAATTACTGAATCAGGACTACTAAAATTTAATAACAATACAGTAATTGGTGATTTTAAATCTTCAAAAGGAAAAAACTATGTAAAAGGAAATTGTGATGAAAAAGGGTTTCTCCACGGTAAAACTTCAATAGTTGAAGGAGGAACGGAATACATTAGGGAATATAATCATGGCTTTTTAACTTTGAATGTTACCAGGAACATACAATCTGGTAATGTCATTGAGTCAAAAAAGGCAGACCCCGAAGAAATGGAATATTTTAATAAAATACATTCGTTATCAAATACTAATCCGGAAGAATTGGAAGATATTCCATTTCGCAGAGTACAGAAGTATAATAATTATTTAATAGATCATTTCGCGAAAATGTTTAAAGATGCACTTTTTTCAAATGATTTCCCAGGAGACTCATCTTTTGTGAATTCTGAATATTATTGGGATTCATTTAAAGTTTATGTGTTGGAAAAACAAGAAACAAAACAAGAAAAGCTTGCTAAAGAACAAGCAGAAGCAGAACGCCTAGAAGCAGAGAAACTTGCTAGAGAAGCAGCAGAAGCTGAACGCCTAGAGGCAGAACTGAAAAAAAAGCAAGTAGAAAAATATAATATAGCGCAACAAGCTATGCAAAAAAGTGATAAAGCTCTTAATGAAGCTTATACAGTTTTAGATCAGATAAAAACTGCCTATGAAGGGAAAAATGTGTACAAAATCAAAAAGAAAAAATTATATAATAGTTATAGAAAGCTTCATACGGAATATATCAAAAAACATAATCAATCTGATGATTACGAAGTAATCATCAACTTCCTTGAAAAAGCTAAGGCATTGAGCGACCGTGTCATATTACTTGTAGACACTAAAACAAAGGATCTTGAAAGATCACTTAAATCAGCCACTACCACTGAGCAAATTGAAGAATTACTTAAATAAGAGGGAAGTATGACGATGAAATAAAATCATTGATGAAATAATATCAATTCAAAATAGCCCTTCAGAAATGTGGGGCTTTTTTTATGCGCATAAAAATGCCTAAGAAAACATATTCACCCTTCGGTTCGCTAACGTTTCTTGGACTAAACGTTAGCAATAATTGAGGTGAATACTCAAAACATTAAAGAATTCTAGAATGATAAAAAAAGCAAGTTTTTCAATAGTTATTGCACTTATTTGCTTTTCTCTTGCGAGTCCTACCGTCAAATTACTGAGTCAAACTGGGGGCATGCTTGGCGGCGCCATATCCTTTTGCAATCTATTATTTATCGGAAATTTTTGTGCGGGATTGGTAGTACTATTATCCTTTGGGGCTAAAGGAATTATTAAGGAATTTCGATCGTTTAATTTAAGGCAACACTCAGTTCTTTTTTTAGGAATTATAGTCGCTGGTCTATACCCTGCTCTGATCTACACAGCACTAGAAAGTACTAGTGTAACAAATGTTGTTATGCTCTCGCGTTTTGAAAGTATTTTGTTTGCGTTTCTTGCGTGGTGGATATTTAAAACTGCCCTAAATAGAAATGAAATAATCGGAATAGGAATTATTGGAGCTGGTGTATTGATTATTGTTTTTCTAAAAGAAATGTATATGTTTCGAGACGGCGATTATATCATTCTGATTGCCGCCGTTATTGAAGCTCTAGGTATAATCATAAGTAAAAAAATCCTATCTTTTTGCTCTGTAAGAACGTTTCTGTTCGCCCGGAATTTATTTTCATCTATAGGTTTTTTCATAATAGCAATAAACCTGTTCGGATTTCATCATTTTCAAGATGCTTTCCAAGCAGAACTCTGGGGCTTAATAGCAGTTTATGCTATCCTTGTTATTGTTTTAGGCCAATTTATGTGGTACAAGGGAATCAAATCCGCTTCATCCGAAACTATCTCTAAATTAACAATGTTATCTCCTTTTTTAACTCTGATATTTGCATTCATACTTCTAAATGAAGTTCCTGATTTATATGAGTGCTGTGCTATTGTCCTTATCCTTATAGGAATGCTTATTATGAGAATTAGATCAAAATCTGAAAAAGAGGTAATTTCTGCAGTTGACAAATCATTTTCAGGAGGTTGAAACCATATTGCCAACACAACCTATACTCTATGAGGATTTTAGCTTTGAGAAAACAACCTTATTAATGAGCCGACTTTGTGTAGCTTTAACCTATAACCAATTAAACTGATTCCTCAATTACTTGGATCAACACTTTTGAGTATTAATCAACTTTATGATAACCAGTTTATTTTACTGATAATGAATAAAAATGAAAATAGCGGGAATGTAGTTGTGTAAGTCGACTATCGCATCAATTCCTTCTTTTTGTAATATATTTGTTTTCAATTTAAAAGATTTACGCAATTGTATAAAACTCTCCAGATACTACTATACCTAATTATCTCGCAATCATCATGGGGGCAAATTAAAGAAATCTCAGCTTCGAGGACGAACGACAAAATTAATATTGATGGCCAAGATATTGAAGGGAGCTGGTCAAATGCTCAGATTGCAACTGACTTCTTGGAGCTCAACCCAACTGAGGGTGAAAAACCAAGATTTAAAACAGAAGTGAAAATCTTGTTTGATGACAATAATATTTATATTCTAGGCCACTGTTTTGATAATTATCCAGATAGTATCCTAACTCAGCTGGGAGAGCGCGATGATGATTTGAATGCAGATAAGTTCTCCATCTCTTTTGATACGTATAATAAGATGCTCGATGCATTTACTTTCTCAGTCACCGCATCGGGTGTTCAATCGGATTCCAGAATTTCAGACCCATCATTTAATGCTGTCTGGGAAAGCGAAGTTGCTATTATTGAAGATGGCTGGATTGTAGAAATAAAAATACCCTATTATGCCATTCGTTTCCCTAAAGGTGATAAACAAGTCTGGCGTGCACAATTTCAAAGAGAAATCAGAAGAAGTCGAACAGAGCTACAATGGTCTCTGGTTCCTAAAAACGTTGAAACTGAAATCAATTATTGGGGTTATTTAAAAGGTTTAGATAACATCAAAGACCCATTTCGACTTTCTTTATCTCCTTACCTGTCTTCATTTACCGAATTTACTAAAGATGAAAGAGTTTTTGGCTACGGAGCTGGTGTAGATCTTAAATTGGGATTAAATGAAAGTTTTACCCTCGACATGACATTACTCCCAGACTTTTCCCAAGTTAGATCTGACAATATTGTTAAAAATCTTGGAGCTTTTGAAGTTGTTTTTGAAGAACAACGCACCTTTTTTCAGGAAGGAACTGAATTATTTAACCTTGGAAACCTTTTCTATTCTAGAAGAATTGGTGGTGTTCCAAATCAATATGGGCAGGCTTTTGAAAATATCGATTCTACGGAAGTAGTCATAGAAAACCCGATTACTTCAAAGCTTCTCAATGTTGCAAAGATCTCAGGAAGAAATAAATATGGTTTGGGTGTCGGTATAATGAATGCTATTACTGCCTCTAGCAATGCAGTCATTGAAAATACAATTACCGGAAAAACAAGAGAAGTAGAAACAAACCCACTCGTTAATTACAATATTATTTCTTTCGATCAAAGCTTGAAAAATAACAGCTCGGTTTATTTAATTAACCTTAATACATTTAGAGCAAGTAAATTTATAGATGCCAATGTCTCCGCGTTGGGTTTAAACCTAGTTTCTAGAAAATCTAACTATTCCATATCAGGTGACATTAAAATTTCACAGCGAGACACTAACCTGCTCGAAAACCTCTTCATAGTAAATGATAATGATGGCTTGAGCTTTAAATTAAATGCCGCAAAGATAGCTGGCAACTTTAAATTTTCACTTTCAAGCGAAAGTAAATCACCCAATTATAATCCAAATGATCTTGGCGTCAATTTCGCCAGAAATAACAGGACTCATTCAATTAATCTACAATACAATAAATACAATCCATTTTGGATCCTGAACAGTAACTATAATTCTTTCAATTTCAGCTTAGAACAAGACTATACTACCAATGAGCTGCTAAAGAAAAAATACAATGGAAAATTTCTATTTATTCGACCAAGTTTCACTGCATTCAGCATCAGAATGAGCTCTCAAATTAATGATGGTGTAGACCTATTTGAATCGAGAGTTCCTGGTCAAAATTTTATTACTCCCGAATATTACTATAATGGAATCGGTATCTCTTCAGATTACAGAAAACGTGTTGCTCTTGATGGTGAGATTGGCTACGGACAAGGATACTTTACAGATTACATTGTAAATAATTATTTCGAAGTAAATATAGAACCTAGAATACGCGTTAATGATAAACTTACTATTCGCACATCGAATAATTATTCAATTTTCTTGAACGGAGCAGGTTTCGCAGGTTATTTTGATGAATTACCCAAGTACGGTGTGAGAGATGTTAAAACACTGACCAATATTCTCCAAGCAAAGTACTTGTTCAAAAACAACTTATCCCTTACGCTTCGTATCAGACATTATTGGTCGTATGGAATCTATGATTATTATGGTGACCTTGATGCAGAAGGTTATATTATTAAGGATGATTCGTTTACAGGAAATTCCAATTTTAATTTCAATGCGTTTAACACAGATCTAATATTCGGGTGGCAATTTGCTCCAGGTAGTTTTTTAAATATCGTATATAAAAATGCTTTACAACAGGATGAACAGAACATTCAAACATCTTATTTTCAGAACCTCAACTCTGTATTGAGTGAAGGCCAGAGAAATACGATTACAATGAAGGTAGTTTACTTTTTCGATACCGTTTCTGCTTACAAGAAGTTATTTAGAAACCGCTAATTTATGTGCCAACTTAAGTGTTTTATAAAGTTAAGTAATCTATATTTTTTATAACATACCTAAGAAACATAAGGGGTTTGTGTTTCATAAATACTAATCCCTATGAAAATTTATTATTATCTTTAAAATTCAATTCCAGTTAAAAGTCCTTACGACTTCTTAGCTTTGAACCTATAGGTAACAAAACAAATTAAAGATTATTTCTGTTGGAATGTGAAATGCACAATATTACAGTACAATGTGTTTAACTAGCTCTTTGCTAAAACGAACCATGTTTTTCATCTCTCCAGTATTTGCATTACGTAATGATTTAAAGATGATTAAAGCAGTTCCATTACACTCGATGTGGTAGATTTCTTCTGACTCTAAAAAACTTACTAAATTTGGAGTAAACAACTTTCTAATTCCAACCTCGTCTTCACCAGTCAACCTCAGGTTACTTGAGAAAAATGGACTTTCATCGAAATCAATATCCTTAGTTGTTTTAAGTGATAATACACGATCGAATAACTTATCGAAAATACCTTCTTTATCTATAACAAATGATGGTATTTTATTTGGGAGATGAATAAGTTGAACGGTCGTTTTATAAACTTCTTTAGAAAGCATGGCACCCTCATCAAAAACTATATCACTGATCTCCCAATCTACATCACAATCGGCAAATTCTCCACCTATAATATTGGCTTTCTTTTCTAACGGTCGTGATTGAAAGAAATCGAATTCTAACAATTCACTAGAATCTACTTGTTCTTCACGGTTATACAGCCACCCATTTTCAAAAGCGATTTTCTTGATACGTTGTTGTCGTGGTGACGTTTTTTGATAGTTAGGAACAATTAAACTTTTCAGTGCTAGATTATGATTTGAAGCTGAAATGTGCTGTGTTAATCCAATAATCTGAACTTTTCCTCCTGTCAAGCGATGGACTCTTCTGAAATCTAAAAGTTTTTCTTGAAAGGTTAAATCAATCAAGCGCGTTTTAGATAAATCTACTTTCAAATTAGAGCCTATGGGTATTTTTTCTAGAATTCCAATCAAACGCAACATCGATAAGAAATTAGCAATCCCTTTTACCTTAAGCGTATATGTGCCATCTTGGTTCTCTTTTAATTGAGTTCCGGGAGTCACAATCATTTGTATAAACTGTGTAATAGGCACTCGAGAAATTAGAAGATGTGCGATTAATGTAATTCCCATTCCGCCCAATAAACCAATTAAAGGATCTTTATAGAGTGTAATTACAATCGTCGAAATAAAGAAAATCATCTGCTCTAAACCTTGATCATAAATCTCTCTAAATAAGCGAGGTGAGGCTAATTTTATTCCCGTTATAACCAAGACTGCTGCAAGCGCTGCTTTCGGAAATAATTGAATTATTGGAGTTAACAACAATACGAAAAGCAGGATGAATAAACCATTATAAAAATTTGACCATTTCGTTTTTGCATGATTATGCACATTAACGGTACTTCTTACAATCACCGTAATAATTGGAAGTCCGCCAACTGCTCCAGAAATAATACTACTAATACCAACACCTACCAAGTCGCGGTTCATATTCGTTTTTCGTTTGTAAGGATCTAATTTGTCTACGGCTTTTGTCCCGGCTAATGTGATTACTGTTGAAAGTAAATTGATCGAAATAACAGCCATCCAAAACGTACCAGTAAATATTTTTGAGAAATCAGGAAATACAAAACTCTGCCTCCAATCACTTGGAATATTAATTAGATAGTTCTCTGGGGCTTTAAATGCCTTACCCAAAACTGCTATTTCATTCACTTCTAAATAATTGTAAAATAGAACAATTGGAACTGCTATTACCAATACCCAAACTGGTGCGGGTATGAAGTGAAAGACTTTATAACTAATTCGAGCATGAAACAACAAAAGAATGATACCAATACCTGAAATTATCGCTATATATGGATTGATTTCAGGTATTTTATAAAAGATGTCTGCAATAATTCCTATCGTGTTTTCGGCATCGGAGTGGGTCCCCATAGCAACGTGCATTTGCTTCGCGAAAATAATTATCCCAATAGACGCTAGTATCCCATGTATAACCGTTGAAGGAAACATTTCTGCTATCCGACCAATTTTCAATAAACCAATAACCACTTGTAATGCTCCAGCAATCATGATTGCCGCCAAAACATATTCGAATGCTTTTATTGAACCACATCCATCATCTAATGCTATGACTGCCGCTAAAATAACTCCAATCAATCCAGCAGCTGGTCCATTAATTGACAAGGCACTGCTTCGAAAAAAAGTAGTAACTAGACCTCCAATTACAGCTGTGATTAAACCAGAAACAGGTGGGATTCCTGCCGCCACAGCTATGGCCAATGATAAAGGTAACGCGACAAGAGAGACACTGATTGCCGCAAGGACATCATTTCTCCAATGTTTTGAAAAGCCTTTTAGGCCAGTAAACGGTAAATCCTCCTTAATTTTAGACATTTATTGAATCTAGCCGATGAAGATACATGAATTTTTCAATATTACACTGTTCCAATTGAGTAACTCAATTTAAGATTCAGCTAAAAAACATGTCTATTTAGGTGGCAGATAGCTTCGTAATAGAAGGAATATCAGGTGTAATTTGGTGTAATATTGAGAGCTTCAATTCAAAAAGCTGGAGTGAAAATTCGTAAGAAGCTTATTATTCAATGACGAGAATTTATGCGCTAATATCCGGTTCAATTTTCTTATATCGGTTTCAGTCGATAATAGACTTATAAAATTGATGCACATAACAATGGTTAAAATACCTAAACCTAACGAAGCCATGCCGTTTTTACTTATCTTGGCTGGAACGATATATACAATTCTTACTTCCCCCCCCCGAAAAAAATAATTACAGAGAGGTATCATTTTCTTGAAAAAAAGTTAATTTTAAACTAATAATCAATAAATATTAACAATTTGATTTTTAAAACGTTACTCAGAATTAAGGATCAAATGATTATCTTTAAGAAAACTACTAATAATTATAATTTAGTTTAACCTAAAAAAATAATAATAATATGAAAACAGTTTTAGTCTTAATATCAGGAATTATAATTCTTAGCAGTTGTTACCAGAGAATAGGTGATTTAACTATCGTCGCTAATCGAAATGTAGATTCGGATAAAGAATATGTTATCTTACAAAGAAATGCTCAAGGAGCAGCAAAAATGAAAAAAGATGATGCTTTGGAACTAGCCATAGACAATGCTACTGAAAAATATAGAGGTGAATATTTGATGAATGTTAAAATATATGTAAAGGGCAACGGTAAAAAAATCAAAGTGGAAGGAGATGTTTGGGGAATGAAATCTGAAACTTCAGTGACGAATATTGAAGTTGAGTCTTCAGTCAAAAAAAAAATAGAATTTGAAAATGGAAATACCGTTTCATTTAAAAATTCAGGGAAAATTGTTGAAGGAATAATAGTTGGTATTAATTCAAATGGTGCGGTTGTAGAGTTTAAAAACTTAATAGGTAAATTAACAAAGAAAGAAATCAATTTTGATGACTTGACCAAGATTGAGCGATGAAGAAAAACTTACATTATTTGCAGTTTATAAGGTGTATAAATAGTTTGACATCTTATAAAGCATATAAAAAAAACCTCAACTGCATTAAAAAGCAGTTTAGCCAAACCGTTAGCATTAATAAAATTCAAACATGAAAATAAATTCATCTAGCTATTTCTTCGTCACACCGCATAAAACGAATGTCTTTTCTAAACTTTCCTCATGGAGTAAGCCGGATTGTTATATTTTCGATCTTCAAGATGGCTGTCCTAACGACTTAAAAGAAAAGGCACGCTTTAACATTAGGCACCATGCAAAACAAATCTCAGATCTGGGTTGTCAAGTACTAATTAGGACTAACAATTTCAGCAACAAGTCAGAATTCAAAAAAGACATGGAGCTTCTTGACCTTGAATTTATAGATGGAGTGATGCTTCCGCATATCGAAAACATAAATGATCTAGTTGGAACCGATCAATTTTTAGCAACAATCGAAAGTAAACAGATTGGCAGAAAAAATAAAATTCATCTTCTTCCTCTTATTGAAACAGTTTATTCGTTAAAAAATCTTGAACTAATAATTTCATCTTCTCAAAGAATCTCGGGAGTTGCTCTGGGGCTTTATGATCTTTTTGCTGAGATGAATGCTGAAATGAATGCTGAAAATGTGAACTTTGTAACCAACACTATGATACTCGGAGCAAAAGGTGCAAATTTACCCTTCATCGATTCCCCTTTTATCGATGTCCACAATTTTTCTGGTTTTTTCACTAACTGTGCTAATTCGCAAAAGAGTGGAGCAGATGGGAAAATGATTTTACATCCTGATCAGATCGATATTGTTAATCATTGCTTTTCAATAAGCGAAGAGGAAAGAGAACTGTTAACTAAGAAAATTGACAATTATAATAGTGGGTGTGACATGAACCTTAACGGTGAATTCATTGGACCTCCGATAGTAAAAGCCATAAAAAATAAGCTGAACACAAAAACACTAAAAAGAGTCGTTCCCTCAAATAGTGTTTTGCCAAAGGTATTCAAGTATGGTTTGGATCTAGATTCAGTTTTCGAAGGCCAGACAATTACATGTCCTTACGAGATAACCATGGATGACTCATGGACAACAATCTGGTCATCATTGGTTTCGATGAGTAATTATATTGAAACGAGTGATCTATTCAGTCAAGAAGTTGGTTTAAAGAGTAAGGTTATGCCCTTCTCTGCAGTACTTAATTTAACCCTTTGCATGGCTGTTGAATCCTACTCCGAAAGTTGCTTACTGCATTTGGGACTAGAAGATGTTGTCTACGAAAACCCAGCTTATTCTGGTGATACCTTTAAGTGCTATATAAACATTGAAAAACTGAGAAACACTTCGGATAATAAAAGAAGTGTAATTACCAGTACCCATGTTCTAATCAACCAAAATTCTCAACGTATATTATCCTTCAGGAGAAATACTCTATTTTCTTTTATCTCACAAATAGATGCTAAAATCGGCAACTCTCCAGAAAAAAACAAAGAATTTTCAGAGCTACTTACTAAATCAAAAGAAACTCAAATTGCAGACCATCTTAACTGGAGTAAGTTACCCAAGAGTCTTTGTCAAAAAAATTCTATAAACCAGAATGACCTAATTATACATGAAGCAAGTCGTCTAATTAGTGAAAGTGAAAACCTCGCGTTCACAACACTGTTTAGAAATACGCATCCAATCCACTTTAATTATTTAAGGTATCCAAAAAATGAAATTGTAATCTGCGGAGGTTTTGTATTGGCTGTAGTATTATCAAACGCTTTGAAAGACTTCAAACAAGTAGTCGATCAAAAAATTATTTCCTGCTCTCACATTAACAAAATAGGGCCAAATGACACAATGAGTTCTGTAAGTTATATTCATCAAACTAAAGTTGAGCGTAATTACGAAGTAATTACAATCAAAACAATCGGCCTCCGAAATGTAGACGCTGCGGTAGAATTAAACACTCGTAAATGGCCTCTAGCGTTATTTGATAAAAGAGAATTACGACCTGCAGCCATGGAGTTACTGTTACAAAAGGAAATGCCCGAACTTTTCCATAAAGTTTGTATACAAGTACTATGGGAAATCTGGAGGCCATTAAATAAAGCTAACATCACCTAAGAAAATAGGGACTCCCTTTAAATCGGGTCTGTTTTTTAGCCAAAACGTTATCTGTAATTTAATTTCGATATGCATCTTTTTTAAAAAAAAATGCATATATTTGCTGTAGATAAAAAAACATGTACAACATTAATTTACATCATCATCATTTACATACTTGCTCTCAAGCGATGTGAAAATGATATATATAAATTAATTTAAATATTTCTAAAACCCGTTTGAGTAATCAAATGGGTTTTTTGTTTCTATACGTTTCCCTTTTGTTTACTCCGACACCAAATTTATAAAATGAGTAAACTTAAAATTGCCATCCAGAAAAAGGGAAGACTGAACGAAGAATCAATCACACTTCTTAAAAATTGCGGCATCAACATTGAAAACGGCAAAGACCAACTTAAGGTTACTGCCAGTAATTTCCCAATTGAAATACTATATCTCCGAAACGCGGACATTCCACAATACTTGGAGGATGGTGTCGTAGATATTGCCATTATTGGAGAAAACTTACTAATCGAAAAAGAGAAGAAAATTGAAATAATTGAAAAATTAGGATTTTCAAAGTGTCGTGTCTCTCTTGCTGTAAGTAAAGATGTTACAGATGAATCTTTAAATTATTTTCAAGGAAAAAGAATAGCAACCTCCTACCCTAACACCGTTAAATCGTTCTTCCAAAAGAATGGAATAGAAGCTGACATACACGTCATTTCCGGCTCAGTTGAGATTGCTCCTAGCATTGGATTAGCTGAGGGAATATGTGACATCGTCAGTTCAGGAAGTACTCTATTCAAAAATGGGCTAAAGGAAACTCAGGTTATTCTTAAGTCTGAAGCTGTTCTTGCAAAAAGCAAAACACTTTGTAATGAAAAAGAAGAAATCCTCTCTCAACTTTTGTTTAGAATTAAGTCTATTCTTAGTGCTAAAAACACGAAGTACATTTTAATGAATGTACCCAATGAAAATATTGAAAAAGTAAGCTCAATTCTTCCAGTTATGAAAAGCCCGACTATTCTCCCATTAATTGAAGAAGGATGGAGTTCATTACACAGTGTAATAAAAGAGGCTGAATTCTGGGAGGTAATCAACCAACTCAAAGAGGCTGGTGCAGAGAATATACTAATAGTACCTATCGATAAAATGGTCATGTAATGAAAGTAATAAAGAACCCTTTAAAGACCAATTGGTCCGAATTTACCAAGAGACCTGAAATCGAAAGAAATCAACTCAATCAAATTGTGTCTGATATAATGTCAAATGTCAAAGAAAATGGTGATCAAGCTATTTATGAATATACAGCACAATTTGACAAAGCGAAGCTCTCCTCTTTATTAGTAACTGATAAAGAAATGGATAGCGCAAAGTCAATTGTTCCTAAAGAATTAAAAGATGCGATTGAAGTCGCTAAAAGAAATATTGAAATTTTTCACAAATCACAAAAGAGCAATGAATCAGTTGTTGAGACTACTCTAGGCGTTCAATGCTGGAGAAAAAGTGTTGGAATAGAAAAAGTTGGTCTATATATTCCTGGAGGATCTGCTCCCCTATTTTCTACGATATTAATGTTGGCAATTCCAGCTAAAATTGCAGGGTGTTCAGAAATCATCCTATGCACTCCGCCAGACAGCAATGGCGAAATTAATCCAGCAATACTCTACACGGCTTCTTTAGTAGGTGTAACGAGAATCTTTAAAGCTGGAGGAGCTCAAGCTATTGCAGCTATGGCCTATGGGACCGAAACTGTTCCTCAGGTTTATAAAATATTTGGGCCCGGAAATCAATTTGTGACCAAAGCAAAAGAATTGGCACAGCAAAATGGTGTTGCGATAGATATGCCGGCTGGACCAAGCGAAGTTTTGGTTATTGCAGATGAAACCTGTAACCCCTCTTTCGTAGCTTCAGATTTATTATCTCAAGCGGAACATGGTGCTGACAGCCAAGTGACTCTTCTATCAAACAACGAAGAGGTCATAGCTCAAGTAAATAAAGAATTAGAAAAACAGGTGGTTGAATTACCCCGAAGCGAAATTGCACAACAAGCACTTTCAAATAGTCGTTCTATTTTA
>Ga0209425_10004996_pt1 | contig 13228 bp, 11 predicted proteins | sample COG_05_FD_184749 | JGI IMG/M metagenome (GOLD analysis project Ga0209425, IMG submission 184749) | Pelagic Microbial community sample from North Sea - COGITO 998_met_05 (SPAdes) (version 2) | ecosystem: Environmental > Aquatic > Marine > Neritic zone/Coastal water | place: Helgoland, sampling... | reverse complement strand
ATTTTTCCAGTAAATTGACTATTAATTTCTTCTAATTCTGTGCCAATCAGTTCTTCAATACCAAATAATGCTGCTATTGGCTTGGTAATAAAACTATTGGTGGCGGTAATAATGAGCAATTGATCGCCCTGAGACCGATGTTCGTTGACTAAATCCTTTGCTTTTTCAGTGATCATAGGACGAATAATAGTTGCTACATATTCATCCCTTAAGTCATTCAAAAATAACCGTTCATTTTCACGCAGAGGCTTAAATTGAAATTCCGCATATGCATCGATGTCCAGAGAACCTGTCTGATAATCTTTAAAAAATTCTTCATTTTGTTGTTCGTAGATCGATTGGTCCAAGATGCCTTTTTTGATCAAGAATAAGCTCCAATTATAATCTGAGTCGCCGTTAAGTAACGTGTTATCCAAATCAAAAATAGCGAGATTCAATATTGCAACCTTAAACTTGAGGGTGTGCTCTTTCGAGCCTAGAGAATAATTTATTTAAAGCATTGATATATGCTTTGGCAGAAGCAATGACAATGTCAGTATCAGAACCTTGGCCATTAACGATGCGTCCTCCTTTGGCTAATCTTACCGTGACTTCTCCTTGCGCATCGGTACCCGTGGTAATGTTATTTACCGAGTAAAGTAAAAGCTCTGCATTGGAATTAACAATCGATTCAATAGACTTAAATGCTGCATCTACTTGGCCTCCGCCTTCAGAATTAGCTTCAAACTTTTCTCCATCGACCAATATCACAACAGATGCAGTAGGCGTTTTATTGGATTCCGAAGACGCTTTTAAAGAATTCAATTTGTAACGGTCTACAGAAACCTCAACATACTCTTCACTGACCAGAGCATGAATATCTTCATCAAAAATTTCTGACTTTTTGTCTGCAAGATTTTTAAAACGACCAAAAGCAGCATTTAACATATCATCAGAATCAATCTCAATACCAAGTTCTTTTAAGCGTGATTTAAATGCGTTGCGTCCTGATAATTTTCCGAGGGAAATTTTATTAGCACCCCAGCCTACGTCTTCTGCTTTCATTATTTCATAGGTTTCACGATGTTTAAGAACACCGTCTTGATGAATGCCCGACTCATGTGCAAAAGCATTTGCCCCCACAATCGCTTTATTCGGCTGCACAGGATAGCCTGTAATGGTTGAAACAAGCCTGGATGAAGGAACAATTTGCTCCGTATTAATAGTGGTCTCTAAATTAAAAATATCTCGACGGGTTTTTACAGCCATCACAATTTCTTCAAGGCTGGCATTGCCCGCCCGCTCTCCAAGTCCATTAATAGTGCATTCCACTTGCCTGGCACCATTGATTACTGCAGATAATGAATTGGCTACAGCCATACCTAAATCATTATGACAATGAGTTGACCAAATCACCTTATTTGAATTGGGGACCTGCTTAATTAACATGCCAATTCTCTCTCCCCAAGCATGCGGAATTGAATAACCTACAGTATCAGGCACATTGATAGTTTTTGCTCCCGCTTGAATCACCGCATCAAACACTTCAACAAGAAAATTCATTTCTGATCGTACTGCATCTTCAGCAGAAAACTCCACGTCATCTGTATATTCGCGTGCCCACTTGACCGCTTGAACTGCCCTCTCAAGCACTTGGTTTTCGGTCATGCGTAATTTATTTTCCATGTGAATCTTGCTGGTAGCAATAAATGTATGGATCCTCTTGGATTTTGCCGCTTTCACCGCATTGCCGGCGCGTTGTATATCATTTTCAACGGCACGTGCTAAAGAGCAAACGGTGCTGTTTTTAATTGTTTTTGCTACCGCCTGAATGGCATCAAAATCACCGAGGCTGGCAGCAGCAAACCCTGCTTCAATGACATTCACTCCTAATTTTTCTAATTGGCGGGCTATCCTGACTTTTTCTTCTTTTGTCATGGACGCACCCGGGCTTTGCTCTCCATCACGCAAGGTGGTGTCAAATATAATTAATTGATTATTTGAAAATGTCGACATCTAAAAAACTTTTTTCATTGTTAAATTTATTTTTAAAATAGATAAAATAGCCTGATAACGCATACCCCAACGAAACAATAAAAATTATTTCGGCTGGATTGTGAGAAATCACTGCAAAAATAAAAATAATTGCCAAAATAGCAATAAAAGGTTGGCTGTGCCTTAAATTAATATCTTTGCCACTGTAAAATCTCAGATCAGTGGTCATTGATAAAGCGGCAAAAATAGTCAATAACAATGCAAACCATTGCATAGGGAAAAACCCGAGAAAAATATCATTACCACTAATACCGTTATCAAATGAAATCCAAATGAAGCTGGCCAAGAGTGTCGCTGCTGCCGGTGAAGGCAAGCCAAAAAAATATTTCTTATTATCTATGTCTAATTTTACATTAAACCTTGCAAGTCGGATGGCTGCGCATGCGCAATAAATAAAAGCTGCAACCCAACCCAAACGACCCAAAGGTTGTAAGGCCCATACATATATGACAAGCGCGGGAGCAACACCAAAAGAGACCATATCTGACAGGCTGTCGTACTCACCACCAAAAGCGCTTTGCGTTTGCGTTAGTCGAGCTACCCTACCATCTAAGCCATCCATAATAAGTGCAACAAAAATAGCAATAGCGGCGTGGTCATAATGGCCATTCATCGCCTGCACAATAGAATAAAATCCAGCAAATAATGCGCCTGTTGTAAATACATTCGGCAAAAGATAGAAACTCTTTTTTCTCACACTATCTACTGATTTTGTTTTTTTTACTTTATCAACCATTACTAAATTCTATCCTAGAATGCAACAATATTCATCGTTATGCCTTTGAAAAAAACTTATAATGCTCAATTAAATAAATAAACTCAATAATGCAATTTGAAATTCTAAATTCAGATGGTGAAGCACGCGCAGGGACTTTTTTTACCGCGCATGGAAAAGTAGATACGCCGGTATTTATGCCCGTGGGTACTTATGGAGCAGTCAAGTCATTAAGCCCGCATGACCTGTTAGATATAGGTTTTGAAATAATTCTTGGTAATACTTTTCATCTTTGGTTACGCCCCGGCATGGATACTATTAATTTACATGCAGGATTGCATAAATTTATCAGTTGGAATAAATCAATGCTGACTGACTCGGGTGGTTTTCAAGTATGGAGTTTAGGCAAGATGCGAAAAATAACGCAAGAAGGCGTCGTCTTTCAGTCGCCAATAAATGGTGATGCATGTTTCTTAAGTCCAGAGGTGTCAATGCAAATTCAGGAGCAATTGAATAGTGATATTGCTATGATTTTTGATGATTGTACGTCTTACCCAGCTACTCTTGAGGAAGCAAAAAAATCCATGCAATTATCAAAAGAGTGGGCTTATCGTAGCAAAGAAAGTTTTCGCTCAAAGAAAAATTCGCTCTTTGGTATTATTCAAGGAGGAATGTATGAAGAGCTTCGCCTTGAATCATTAAACAACTTAACAGACATTGGTTTTCATGGCTATGCTATCGGGGGTTTATCTGTTGGTGAACCGAAGGCAGAAATGGCTAGAATCGTTAAATTTATTACCCCAAAAATGCCAAAAAATACTCCTCGCTATCTCATGGGTGTTGGTACACCCGAGGATATTATTGAAGCAGTCACCCATGGTGTTGACATGTTTGACTGTGTAATGCCTACGAGAAATGCGAGAAATGGATGGTTATTTACCCGCTATGGCGACGTTAAAATTAAAAACGCACGTTATAAAAATGACGAAACTCCAATTGATAATTCTTGCAGCTGTTATACCTGTAAAAATTTTTCTCGCGCTTACTTACATCATCTCTTCAAAATTGGTGAGATGTTAGGGTCGAGGTTAAACACCATACATAATCTTTTTTTCTATAAACAAATGATGCTTGAGATGCGAGAAGCGATTCTCAATAATACTTTTGATTTGTTCAAAAAAACCTTTTTAGAACAAAGGATAGCAGATGAATAGAGGCCGCTCTTGTGATAGAATTTATGCTTTCAAATTAAGGAAATTCAAATGAATGAAGGTTTGATGGGGTTTTTACCCTTTATTGTTATTTTTGTCTTATTTTACTTTATGTTAATAAGGCCACAAATGAAGCAAGCAAAAGAACATAAAGCCATGATAGCGTCACTCAAAAATGGTGACGAAATTTCGACTGGTTCAGGTATTTTAGGAAAAATTACAAAATTAAATACGCACTATGCAACTATTGAAATTGCTAATGCTGTGGAAATTAAAATCCAAAAACAGTCTATTCAAGCCCTTCTTCCCAAAGGCACAATTAAATCCATTTAATTTTTTTTATTAACCTATGAATCAATTTTCCAGTTGGAAGTATTTTGTAATAATTACCACGATAATATTAGGAATCATATATACAATTCCTAATTTTTTTGGCGAGTCCCCTGCTATTCAAATTATGCCTACCAAAGCGGGTGAAAAAATTGAAGTTGCGACTTTACAAATTGTTGAAAACGAACTTAAAGCCGCAGGAATTCCACCTATTGGTACGATTGTTGAGCAAAATAATCTTAAATTCAAATTTCAAACTGCTGAACAACAAATTGCTGCAAAAAGTATTAGTGAAAAAATATTAGGCAACGAATTTGTTGTTGCTTTAAATTTAATATCTAACTCCCCCCAATGGCTATCAAGTTTTGGCGCTTTGCCGATGTATTTAGGTTTGGATCTCAGGGGCGGGGTGCATTTCTTAATGGAGCTCGATTTATCAAAGGTTTCCGAAAGGAAAAATGATGGGTTATTAGGTGACCTTAGACGCATGATGCGAGAAGAAAAAATTCAATATTATGATTCACAAATTATTGGCAGTACTGTTCAAATTAAATTTAAGCGAGAGGAAGATTTAATTAAAGTCAAAGATATTGTTCGTAGTATGGGTAGTGGTCGATCTATTTTTGGTGCAGGGTCTGCTAAAGAGACTGAGGCTTTTTCATTCTCAGAAACAGAAAATGCTGGGGAATATATTTTACAAATTCGCCAATCACAATATGCAGATGAAGACACAGTCAGTTTTGCACTTAAACAAAATCTAGAGACGCTTCACAATCGAGTCAATGAATTAGGGGTTGCTGAACCTATCATACAACAACAAGGTAAGGATCGTATTGTGATTCAATTGCCTGGCGTGCAAGATACAGCGAAAGCCAAAGAAATATTAGGTCGAACCGCAATCTTAGAGATGAAGATGTTAAGCGATGATCAATCCCCCGAAATATTAGAACGGGCTGAATCTGGTCAAGCGCCAGCAGGTACTCAACTTTACAGGGATAGAGATGGTATCCCAATGCTAATAAAAAAAGAAATAATTCTAACAGGGGAAAGAATTATTAATGCAGGTCCTGGGGTTGATCAAATGACTGGGCAATCAATTGTATCAATTACACTTGACGGTTCTGGAGCTAATATTTTTAAACAAGTAACAAGAGAGAATGTTGGTAAAAGAATGGCATTAATTCTTGTTGAAAAAAATTCTGCTGAAGTGATTACCTCCCCCGTAATTAAAAGTGAAATTGGTGGTGGTCGTGTGCAAATTACTGGTATGGAAAATACCCAAGAGGCAACCGATATAGCTTTATTGCTGCGTGCTGGGTCACTTGCTGCACCAATGGAAATTGTTGAGGAACGGACAGTGGGGCCTAGTATGGGTAAGGAAAACATAGAGCGAGGAGTCAATTCAACGTTATGGGGATTTGTTGCTATCATGGTTTTAATGTCAGCGTATTACATGACTTTTGGAATAGTCTCGATAGTTGCATTGTCCGTTAATCTATTATTTCTAGTGGCATTATTATCTGCAATTCAGGCAACATTAACATTGCCTGGCCTAGCTGCCATCGCACTGACGCTGGGAATGGCCATTGATGCCAATGTTCTTATCAATGAGCGTATTCGAGACGAAATAAGGAATGGCAATACACCCCAAGCCAGCATTCATATGGGTTATGAAAAAGCATGGGGTACGATTTTAGATTCAAATATAACTACCCTAATTGCCGGTTTAGCATTATTCATGTTTGGCTCAGGCCCCATCAAAGGTTTTGCGGTTGTTCATGTATTAGGTATTTTAACTTCTATGTATAGCGCTATATGGGTATCAAGATCGATCATCAATTATATTTATGGTAGAAAGCGAAAAATTAATGCGCTTTCAATTGGTGAAATTTATAAGATTGAAAATAATTAATTATGGAAATATTTAGAGTTAAAAAAGATATACCCTTCATGAGTTATCGACGCTTATCGGCGGTCATTTCAATATTAACTTTTGTTTTAGCAGTGTCTTTTCTGGGTTTAAAAGGCTTAAATCTCGGTGTTGATTTTACCGGTGGCACCATCATGGAAGTCAAGTACGCTGAGCAAGCCAATATTCAAAGCATAAGAAATACTTTAGCAGAGATAAATTTACAAGACGCACAAGTACAAAACTTTGGTACAGCCAAAGATGTACTTATTCGACTTCCACTAAGAAATGATCTTTCTATTGCCGAGCTATCAGAGAAAGTATTAGCCAGTTTAAAAGAAAAAAATTCTTCAGTTGAAATAATGCGAGTTGAATCCGTTGGCGCTCAAATTGGTGAAGAGTTGTATGAAGATGGCGCGTTGGCGATATTGTTTGTTTGTCTAGGTATTGTTTTATATTTATCATTTAGATTTGAATGGCGCTTTGCTATCGCAGCAATTATTGCAAATATGCATGATGTCATTATTATTTTAGGATTCTTTGCATTTTTTCAATGGGAATTTAATTTGACGGTATTGGCTGCAGTATTAGCTGTTCTTGGTTATTCAGTGAACGAGTCTGTGGTTGTTTTTGATCGTGTTAGAGAAAATTTTAGAAGAATGCGAAAGGCAAAGGTAGAAGATGTGATCAATAATGCAATTACAAGAACAATGTCACGAACGATAATGACACATCTATCAACGCAAACCGTTGTAATATCGATGCTTATATTTGGTGGAGAGATATTGAATAACTTTGCCCTAGCCCTTACCATTGGTATCCTTTTTGGTATATATTCATCAATTATGGTTGGATGTCCTCTTGCAATGTGGCTTGGGACAAATCAAAGTAACCTTGCAAGAACTGAGGATCCAAAGAAAAAAGAGCCAGAAATTATTTAATTTAAATTATTTTGATTAATTTTTCTCTAACACATCAGCTATTTCTACTCGCAACACTTCTAGTATTGTCAGGATTTTTTTCGATTGCTGAAACCAGCTTAATGGCTGTCAATCGATACCGGCTTAAACACCTTGCTAAAAAGGGCAACAAAGGCGCTCTGCTCGCATCAAACTTACTCAATGAAACTGACAAATTATTAAGTGTCATTCTTTTATGTAATAACTTCTGTAATGCGGCTTCAGCGACGTTAGTAACCGTTATTGTTGTTCATTTTTATGGAGAACAAGAATTTATCATTATGATAGGAACGGTAATAACTACATTCTTAATTTTAATTTTTAGTGAAATTTCACCCAAAGTAATAGCAGCCGCTCATGCAGAAAAATTAGCTTTGAAATGTAGTTTTGTTCTTTTTCCATTATTAAAAATTCTTTACCCCATTGTTTGGTTCGTAAATCTTTTTGTTCTTGGCCTGCTAAAAGTTTTTAATATCAAAACAAAATTTAATCAAAATCATTTAATTACGATGGATGAACTAAAGAGTATTATCAGTGATTCTGGTCAATTTTTGCCAAGTAAAAATAAATCTATTTTCTTAAATCTGATTGATTTAGAGAAAGTGACCATTGAAGATATTATGCTGCCCTACACGCATGTTGAATCCATTAATCTCGGTCAAAATTTAGATGAGATTTTAAACAAAATTTCAAACTTTCACCATAACCGAATTTTAATAAGACATGAAAACAATGAATCCATTTTTGGTGTTTTAGAAACACAAAAGTTATTTAAATATTTATTAAAAAATAAAAAAGAAGATTTAAATATTGAGACTATAAAAAATTTATCCGATGAACCCTATTTTATTCCAAATGGCACAACCCTCTACAAGCAAATACAGCATTTTCAAGATAATCAAGAAAAATTGGGGTTAATTGTTAATGAACATGGCGAATTTCTTGGCCTAATTACATTAGAAGATATATTAGAAGAAATAATTGGTGAATTTAATATTGAATTACCAAGTAAACTATCAAATGTAACGTTTGATGGGGATGGTTGGATTGTCGATGGGGCAATCACATTGCGAGAATTGAACAAAAAACTAAAGCTCAATCTTCCAGTTAATGGGCCAAAAACATTAAATGGTTTAATTGTTGAATTTTTTGAAGAAATTCCTGAGCCCAATACAAGTTTTAAAATTCATAACAAAACTTTTGAAGTTTTAAGCAGTCAAGATAAAACAGTTAAAACTGTAAAAATTTATAATAATTAAAATATCATGGCAGACACTAATCATTCTGAAAATTTAAAACTTAAGCCAAGTAAAATAAAACCAAAACTTCCAAGTCTTTATAAGGTCCTAATATTAAATGACGACTACACCCCCATGGAATTTGTCGTTCATGTAGTGCAAAAAGTTTTTAATAAATCACATGACGAAGCAACGCGTTTGATGCTTAAAATTCATACAGAGGGTATGGGGGTATGTGGCATGTATCCGCTAGAAATTGCTGAGACTAAAATGAATAAGGTGCTAAATCTTGCAAAAGAAGAACAACACCCCTTGCAATGTATTATAGAAAAGATATAGTTTAATTATGATCGCACAAGAACTAGAAGTAAGTTTACATATGGCATTCATGGATGCTCGACAAAAGCGTCATGAGCTTATCACTGTTGAGCATTTGTTATTAGCCATGCTTGATAATCCATCTGCCTCAGAGGTTTTAAAGGCGTGTGGTGCAAATCTTGAAAAACTCCGTTCCGATATCGCTGAGCATATCGAAGAACATACGCCGATTGTTGGTGGAGAAAATGAAGTTGATACACAACCAACCTTGGGTTTTCAAAGAGTCATACAAAGAGCAATGTTACATGTTCAGTCTTCAGGAAAAAAAGAGGTGACAGGGGCAAATGTTCTTGTTGCAATTTTTGGAGAAAAAGATTCTCATGCTGTCTATTTTCTTCATCAAGAAGGTATTGCTAGACTGGATGTGGTTAATTTTATTGCCCATGGAATTTCTAAAATTACTGAAAATGAAAATAAGGAACCTCAAGTTGATGATGGTGAGACTGAAACTAAGTCAAATAAAAATTTAGAAACTTACACCATTAATCTGAATAAATTAGTACTTGAAGGAAAAATTGATCCTTTAATTGGTAGAGAATCTGAAGTTGAAAGAGTTGTGCAAATTCTTTGTCGAAGAAGAAAAAATAATCCTTTGCTTGTTGGTGAAGCTGGAGTTGGAAAAACGGCTATAGCTGAGGGTCTAGCTAAGAAAATAGTTGATAAGCAAATTCCAGAAATTCTTCAAAATTCAATTATTTATTCTCTGGATTTAGGTGCCTTAATTGCTGGTACAAAATACCGAGGTGATTTTGAACAGCGCTTAAAAAATGTGCTCAAACAGCTTAGTGAAAATAAAAATGCGATTCTTTTTATCGATGAAATTCATACAATTATAGGTGCTGGATCTGCTAGTGGTGGTACGCTGGATGCCTCAAATCTTTTAAAACCAGCGCTTGCCAATGGCACCCTGAAGTGTATTGGTGCGACAACATATCAGGAATTTAGGACCGTATTTGAGAAAGATCATGCGCTAACAAGAAGATTTCAAAAAATTGATGTTGAGGAGCCTAGCGTTCAAACAACCATTAGTATTTTAAAAGGCTTAAAAATTCATTTTGAAAAACATCATAATGTTAAATTCTCCGCAAATGCATTAATAAGTGCTGCAGAATTGTCCTCCAAGTTTATTAATGATAAGAGATTACCCGATAAAGCTATTGACGTCATTGATGAAGCGGGTGCTGCACAAAAAGTACTTCCAAAAAATAAACAAAAGAAATTAATTGGTACTAAAGAGATTGAGGATGTTGTATCCAAAATTACTCGAATTCCGCCACAAAATATTAATAAGGATGACAGAAATGCTTTAAAAACTTTAGATAGAGATTTAAAGGCTGTTATTTTTGGCCAAGATAAAGCAATTGACTCACTGGCTACTGCTATAAAAATGGCTAGAAGTGGTTTGGGTTCTGACAACAAGCCTATAGGTAGTTTCTTGTTTAGCGGCCCAACAGGTGTTGGTAAAACTGAGGTCGCAAGACAACTTGCTTATACGCTAGGAATAGAGTTAGTTAGAATTGATATGAGTGAATATATGGAAAGGCATTCAGTCTCAAAATTAATTGGAGCGCCGCCAGGGTATGTTGGATTTGATCAGGGTGGAATATTAACTGAGAGTATCAATAAAAATCCTCATTCAGTACTACTGCTCGATGAAATCGAGAAAGCTCATCCGGATGTTTTTAATATCTTATTACAGGTCATGGACAATGGCAGCTTAACTGATAGTAATGGCAGAAAAACAGATTTCCGAAATGTCACATTAATCATGACTACAAATGCAGGAGCCGAAACGCTTTCAAAAACTACATTCGGTTTCACTGATAATAAGCAAGTTGGTGATGAACAAATTGAAATTAAAAAAATATTTTCACCAGAATTTAGAAATAGATTAGATGCTACTGTTTCCTTTGCACCTTTAAGTAATGACATAATTTTGAGAGTTGTTGAGAAATTCTTAATTCAATTAGAAAACCAGTTACACGATAAAAAAGTTGATGCAACGTTCACTGATAAATTAAAAAATTATCTTGCTAAAGAAGGCTTCGACCCGCAAATGGGGGCAAGACCTATGGCAAGATTAATCCAAGATACCATTAGGAAGGCGCTAGCAGATGAGTTACTTTTTGGTAAGCTCATTAATGGTGGCGAGGTAGAAATTGATATAGATGATAAAGATCTTATACTTTTAAATTTTATTAATAAAGAAGAGGTTTCGGTTTAATCTTAAATTAGGGTTTTACCATTATCTTTTTGAATAAATCTAAGTTAATCAAATAAGACAACCAAGCTTTGGTCTTGTCATAATTTAAATCCTGAAATGCTTCTAAATCGACATAACTAAATTGCCGAATAAACGGAAAAATTGCAATATCTGCATAAGTGACTTCATTACTAATTAAAAATTCATAATTTGATAATTGTTTCTCCAAAATATCAAAAAAAAATAAACAATCAGCTCTCCAGTTTTGCTTTGTTTTTTCTGGATATCTAATATGATATTTGTAATGATCTAACGCGCTTTTAAATTCATTGTCGTTTTTTTTGATCAAAGCATTAGCAAAATCTATTTCACTGTTGGTTAATTTATGAAAAGTTGATTTTTTATTTTGATTGAAAGCCCAAGATATTATTTCTAAACTTTCCTCTATTACCTCGTTTTTTGTAACTAAAACGGGTACTGTAGCTTTAGGGCTAATTTTTAGAAGCTCAGCAGGTTTGTCTTTCAATGATATTTCAAAAATATCAAAATCTATATTTTCATTAACAAGTATCATCCTCGCTCGCATTGCATAGGGGCAGCGACGGTATGAATACATTAGCGGCTTTTTAAGATTATTTTTGGGACGTGCTTTCAAGTAATTCATGAATTAAAGTATTACCACGATAAATAAATCCTGAATAAATTTGAATTAAATCTGCGCCATTATCAAATTTTTCTTTTGCATCAGCTGCAGTCATTATTCCTCCAACACCAATAATTGTTATCTTGTTTCTTAACTTTGCATACAATCTTTTTTGCGTGTCTAATGATTTATTTTTCAGTGGCGCACCTGATAAGCCTCCTTCTTCATTCTTAAATTTAGAATTTAACCCATCTCTCGAAATTGTAGTATTGGTAGCAATTACGCCATCAACATTATTTGCTAGTAAAACTTCACAAATATTATCAATCTCTTCATTTGAACAATCTGGGGATATCTTTACAACAAAGGGTACATATTTAGAATGAAGTTTGGTAAGTTTAGATTGCTCATTCTTAATCTGGCTAACTAGAACTACAAAATAATCTTTATTTTGTAGTTCCCGTAAATTTTTAGTGTTTGGAGAGGAAATATTTATAGTGATATAACTTGCATATTTGTATGCTTTTCTAAAACATATCAAATAATCTTGAATAGCTTCTTCAGTGGGGGTATCAAAATTTTTTCCGATATTAATCCCCAGTACACCTTGGTATTTGGATTTTTTTATATTAATTAATGCTTGATCAATGCCAACATTATTAAATCCAAATCTATTAATTATTGCTTTTTCATTAATTAATCGAAAAATTCTTGGCCTTCTATTTCCTGGTTGTGGCCTTGGAGTCAGAGTTCCAACTTCAATATAACCAAAACCTAATTTATCAAAGATATTTATATATTCTGCATTTTTATCTAACCCTGCAGCAACGCCGATAGGGTTTTTGAAAGTCGTATTAAATACTTTCTTATTGCCTTCTATATAATTTGGTCTAAAAAAATCTAAAATACCAATAAAGTTAAGAATTTTTAGAAATTTAAAAACAAGGTTATGGGCTAACTCAGGCTCAAGAATAAAAAGAAATTTTCTAATAATTTTGTAGATCATCTATATGGAGACCCAATTTGTAACATTGTCTTGTTCTATAATATTAATTCCTATTGAATTATTTTTTAAAACCTTCCTCCATGAGTTTTTGACCAAATCAAATGTATTATTTTCTTTGCTTAAATGTGATGCACCTAACCATAATAAATTTTTTGTATCAATCAAATCTAAAATTTTTGCTGACTCAGTATTGCTCAGATGTCCATATTTACCAGATATTCTATCTTTTAAGCTTTTTGGATATTTTGATTTAGCAAGAAGATTATCGTCATGATTACTCTCTAAAATTAGGGCATCTACATTTTTAATTTGATCAATTAGCATTTGATTACCAAAACCAAGATCAGATATTATTGCGATTTTTTTATCATTGTATTCGAATTTAAATTGCACAGGTTCTCTTGCATCATGAGGGACTGGAATGGGTGTTATCTTTATATTTCCAATTTTAAAAACCTCTAAAAAATTAATAAAAATAAATTCATTTTCTTTGTTTCTATTAATTTTTTTTTGGCACATTTTGTAAGTACCGTGGGTTAAATAAATGGGTAAATTATATTTACTAGCAATTGAGAAAATACTTCTGCTATGATCATCATGTT